>Ga0233342_1000278_pt1 | contig 15723 bp, 10 predicted proteins | sample GEONDECOMP273_FD_180706 | JGI IMG/M metagenome (GOLD analysis project Ga0233342, IMG submission 180706) | Leaf litter microbial communities from Shasta-Trinity National Forest, California, United States - GEON-DECOMP-273 | ecosystem: Environmental > Terrestrial > Plant litter > Unclassified...
ATACACGTCGAATGGGACTACATCTACCTCCACCTCATCTATGAAGTTGTTGTTGATAGCAAACTTGAATCTGCACTGCTTGACCACTCTCAGCTACACTTATTGTCTGACCCCACCCAATACCCCAAGCATAAATTTTTACTTTATCCACCATTGACTGGAGGTTCGCGCAAGTCTTACATAGAAGAGATTCCTCGGGGGATATGGGTCGTCTACTCACCTGTGGCCAACCGTCTAATTTTTTGCATAAGGTTTTATTTTTGGGTCAGGTTATCCCAACCCTTATGACACCAAGTCCTACAAAGAAAAAAAAAGAGAAGGGTTATTCGGTCGGGTAGAGGTTACTTTTTTTATAAACCAACCAAATTCTATATTGAATTGATTCACCATGCATCTAAAATAAAATATATTGTGCCCCAAGTATTATTGACTAAATGTTAATGACCTTGACTCTTTATTATTAGAAACCCTTAGGTATAAAAGCAAAAAAGGTCAACCTAGGCAAGATGGATCAGGGAGGTTGGTCTTTCCTTAACCTTCAATAGCCCCCAGGAGGTCGTAGCTCTTTTAATAGCCCTAGGCCCATAGTTTTAAAGAATAAATACTTTCAAGAGTCTCTGAATTGATGGACAAAGCGACCAAAAGTAAATACTTTATATAGCTTATTTATTTACTCATATAATGTCTGTAACTAAAGAGAGAGTAAAGAGAAACCAAAACACTGGAAGCAATAGTGAGTCGTTAGGACATCACCATAGTATAAGAGATCGGTCTTAAAGTACATCCATAAGTATTTTTCTGTTAAAAAAGTGAGTTGTGGCTAGGTAACATGCATGAAATCATCAGTTTTTCCCTTATTTTTCTCAATGTAGCAAGCCATACAGGTAGCCCATACGTGTTTATGACGGCTCTTGTCAGAACGGAATTGAGGTAGTCAACCCTTATCTTAACCCTTAATCTTATCTAAGGTAACCCAATCTCAAGTATAATACATGCCTGCGACCAAAACTAATATTTCAAGGCGACCCGAACTCGTAAGGCGGGCGACCAGACCACAACTCTTCTCGGGCAGGGTTGGTGATACCAGCCTTAGGGGATACAGGTGAAATAAGAAATCGTTCTGTTATTGGTCTTCCTAAAGATTGCTCCTTTCACCCTGGCTTTGGAGTGGGTAATAAGGTGGTACCTTACCTTTCCTTTAACCCTTACGACAGTATAAGGAATCTATTCTGTAAGATAAGACGGGGGACATAACCTACGGGCTATATGCGGGTAGTTTCTTACTGGTATGATTGGGGAATACCAATACATGACCTACGGACTAGGTTGGCTTCCTCCTTTCACCCACTACGGGAAGACGGAGCTAAGCAACGTGAACTTACCCTGCTTCTCTCTTCAGTCGAATAATAATATGCTTAATTGGCACGTCCGTATACGTGTTCCTCGGGCCCGGATACAGAAGTAAGAAAGAGAGGTAAGACCACAGTACTTTTTTAGTTAAGAAGCCACCAAATAAGTAAGTGCTTGTAGGCGTGGTAAAGAATCTTCCCTTAGGCGGTGCAGTATTTATCACTTAATCACGCATTATATGTAATAATGCAAGGACTACTTACTCACTTACTTACTGCCTTACCAAACTTAGTGGAGTGCATTCAATTGGACCGGCATCATCCCCAGCCCAGCATTCTCAGCATTATTCCAAGCATAACCAGGAGCATAATTCCCAGCATAATCAGGAGCAAAAGGATTATTTCCATCTAGCAAAAGCATTACGATAAGCAGCAGCCGAACCGACATAATTTCCATAAGCAGTTGAAGGGTCATTCCCACCAGAAAAGAAAAAGCCATGTTGCTTACATATGGTTCCCTATCTCGCGTACGTCTTAGCTTTTGTGCATTACGCTGTCATACTAAATAAAATTGGGGGGGAAATAATGCCAACCAATGATGAAACCGAGAATGAAACCGGTAGCTTGAAAGAGCAAATATTCACTGTGCTCGTCCGGGTTTATATTATTCGGCTAATCTTCCTTCTCGGCAACCGTCGGCGCAGGCTTGGAATTGGAACAGAGAAGGAGCAGTGGTATCACACCGCTGGGGCATTCACTAATCTTTTAGGGGAAAAATATGAAGAGGCCTTAAAGGCCCTACTTGGTAAGGATCTTCCTGAACCCTTCAAAACTCTCTTGGAAGATATAAGTGAGAGTGAGGGAGAGGAGGAGGTGAATAGAAAATAGTGTGAAAGAAATAGGTGCGAAAAGACCAAAATCGATATGAATGAAGGTGCGTAGCGCTTGTCCAAGAAGACTTATTGAATGAGGGGGGGCAAGGAAAAAAAAATAAAAAGATTTTTCAATATGTTCCACCCAAACAACATATATATATATATATATATATTATAATATATTGTTATTATTGATGTTCTGACAATAAGGCCAGTCAATTAATGGAATGGAAGGGGTGCTAAATTCATTGGACCGCGGATCACCCATAGTCTTTGTCCCCCTAAGGTATTAAGAGTTAAAGTCAGAAGGTCACTTGCTGTCTGAAGCCTTTTCTTTTTAGCCCATTATTATTGAGTATTTTTCTTTATATGGAACCCAGCCCCGCTACGCTATGACTGGCAGCTGTATGGCAAGGACCCTCTTACAAGGTCAATGTAGAGATAGATTTATATATTTATCCCTTGTTGATTCCCATTGGTTGGATCACATACTGTAGTAGTATAAAAATAATTTCATTGGAAGTTCAAACAAACTTATTCGTTGTGCCTGCCCCAACCGAAGAACCTGAGGCCATTGTAGGGTAGGTGTTCCTAGCCAGGAGTACTTGCTTATATAATAAATGTATTTCGTGCAGGGAAATGGGGTACTACTCTATTTGGTCTGTTGGCTTGATCAGCTTTTTATTCAGATTCAGATTTGCATTATAATGGAAAAGTGAAAATAGATGCGAGTCTCACGTAGAGATGCAAGTTATGACTGGTAGCTTATGGCAAGGACCCCTTTGACTGATACATAGACAGGAGGTTGCCATAAACTGTCTATTCCCCATAGCACATAGCCACTAGTCATTGCTTCTGTCATTGTCTAAAAATAAGGAGCCAAGGAGAGCGAAGTATAGGGATAAGGAGGCTGCCTGCGTAATATTCCCCAGGTGAAAGCGGTCCTCTGAATCAGGGCTCTTGGTAATTTGGGTCCTGTTTGGTTCGTTGTTCTGGGCATTCAGGCTTCTCGGCATAGTCTCTCCTGGTATGGTCCCTCCTGTAGTGCACGGTTGGAAGCATCTGTCTATTTGTTTCGGTGGTGCTTGGACTAAGGCTAGTAATAATTGTATTGATATGGATAACATCTATCCATCAAATTAAAATTTAACATCTGATGCCGGCATATCTATTTGGTTTTGCTGCCAAAATAAATAAGGGTCCAGGCCATAATCCTTTTTTCGGGTTTCAAAGAGTAATATAGATTACTTAGTTTCACACGGCTGGGATAAAATCCCACGCAACCCAATGGGGCAATCGAAGGCCCTAATCCTCAACACCCAGGTGCTTCTTTAATGATCGGACTGATATCGGCCATGCTCACTAAACTGGTCGCTCTGTAGGACACTTGGCAATTGCGCAACTGGTAGGTTAAGCAAGCAAGCTATCTTGATCTTATTGTGCCCTTACTTGAGGCAAATCGATAGCACTCCCGGCCGAAGCGCTCCAATGGTACCAGGTCTATATATAATTGGGCCATCAAATTCCGTCGTATCCAACTACAGCGATAAAGCTCAAACAAGCATTCCCCCGAATTGAAGCAATTGAACCGGTATCTTCTTCCTATTGTGCTCCCTTCTTTCCTTGAGGTAAGCGAATATCGATAACTACTAGCCCGCCCTGTCAAACCGAGCCCCACCAGTAGCACTCCCGGCAATCAAATTGCTAAAGAATCCAAGCACTCCCGTTGTCGAATTGAACCAATTACGATCGATCTTATTTGGTTGGCTTCCCCCCTTTATTCAATTGACTCAATAAAGCCCAAACAAGGAGCACTCCCGTTGAATCGCTCAAGAATCCAACGGAAATCGAATGGCTCATCAAAGCAGCACTGCCGGTCGAATCGAACCCAAACTGGTGGATCCGCCCTTTTCCTTCCTGGAGTAAATCGAAGCTATCACACCAAGCATTACTTCAAATCGAAGCGAACCGAGGGTACACCATAAGCATAGGTTCGCCATAGCTAAGCTCAGACAATGGGAGATAATGGGACCATAAGAATAAGATTATTACTTACTCCACCACTATAACTCTAATAGCGGTACAATAGAAGATTCAAATATTATGGGCCTTACTCACCTCATCACCAGACCACGACCGTACCAGAACAGAAAGACCAGATCTAAATGACCCTTTCCACAAGTCAATAGGAGGTAATGCATGTCCATGGATCTATGGATATTCAGCAAGGACGTAGAGATGCAATCCTCATATATAAAAAATTAACCAGGGTCCTTGGCAACAAAAAGCCAAATGGTAAGGTTTCATAAAATATGGCTGGTAACTATTATTGCGTGATTATTGCCTAGTGGTATTATTCTTGGGACTATTTAAAATACATAAAGTGACACGTCTAGATGATGCTACTAGGATCACGTACTTTAGATGTGAGTCTCATCTAAGCTCTGCCTATCGCCAAAGGTTAGAGCAGCTTGCTAAACCTCAAACTGGGATCTTAATTGATGTCAACCACGGACTCATCACTATGAATAGCGGATGATCTCTAGGAGAGATACACACTACTATATTTTAGCCATACTACATGCAACATAGAGAAGAGTGTAGCTCCATTATTTTATCTAGTACTTTATTTCTTCTTGTACTGCTGGGGGCCCATACCACCCACCTATGGACACTACACTAGCAGCTCTACTACGGGGAATGGTGGTGCTTACTAATCAAAGACACTTAAATAAAAATGACAAGGTTGCTTCTATATGGCCGATATCATATATTTTCAATTGCCTTTGTTTATTTTGGATAAGACTATCGCGAACCTCCTACCTCATTCTTCCCCTATATGAACGCCACAACACGGACTCTCATGCTGCTCATGCTGAACGCCAATGGGATATACCACGGGCTCATGCAGCCTTATGAGCAAGGAATTAATTTGGTTTAACCTCATCATCGTGCCCTATAGTTCTTAGGCTATCCAATTAACAAACACACTAGTTAAACCCCCGTAAATGCTATTTTTATTAAATAATAATATTCATTGCTCCTAGTTGATACACTCCCGCTGATCCCGCGCTATTCAATGATCGATGCCAAGTGTTGATCCACTCGATCCAGGTGGCGATGGATTATTTTCTGTTTGGTAATTTATAGAGGACGTACTCTCGTATGTTTTGGAACCGATGGAGGATGCTTATATACTATGCACTTGTCGAGGATCATTTAACAGACACGTTTCACTCACGCTAGGAAGGGAGTCCAGTAAGCAGGCGAGGTGTTTATGCTTGATAGTGATTGATTTATTTGATAGCACACATCTTACGAGAGAGAGCTAGGTAGACGGACGGATGACTCACAGCCTCAACAACCACCGGCCAAGAGGATAAGGACACCCCAGTCGGCTCACCTTCACTACGTGCCACATCCACCGGGGCGGGACGGCAAGAAGCTACGATAAGGTACGGGGGGCCTGTGAGTGAGGCACAGACATAGGGGGAGAGCCGGTACTCATACAAGAGTCAATGCCAGGTGTTTTTTTATTCTTGTATGTTTGGGAAACAATGGAGGATGCTTGTAAGTAATTGGATACATTTGGTATTTTATGCCTTCTGTGAAACGATGCCTTCTTGTATGTTTGGGAAACGATAGAGGACATATTCTTTTCTGTTTAGGACACATAAGGGCAATGATAGCCAAGAGGTGATACAAGTGTTGATGCGCTTAGCTTTCTTTCTACTTGAATATATATATATATATATAACTCCCCATCGAGAGCTAATCTATGGTCCCCATCAAGGGAAAGCCCCCCATGTTCTCTACCCCAGACCCTATCTCTACCTCGAGCTCTAGCTATACCTCTAATGATGCAAGAATCTTGTAAATGTTCTCGAATGGATCGATGGATGATGCATTACTACTTACGATGTACCTGTTTAGGATCATCACGCGCAAGACACATAGTTGACTCACGCTTGGGTAATGCCAGTCAGGGAGGTTGAGACATTTACGCTGGTCAGGTAGTCCCGGGAGGTTAATGATTTAGTAACAGTGTTAGATGCAACCATTTTCCCTAATTCCTTCCTACATACATTCGTTTACAACATACCTTTAGGTAGGGTGTATATTAAACTTAATAAGATAATCATTTGACTACCCCGGTTGTGTAAGTTGTGTCTCGATCTATTTTAGTGAGTGAAGAAGGAATCCGGGTGCCATTGGTCTTGCTTGGTTCGATGTGTTCGACTAGTGAGTGTAAGGAGGCATCCAGATATGATCCAAAGGTCTGGATCGAGGCACGATAGTGAGGCAGGGCAGCTCACCTGGCAAGGTCCTTTTTCCAAATTCAAGTGTGGTAACCGGCGCAGCATAGCAAGCAAGGCGGGCGATACAGCACCAGCCAGTGGGCGCTCTGGATTCTATTGCCCCAGTTAGTTTTTTAACCTCGGCCCGACAAGATAATATTTTAATACTAACCATTCGGATTTATCCCTGAAGCAAGTGTTTTTAAGGGCATACGGCACTCCACCACTAACTAAAAGGGTTAGAGAGTTCACGTAAAGAGAATAAGTAGGTTTAGTGTTTACACTCAAGGTGAGGTTCGCAGCAAAAGTCGCTGCACAAAATAATGAAGTTTCATAAGGAAGGCAGTATAGGCAGGATTAGAATTCGAGTTGGTGCAAAAAAAAGCATGAAAACCTATTTACTGGTCCGATGGCCACCCGGAACGCTATGGGATAATGATGGAGCACACTGATTCATCCAATATATAAATTTATCCATACCCCCATTGCTTAGATCCCCGGTATAGTCGAGCTCACCCCGCCAATAATGACACACCTACAAAAACCATCACACAAAGATGCTGATTGATACCGCATTTCGGCTTATATATTTTTATTAACCCCTGTTTTCACTTCAGATTTAATCGATTTTGAAATGCCCGCCGATGGCTTCCCCAATAATAGAGTCGATCTATACCTACTCAACCTTGGCACCGATCGAACCACCCTGAGCACCCAACATCACACAGTTTGTCTTAAAACAACAGTTTGTCCGGAAGTAAACACCCGTTCACCCGTAATCCCAACAAATCCATCCATTGCAGGCATCTCATGAAACTGACAGGTCACACGTAAACAACAAACATTGCGAGTACATCAATTTATTGATTGCCTACCAGATTCAGCGCAGGCACCAAGTTGGATTGGAACAGATTCATAAAATATATATATACCTCCGCCTAGAACTAGAACCTCGAACCTCTAACTAAATTGAACTCGGCGAAACCATTGTACTTCAAACCTACCTCAACCTAAACTTCCCTTACTACACCCTACTATTCTGGTCTGGAAAAGTACCAGGATGCTACACATGACACAAGGATCTATTCACTGGATATTAGCTGCTTCAGAGCTTCGTTACACGATTTATTAACGCTAACCTCCCCCATGATGAGGAAGAAGGATGGAGCGATACCGCCTTCTTGCATGAATGAGGATTGATCGCTACCGCTTGCTTTAATAATAAATTTGTTTATTCGCTTTCAATACAAATAGAATCTTTTATAGTAGGGAGGGAAGAGGTTAAGGAAGCACGCTATAAGAAGTTGCTTAGCCTATTGGTGTATAATAAAATATATAATGAACGAGTATAAACTGACCCATATTACATTAAAGGCATTACCACTGACAGCTGCCACATCTTCCAAGAAAAGCACCGGAAACAGGATACTTATTCATAAATTTTTAGGCGGGTACCACGGACGGACGAACGAATCACAGCACACTCACAACTACCAGTACACGTCACCCAGGAAAGCACATTCCCCCATTCTCCCATACACGCTTTCCATTTCGCCCGCATATCATACCCGCCCATTCAAATTCGGATTCAGTCCGCCTGCCCAATCCACTAAAATACCTTGTCTCGTACTTCTATAGTTGATCATATCTGTCAACCGGACCTCGTGCTCCTCCATTGGCTGCATCCCTCGTGCAGCTACTATCGCTAGCTACAATAAAGTTGTTTGGTATGGTCGAAGCTGTCATCAAGCAATATAATATATATATATATAGTCTGGTTGATGCTCCTAAACCTACCTATTGACTGATTCTACTGCCAGATAGATTCTAAGGTGGTCATCCTAATAACTATAGCCTGGTAACTCCTATTCTGATTCTAGTTTGCACATTGTTATTTCCCCCCCCTTATTGAAGAATGGCATTTCATGAAGTTTCACTATGACAGGTGAGACGGAATCAATTTTTTTGGTTGGGATACTCGCCGTTTGCTGGGAAAGGAACCAAGGAATAGTTTATTTACCAACTTCCCTCACTTCCAGTATACCATTGATGTTAAGCGAAACCAATAACTTATAAACAGGGCCGATTCCACTCTACTATTTATTTACAGATTCGCATTCAAGTGCAGTTACTTACAAGCATATCGCATCTTGATCGATGCCTTACAATATCACACACTTCATTTATATATATTATTATGAGTAGGGACAATGCCACTAGAAGTGGAAAGGGTGCCCCTATGTCATGGTGATTCTGACGTGGTAATGGGGCAGAGGTGTTGGAGGGACTGGATTACCAAGATCAACAGAAACCACTGGCCCTGGCTGCTGGCACTGGATATGCTGGTGCTTGATAAAGCTATCAATATGGAAGGGATGCGGGGTCTCGCTCTGGAACACCTGATCCGCACCTGGATTATTTACAATTGGGATGCCAGTGGTGAAACTGCTACCCTAGCTGCTGGCGGTGTCTCTACTATGGCTTAGTGGGGGTGCTTGCTTGGATATTGGAACGACTTAATCTAATAATAGCAACTGGATCAATGGTTCACTTTGCATGCTGAACCCTATGGATCTGGAATTTTCATTTATACTGGTACAGGGGCTGCTGCTAGCTATGGAGCTCGATCTATCAGTTCTGGTAAAAAGGCAATAGGATGAATTGAATCTTAAGCTAGGGATTTTGCTCTTGACTCTATGCTCACCCTTTGCTATGCTTATGGATCTGAAACACAAAGCTATGGCTCTCGATCTCGAATTGAATTTGCCTCCCAGTTATTTATCCTGCAGAGGTTTAAGCAATAGATACATAAGCATATAAGCCCGTTTGAAATAGTTATTGGAATGGGGTGTGGTGGGTAGCTGCATATGCTGCACAAAATCACGGGTTATGAGGTTCTTTTCGCTTTCGTTGTCGAGGAGACAATTGATCTTTCATCTGGCAGTTCTTATATAGAAAGAATATCTGGAGAACGGGCGGTACTTTACTTTGGTCATTAAGAGTAAGGATGGATCAGCAGTTGTAAGGTTGGGTAGAGGTACAACTTCAGAATCTGGTTGAGGGGTAGGAGATGGGGGGGAGCGTCCTCATATTTAGATCCGGGCTGTTCAATGTACAAGGCTGATGTGGCTTGACATTTTGATACACGATAGTCTGCAGCAGAGTGTGAGTAGTTATTATGGAAGTGAAACCCCTGATTTGGACGAAAGGAAAAAGGTCCAGTGTAACTAGGGTTTTTAGGGTGCACTGGGTAAGGTAGCGCACTAGGTTTAGGGTTTTGAAGATTAGGGCTAGTATTAGTTTTAGGTTTATGATAGGGCTGGAAACAAGGGTGTCTCTCAAGCTTGCGTTCAACAGTTGTCTCGCATTTATAATACATAAGTTGTGAAATAGTTGGCATTCTGGATCCTATGCTAAATTTACTGGTTCAGATTCATCCTAACCATATTAGGTCATCATGGAATGAATCACTTCTGTCTTCCCTTTCCCCTTGGAAATAACAAAATGAAAATGACTGTTCATTGTCGAAATAAATTCACAATAGATTAAGTATTATATACCGCTACAAGATCTACAATGTTTCTTTTTTCTTTTTTTACGCTAAATTTGCTTTGTACTTAAAAGGCGTATAGATAAGAAAAAATGGATAGGTGGATATTAACTAAGTAACATAATAGGGATTCCTATATCGGCACTGATATACGTATTAATACAGATGGATGGCTCCAATTCATGGCTAGTTAATGGCTCCTTGGCTAGTCACGGCTCCAATTTATGGCTAGTTAACTGCTCCTATTCCTCTACTATTACTGCTCCTCTAATTATATATGAGTATCCGGTTGGGAATATGGACTGACCTGATCTACCGTTTGCACAATAGACTTATCTACCCATTGCGTACTTCCTTTGCGTACACTTATCTCCCTATTGCGTACTTCCTTTGCTTGGCTTACTATTGCTTGGCTGACTCTATCTCTCTATTGCCTTACTATTAATTACTTTAGTTCTTGCCTTATAATATCGTGCCTGACTCTATCTTGCTCTAGTTCTTGCCTTCCTTCACCTTCCTTCCTTTCCTAGAAAGCAAGCCAAAGTAGATGGTTTTACTAAAGTATATCTGGGTTAGGCCGTCCGTTAAGACTCTCATGTAACTGCCCGAAAAGCATAGAACTCTTTATTCCTCCTGTTGAAGAGTATTCGTAGACTTTAAAAGGAATTGTAATATTGTACGGATACTTAATAGAGTAAGGCAGTTTATAAGGCAAGCGTTATTGTAAGATCCCCTATATATTGAGAGGGCCAGTGTGCTGCTTGACACCAGATAATGCTGTGCTGGGAGCGCTGGGGATAAAAGTAATGTGCGCGTATGCAATGGATCCATAACAATTCTTCTGGAGATGATAGTATGCGCGTGCTAAAAAAAATGACTATTTATAATGTAAAGGGGAGGTGGGATGAATGAAAAGATACTATCCTGAAAGGTTGCTGCTGGCTTAGTGCAAAAACTGAGATCTAGGGTAATTCTTTTAGCCAGATTGTGTAAGCGAATGTGATGGCAGTAAATTATAACAGTTACAGCTATGAGGTAGAGTGCTAGAGCATGGTTGGTACAAAAGCTGAGATGAAGAGGCGCAGCCATAAAAGAAATAATCAGATAGGCGCTGATCTGTAATATGAAACAAAGATAAGGTAGTGGGCTTGTGTGACCAAAAAAGGCTGGCGGAAGGCATTGAAATCTCCGTGTGATAGGTACCCCAAGGACTATCCTTAGTGGCTTTCCGGTGAAACGAGCAGCTTGTCGAACAGCTCCAACAAGTTCAGAACACAATATTAGCCATTATCTTACAACCAGAGAATTATCTATTCCAGTCTGAGTTGCAAAAGCTGCAGGAAGGAGAGCCCTTCATGTCTAGGACCTATATGGTGCTAATAAATTGGTATTCATATTATGAATAATTCTGCGATAAACTGAGGAAACACATAGCTAACATTTCCGACCTGAGCAGAGAAAGACGGTCGACGGCCGACTTGGAACAGATTCAGAATTATGATGCTCAGATACAAATGGAACAATCAAAAATTTATGAATTGCAAACAAAGGATAACCCCTGGTTCCAGGAAGCCTGGCATGCCCATGAAGAAGCCTGTCGACTTACTAAAAGGGCTTCAAACCTTCTGCATCGGGCTGAAGAATAAAACAGAGTCATCGGTCCAAACTTCAGCAATATTATAAACGATCCTCTCCCTCTCAAGTTGCAGCACATGGGAGACATTAAAGCATTATACACTTCCATCCAAGTCCTTCGGACCGACTGGCAAGAGTTTCAGGCACGCATATCAGCCTCCAAAGCACTTAATATAGGCTGGTGAGCCGGATTGTAAAGGCTAAGTTTCTTATGATGATTTAATACAAAGGATCTTTTCACTGGCACCACCATTACCGTGTTATCTTACTTGCTTATGCTTTATGTGTGTTTATATGTATGTATCCTTATTTGCACTACTGGTAACCTCATGTAATCCCGTAGATTACAACAGTATGCGATGTCATATGCAAAGTATGAGAATAAAAATCCATACGAGGGTGGGAAGAGGGGGTGAAGTGTTCCCGGCATCATCGAGAAAGTGTAAAACGAAAAATGGTAAACAAACGTTTATGTAATGGAATGTAATCTGCTGAGCGCAAGGTAACCTACCAATTATGAAAATAGGCCCCGGGTGCTGTTGACTCTAGGCAAAAATCTCTGCTCAATTTGTTGAAGTCAATAAGAGATAACCCGCCAGCGAGAATGAAATGGGGACCTTCCACACTGGCATGAGTAACGAACAGAGATACTTATGCATAGAGATCGTTATAGATAGATAGTATTGTATAGATAATATGTATTGTATAGATATTTATAGAGATGTAGAGAGAATTGTATATCAATTTAGGCTGAGCTATCGGTTCACAGGCAGACAAGACGGCATCGATTAAAAGAAGACATAACAGGAAACATGGAGTCAATTACAAGCATCCTCCATCGGTCATATATTTGTAGGTTCCAGGAAACTAGCCTTAGGGGACACTTTCAGAGTGACAAATTCTTTCTTACAATTGTTGGCTATAAAGAAAAAAAGATCTCCCCTGTATAACCCGGTTCTTTACTGGCACTACCAGAACCAGACTAGCATGAATGCAACCAATGTAATGTTTCTTTGGATTTGTTCCCTCTCCCTGTGGCAACTGACTGCGAATGACCAGTGGGGATGGGCTATTGGTTCGCGGATTCTAGTTTCCCATGGGCACATTGACTATGACGGTCTCCCGGGTATTGGAAGGTAGTAAAGCTACCGGCGGGTATCGGGCACTACTGACTTGTTGCTTATGGATGCTATGTCTGTTGAATTATCCTCACACAATCTGACTTGGGGACTATAACAATGAATGTTACCTGTTCCAATGCCAGGCCCTGCTGCTTGGGATTAGTCTATTTCAAAATACCTGGTCTATTCTCTTGGAATTTAGTGCATAGGAGGGAGTGGGATTTTCTATCTTACTTACTTACTCACCTAACTCACGAACTTCCTGGACACGTGGGAACCTGAAGAGCTATAGTATAGGTCTCCCTTCTTACTGCTGAGGTCTGGTCTACCTAGGATCACAACACCTAAAATGGGACAAGTGAAACGTCTATATGCGAGTCGTAGATATGCGAGTTAGTTTGGTCGAGCCTCAGCAGGGTCCTTCTCTCCCTTTTTCATCTGGTTTGCCGGAACAATTGTGCCAGACCCGAACTAACAAGCGGGCTGTCGATTGCTCACTCTGAATCACTGGCTCTATGGGAGACCATAGACTCGGGTAAGCCTTTAGTGGGTAGTCGGCTCGGAACACCAGATAGGTTATTACGAGCTGCAGGTCCTTTACTCGTTGCCCGAGACTTCATGAGACTATTAAGGGCAGTAGGGATACTATTATGATGAGGACAAAGCATCTACTTTTGCCCAAACCTATGCTTATTCCGATGCTCCTACCTATGCCCCACCTTCTTTCACGATGTGGGTAACCCCTAGGTAGGTACAAATACAGGTACACTGGCGGATCTCCCTCTGCTCTCAGCCTCTACGGGAGATCATCCTTCCTTTGATTACAGTGCACTAGCGTGGTCATCTCCTATATGAGTATCCCATGATTTTGATCGTTCGGTAAGCTGCCTCTGCGCGGTCAGTCCTAACCCCACCCCTACCGGTGCTGTTGGTAAGGGGCTGGTGGAAATAAGCCATGCTGCCTTGTTTAGTCTCTGTCAGGTGTCGGCCCGGTCCTAGCTTCCCGTAGGGCACTGCCTTTAATAATTACCTACTTTTTTTAGTCCGGTCTGAGCCCGCTGCCTGGGTAGGTCACTCCTTAGCGCTTGGGCTTATAGTATAAGCTTATCTCTTGGTACGGTCATAACCCCATTCTCTCTCTTGGTACGATCAGTAATAAGCCCAGGTGTTTACAGTTATGACTAAGCGGTAGTGCACTTCCCTCTGGCTCGGCTACTGGGTAAAGGTAACTCGCCCTAGCCTCTGCTGGCTCTGCCCTAGCTTCTGGCTTTTACTTTGTAACTCGATCAACTGGTTCAAATGCTACTGCAGGCTTACCAATAGCAGGCTTACCAATTATAGCGTCAGTGAGAGGTTATGCTTCGTGAAGCAGCTTATCCAGTTCCAAATAAATTTCTTCCACAGATGGTGCTGCTAGTGCTTATGGCTCTTCTGCTCCTGCCTGGTGGTGCTCCTTTTGCTGGATCAACAGAATAAAGAAAGGTCAAGGCGAACATATGAATAAGCGGAATCAACTGGAAGGGACACTACTGGCTATCGATCTGGAGGATATGCAACTAGGCAAAGTAAAGCCGCTACTGGTTCAACTGGATCCCTCGCTTAATCAACTTACTCAACAAAAGAAACAACATGAACTGGCTCTCTTCTATGGCGTCTCTTAAGGCTATAACTATAAACTCTATATGTGCTTACTGCTTATTAAGACGTAAGAGCTATTACCTAAGGCTAGTTTCCCGTGGAGAACTTACGAAATGATGTTAACTAGTGTAATGAGAGCTTAGAGTCTCATGGAAGTGGTTCCAGTGTATGAAACCTTATTCAATCGATGCGGGGGATTCAATCCAAGAGTCGATACAAGAGATGCCAGGGAGGTTTCGATGCCGCTAGTAGAGCCAGGAGCCAGGTGTACGACAGCTTGTTATATATGATGCACCTGTTTGAGCATGCCAGACACATTGTGCAGGTAGTGCCAGTCAGATAAGGGAAGGGCAAATATGAAGTTACCCGTGTTCCCACCTGAAGATAAGACATTGATACATGCTTGTTTACTTACGAGCATATCGATTGATACATTTTAACGCCAGACGAAATAAATGAAGTTTACCCACCCCAAGTAAGCACGGATAGAGATTAGAGGGGCATGCAGTGAACTTCGTGCAGTGAGTAAAACCACTTTTGAGTTTCCCATGTGACCAACGGATAAGTGACCAACAGATAAGGGATTGAGCCAAACAGAACTATCTCTTTATTTAAACTACCTGCTGATACAACTAGACAGAGACACGAGAAAGAGAGACATGCATTGTTGCGTCAGATACGTCGATGTGCAACCTCTTTAACAGACTTTACAGGAAGGAGGGACGTGTCATAGCCGATAGGAGATACAGGATAAAGATTCATAGTATTACCTAGTCGTAGTATCCCCGTTGGCCATATGACTAGAAGGGGCAGCTTTCACTATACTTCGTGCATGAACTATACGACGACGTGAACAATACGATGTACCCAATACTCCACATATACCCATACAGGTTACCTCTTATATGCTTAGTTACCATATGCTTTTTACTTCATACCGCCGTAGAAAATACAATCACTTACTCGCAAAGGAAGAACCACCTTCTTATCTCACAAAAGGTGTCGGAGCCTACACTTCTATTCGATGAGATAAAGTGGATTATATCGTTAGTAACGAAGAATCGCAAATCCTGTTGGCACCGAAGGTGTCTGCTTAATCTAGCACTTAATGTGGAGGTTAGTGCTCTCTGAAACTCCCCTAGCACCGAAGGTGGATTGGTGCCCTCTGCTTCATCTGCTCCGAGGGCGGAATATCCTCTGGTCCCATACTAGTGTAAGATATAGTAAAGGGAAGATGCTAACGCCCATAACTGTGAT
>Ga0233342_1000280_pt1 | contig 15605 bp, 8 predicted proteins | sample GEONDECOMP273_FD_180706 | JGI IMG/M metagenome (GOLD analysis project Ga0233342, IMG submission 180706) | Leaf litter microbial communities from Shasta-Trinity National Forest, California, United States - GEON-DECOMP-273 | ecosystem: Environmental > Terrestrial > Plant litter > Unclassified...
CCCCATCTATCTCTATATTTCCTTTCCCGGCGGCTTTTCTTCTTTATTCATTTCCGGTGGTGGTGACTCTATTCTATTTTGTATTATTGAGCGGTGGCAGCAAGCAGTGGGCAGGACTTGTCCCTTTACTTTTATTCTTTGTTTACAAAGTGTAGTGATTTGAGTGGTTACTACTTCCCCCCACCCAAAGAGTAACTCAGGTGTTGCGTTTGGCTTCGTTCTTATAATTTCAATATAGAAATTAACATTCTCTATCATCTTTTTCACCTTTCCTTCCTTAATTTTCCCACTTCTCTGGGGCGTAAAAAGGAATGGGCGGGGTAGCCGCCATGCCACTTTAAGTATTGAATTGACCACTTGGTGGTCCGTAATGGGGGGGGTTGGACGACATTCTAGGGCAAAACTCGCCAAATACAGAAAAGAGTGAGTAAGCCTGGACTAAGCTTTTATCTCAAGGCTGCATGGACCAAGGCTTAAGGCAGTCCATATTGCTAGTCCATACATGAGCCTCCCTCCCTTCAAGCGATTTCAGAGCTCATGCACTTGCTAGAGGAGAACTTGCTTCACGAGTATAATCTTTACCTCTATTTTGTAAGCATAACCATGTATGTTAAATACTCCAAAAACTCTTTAGGTAATGAGAAAATACAAAATAAGTGCTGCTTACAACCGGGATTACCGTGGAACAGATAAAGCTTTTGCTTCGAACTTACCTTCTGTGTGGTCACTATGACCGGGGAACTTAGTGTCACTCTACAGGTAAGCTCTGCAAACAGTACAGGAATCCTGCCTTAGGTACGCTCTAGTCCTAAGACACAGGATACTCCCCGTTGCAACTCTTGTGATTCCTCGCTTGTTGACCTCCTGGCAAAGGCCACCCACCTCCTTACTATTGTTGACCACTGGCTCTCGGCTGAACCTAATGCAATGACTACAGGCTTGTATTACCGTCTCCCGGCAAGAACTGGTTGGCCATGACCGGCTGGCAATGACTTGGTGCTTATGGGGCTATGAATGAGACCCCTAAATATTTGAATCATAATAGATAACACAAAATTGCATCCACCGGTCGCAATAGGTAGGAACTATTGTTCTGTAGCAATAAGTTATGTAATAACATTCCATTGTTCCATAGCGGTAAGTGAGGGGTATGGTAACTTTTTCGGGTATGGTGGCTTGAAAGGGTATTAACTTCTTTTTCTTGGTTATGCTCGATAGGGGTATGTTTTTGAATGGGTATACTGTGATGGGTAACTTTATTCTCTTGTCTGGTGGTAAGTCCTTCCCTCTCATCTGGTGTCACCCTGCCTGGCTAACTCGATATAACGTATTACAATAACTTGTCTCTATTTCTTATAGTGGTAACTTGGAATGATATAAATTATTTTTGGGTAACAGGGTGCTATATTACCTGTATATTACCTGCCTGACTGGTATACCCTAGCCCCTCCTATCCCAGAGGTTGAGTTCTAGGCTTTTGGTGAACAAATTGTATAGCCACTGTTGCATATGATTCTAAAATCCGGAATCAACGTAACGCATCGTCATCATTGCATGCACTCCAGAACCATTGTTACGTAGCGTTCGGCTTTGTTAGCCAGCTGAGGAACTCCCGTTCAGTCCGTGCGGGCTACATGGGCTTAAAGGTAAATGGGGCATTTTGTAAACAGAGCATTCATTCGTTGGTTGTAGTAATACATGGTAGCTAGATTATTAAGTGCGTAGTTACTAGATTATGAAGATAATGTTGGCAGACGGTAACGTGTGTTCAAAGTAGTAGGTGTAGAGCACAGTGTGACAAGTTGGTTTGGGTGTAATTAAGTAGTGTGGATGTGTTTTGGTTAAGTGGGGCAGCTTTTAAGGTGCTCGGCCTGGTGCGAATTCGGGATTAAGTCCAGGTAGGTGGTAGGTAGATACGAGCAAAATAGGTAGTTTTTTAGGTGTGTTCCCTGGTGTGGGCATGGGTAATAATCTGGCTGTATGTAAGATTGGGTAAACTGGTCTTAAAGATACGGTGTTGCTATCTCTGTAAGTGGTTATGTGGATTAGGTTGTGAATTCAATAGTTTCTAGTTTATATGTTGGTTGCTTGGTGATAGTTTTTGCCCAGTTAAGCCAGTCAAAGAATAAATGTGAAGTCACCTAGTGAAGTGAAGAAAAGAGTCAATGTCTGTGCTCAGGAACTTAAACCTCGAAAAAAGAAAAATGAACCACCTTTGAAACCACCACTTCTACCTTTCTTTATCACCACCAATTTAACCTTTACCTTCCCCGAACTTGTACTTCTTTAAATGCCACCAAAAACAAGCACCCAAAGGCCCTGCCTACCCAACTTTTGAAACCTTACCCTGTTGGTTGAATTCATAATTACTGCATGGAAACATCATGGTGGAAACCATGGTTCAATGGTGCTATACCCTAATAGGATTTCAAGTAGGAATATTCTTAACCCATCCTAGAGCATACCGATTACACTTATTTCGCTCACAATTTACCCTATAAATTACTAATGAGTAGCGGGAAATAAACGCACCTTAGCTTGACCCATTCCTGCTGCGATAGGCCCTATGCAAATCAGTCTGGGTGTTTAGGTGAATAAGTACGAATTAGGTATGCAAATGAGTCTGGGTGTTGGGTGGGGCGTATCAACCTCTTTCTCTATCATTCCTTCCTTCTCCCCTTACCGCTCTCCTTCCTTACTGCGGTAGGTCAATGCCGGTCTTTTGTTTCGGTAACTAGTAGTGGGTATAACCTAATTTTTTTATTGTCCGTAAGGCTATTTCATTTCACTTAGCAAACGAATGGTAAATAAACTAGTGATAACCCGTCCTCGCTCTTCCTACCTCGGGCGATAACTCTTCCGTACCTATAAAAAAATGGAAACTAGGGCTAAAGTACCTTGCTTACGTTACTAAGGCAGTCTTTACCTTATAGGAAGTCTATATCATATTGCCTTAGGTTTGGATCATACGACACTAAGTTTGTTCGAACAGATTCTACCACAAAAACTCCCCCTTCTTAGGTCGGGGGAGCGACTTAACGCTCCTTCTTTCTATATTTGAAATGAAATAAAAAGCATCATCTTTATAGGGGATCCAAAAATCCATTGGAGGGAAATCAAAGCACTGCATCCGTTCATTTCCAAGGTTTTCTCATTCTGCCCACCCTGCCCCGTTTCGGGGTTTACTTATTCATTGTATTTGTCTAGCCCCTAGCCCCTCTTGTGCCTAACGGGTTCGACCAGCCTTTGTAATAGTTGGAAAGAGCACATAGTCATGTTATTCAATGAGCTAGGCAACTCACTCTATAAAAAGGTCTAGCCATCCTCTTGTATGGTGCATGGGGAACTTTATCAGGTCTGGATTGAACGGGTACATCTCTCTTGTATTACATACAGGCCTTCTATTATTTCTCTCGCGTATGATGGCTAGGGGAACTTATTATTTCTCTTGTCGGCCCGTTATGTGATACATCCTTTCCTTCTTCCCCCGGCAAGTCAGATATATAACTATTCTATCATATGAAATAGAAAATCATCATTTAGTAATCGCTATATTCAAATAGAGAGAGAGTTGGCTGGCTAGAGGCAAGTAAGGGCAACCTAACGGTGCGATAGAGCTGTTATTACTATTCTTTTGCATGCCTACCAAAAGCATTATCGATCTTGGCTCCGAGACGTAGCTTCCATGGCTATTTGCCTAACAGGGATAATAAGGATAAAGAGCCTAAATGCCTTCAAATATTTCATTATATAATAAAATAAAAGCGTAATTACATATATAAAGAATGACTTTAATAACTTAGTGATTGGGCAATTCCACTGGTCGGCAAGCTTTGGTGTTTACTCCGGGTGTCGAAATATGCCTTCTTCCAGCTATAAAATCCAATCAACCAATTATCAAATGAGAATCTAAATCTGACTTCGTATATCCCGATCGACGACATATAACTTCCCTCACACTATACACCCCAAAATCTATCATATATATTTTCTCTTTCGCCCCATCGCTTGTCCATCTTGGTTACCAGCAGGTGACAGTTACTATCCCCTTACCCCCCATCTATTATTACTCCATCCTTGCTCCTCTTATTACTTACCGGCGGCTCTATCTAAATTATACTCGGTGGCTCTCCCTTATCGCCAGTGGCTCTATCTTTTTATTATTCCCTTTCCCCCTTTTATTTCCCGGGTATGAATTATTTATCTGGTCTGGATTGAACGGGTAATATTCTCTGTCGGGTATGTCTATGATCTATGTCTATGACCTTCTGGCTATGACTGGCGTATGATCCTAAACTGTTGAATAATATATAATGAGCTGTTGTATATTTATATGGGATGGTATTGATTCGCTGGTGTAGAGTTTATATTAGCGTAGATCAAGTGTGTTGGACTTGCACGTGTACTGAGACTCGGTGGACGTGGACTTGGCAGGTGCGCCTTACGCAGACTTGGCGGACTTCGGGGTTGTGTTCGGGGCTATACTATCTCGTCTGTTGGGAACTTGTATGTAATAGATATAGTAGTTTGGGTAATAATGGGTGCTAACACCTGAAAACATCATATCCCCAGGCCGCTTATACCGGTCAGCAGCAGAAGAATCTGTTATAAATCCGTGGAACTAAGTGGTCTGTCCGCGGGAACGCCTATCTCATAAGATGTGGGCAATAAAACCAATAACTATAAAGCATAAGCTACCTACCTCGCTTAAAGGCATTGCCCGCCTAGCGTGAATTCAGCCATGTGTCCTTCCTGGCAATGATCCTAAACGGGTGCATCATAAGTAATGATATTATTATTAAAATCGAGGTAAAAAATACTGTTTTCTGTAGCGTTAAGTTAGTTAGAGTTCTAGGTGAGGGTCCGAGGTCAAGGAATAGTTCAATAAAGAGTTCGATATTGAGGTAGATATATATGGTTCCATGAAACCTTTAGTCTATAACCAACTTCTATACTTTTGTCAGCCAAGCCCAACAGAAGAAGCAAGTAAAAGCCTTTCATCTTTAAATTAAGCCAAGTCCTGCAGATGCCAGCTCGTAACCTTTCACCTGGAACCTCTCACCTTTGGCCTGTAACCGGGAAGGAAGAAGGAAGGAGCCATAGAAGACGCACCTACAATATACTTACTTACGTTGATATGAAATTCGAGGAATAGAGTGATGATCAGGAGGCAAGGCGCCGGGCTTATTAATTGGATTTTAATGCTTTCCTAATTAGCTTTACTTCTTAGCTGCTTTGTCGTGACGGTAAGTAAATCTATACAGTTAAATTCTATCAATCCATCCATCTATCTATAGTGTGGACCATCATGGGGGGCAGCTGACCTCTGATTCTTGGGGTCGACCCGGTCGGTGTATAACCCCGTATAGATCGGATGCAGCATTTGCCGAAGTTCCCCGATCCTGGATCTCAGGGACATACAACTCCAATGTAAGCATTTACAAAGAAAGTCCATTCCACTCTATTTCTTCCCCTCTATCTCCCACGGAAAGGGATCATAATGACCTTCACTGTAGGTCGACCTCTTTCTTTCAAGCTTGACGCCCAGTCATTCCTTCTTACCTATACTATACTGCTCACCGGCTCTACTGGTTCCCTCTACAGGATTCTATTTTTAAAATGGGGCTTGCTAAGGAAAGAAGTAGTGGAAAGAATAGCGAATTTTATTTCCTACCTATTCTTTATATTCAAAAAGCAAAGCACGCGCTAGGAACGAAGTGCAATGGCTCACAGCCAATCAATGTAAAGCGTAACAAGATTGGAAAGGGGATCACAATAAAAAGCCTAGAGCTAGAACTTGAAACTAGTAAAACAAGGGCAGGGTCGGTGGGTTAGATAAAACCTGCTTTTCCATATGCTAGACAGGTACTTTCGGTAGTTACGGGAAGGACAGCTAGGCTCACTAATCTCTATAGTCTTTTCTTGTTGCGTGCACGTGTAGCAGTCATAGCTGGGTCACCACAGTAACTTCCTTCTGTTTTGGTAGTTGGCTCATATAAATTAAGCTGTTTTCGGTAGTTCAGTTGTGTTAGCTCGTTGTAAGGCTAAAGCTTAGAGAATCTCTTCTTCTTTCCGGGCACTTTTTACTTATAGTTTAGGGAAATCGGATTTCACAAGTCAAGTCAAGTAGGAAAATGTTGAAAAAAACCAACCCAATTGCCTCCTAGCTCTTTCTTTTTTAGCATGGGGCGAGGTTGCTATTCTCCCATATCCTCTCCTTTTTCTGTCTGATTTCTTCCCTATGTTTCTAGGTGAGAATTCATCCCTTCACGTGCAATCGGGGGATTATCACGGGCGGGGGTTGCTTATAATAATCACGTGTGTGTTACGCGTAATAGTACTAATCGTGGTAAGAGTAAGTTAGGAAGGTAAGTATAGGGGTAATTTTATGTAGGAAGGTAAGTAAGCATCTAGTGTTGTATCGAGTGAATGGATGTCGAACCAATCCCAGCATTCCCAATCCCTGCATTAATTGCAGCATTGATTAATCGCATTCAATCAATCCCTGGCTTAACTCAAGCATCCCTGGCTTAACTCAAGCCCTGGATTAACTCAAGCATCGGTGAAATAAAGCATCGATTCAATCAAGAAATCCCATCCCATCCAATCATCCCATTCAATAAATCCCTCCCCCTCGATTAATTGCAGCATGGATTAATTGCAGCATGGATTAAGAAATCCCTCGACAATCAATCAATTCCAATCAATTCATTCAAATCAATCAATTCATTTTCATGTGATATTGATGGGATAACTTTCTGCTAGCATTATCCTCCCTAGCATTTCGGGTATGGTGGCTAAATCGAGAAAGCTGTGGCTTGCTGAGTGATTCTCAGGAGGGTCTGTCTGTTGAGGGAAGGGATCCCGGATGAGGCGAGCAGTGTATCTGGGGCTGTCAAACTTCTAAGCGATAGGGAACTTACTGAGAGAGGCAATAGAGAAAGCTTTTGCAAGTATTTGTGCGCGACTGAAATGCTCGTTCAAAGGTTGGAAGATCTGACCAAAGAAGGTGCCTCTAGCGTTCCTGAAAGTGGCATGGTGGGATTAATGAAATTCACTGAATATCTGTTTCGCCTAAGGTAAGATGGGAGCATTATTGGCGAAGCTAAGCTCATGCGATGTTAGTATTCCGGCTCTTCTGTGGCTCCCACGACATCTCATGGAGAAGAGGTGCTTAATGATACTCCAAAATAGAAAGATTCTGATTCTCTGAGTCTATAGGTTTCGGGCCCAGGTGTCAAATGTGACTCGATGATCTAATGGGTGGAGGTTCTCTAATGGGCTTGTACCACCCGCATAATATCATCGGGGGTATCCAAAGTAACTAAACAATCTGATGGGTAAAAGTGGCAGGATGTTTTCTGGTGCACCCTACACATATTTATTCGTCGATATGCTCTGTGCCCCTGGTGCACGCATCTATTGCTGGGGCTTTCTGCTCGTGAGGCCTGGTGCTCTCTAAAGAGGAAGGTGTCTCCAAAGATATATTTCCGTCTCTGTCCTTTCGGATCCACTAGGAGTCTGGGTAGTTGGTGTCTACTGGTTCCCCCCTTTGATAAAATATCCGTTTTCTTTCTTTCCAAATTCCCGGTTCTATTTGGTGTGAAGGAGGCTCTCTGACCACCACGAATTGGGTTTGGAAGGCTGTTTTGTTTTCTCCTCCAAATCAAATGCACATCTCATGGAGCTAGGTAGGCTGGTCTAATCAACTGTGTGTGTGAGGCTTCCGTTTTCTAGATTGAAAATCTCTGTCGTTTCAAAGGTCCTGAAGGAGATAAGGTGTGCTGCGGTCCGGATGGCATGCTTTCCCCGTTCATGTATCTAATGTGACGGTTCGAGCCTGAATGCGTACCGTGCCTGCCTGAACGGTTCATGTTTCTAATTGGACCCTGCGCATAATGTCTCTTAAGCTTTTCGCGATACTTACTAGGCTGATGGTCTTGTGCTGATGAGGTATTAGGCCTGGTATGTCTGTTAAGGCATTCCCCAGAAAGACTAGGCTGATGAAGTTGGACTGTTGCATACTGACTAGGCTGATGATCTTGGCATGAATAGTAAATAAAGATGGGAAAGACTAGGCTGATGAACTGAAGCTAGGCTGATGTTAGGCTGAGGAGCTCAATATATGGGTATGGGGCTGAAGCAATTAAGCAAGCTTGGGCTGATATTTTCTTACACCCGAGCTATCAATTAGGAGGGAATTAGCTCTAAGGGAGTGTTGTCTCGCCGGGGTAGTGCTTTTCTAAAAGTTCCTAGAGTTCAGGCGCTTTGCCGAAACTTCATTGAAATTACATATATATAGTTTGTAATTTTCACCCCCTATTTATATATATATAGCGCGGAGGTTTTAACATCTTTCCCTACTCATTACTGAATGATTATACATGCGAGGACTATACCCCACCTCGAGGCTGGACTTATATACACATGGGGATAGTAGCTCTCCTTTCGTGCCGTGATCATGGAATGAATCGGTCTTGCTGATCGATCTCATACCCCTGACTGACTTATTCTTTTTCTTATTCTTGCCATACCTTATTCCACCATGAAGAGAGGGACGGCATGGTCCGCAAGAGATGCATCAGTGGTAAGAACGGTTTACCTACAGTCAATATCTGTCAGAATGGTTACCTAGTCAAGAGAGCTGTAAAGAGAAGGTCTTTCAAGATAAGAATGGTTGGGGGAGCATCACTTCTTTTAGGCGTGGGGAATCACTTTAGGCCTCTACTCATCAATCCCGAGGGTGGGGGTAAGCATATATCCTTCCCCCTTCGGGGTAAGAGAGTACTGCCTCCTTCGGGGAATCTAGCCTACTTGACCAAGAACTTCAAGCTCATAAGCAAGCCCCTTCGGAGGTAAGGGCTAACGCTCTATCTGACCAAGAACTTCAAGGAATAAAGACAACCTTTATTGAATTGGGTCTATGTAGCACAATTGAGGGAAAAAAGAGTAGGTAGTTTATCAGTGTTGAACAGGAAGACATGAGAGTAGGTGTACACGGGGAGTGTCGATTCATGGATTCAGAAGGTATGAATGGTTGGTGGTTCGGTATACGGGGTAACTAATGCATGTATGATTGGCAAGGAAGGGTGAAATTAAGAAATAAGGAAGGGCCCAGAAGACTATTAAGGATGTGGGTCCTGTTTATGCGTGCTTTGATGCTGTTTCAACTCTTACCTTGCCTGCTTTAGCAACCTTTGTTTATGCCTATGCGGGATCTACTAGTGTGAAAGCGCTTAGGCAACTCAATCCACTGGTTCTGGATCCGGAAATGGTTCTTAATTAACAGGCTCCGGGTTATCCAATTGGATATGGAACATAGAGGGCTGATGGCTCTCGAACTGCTTTGGGTGCTGCTTGTTAAGACTTAGTATAAACTCAATTCACAGAATAATATACTGCCCCCACCTCTGCTTCTTATGCAGTCTCTCCCCTTACTCTTGCCTATACCCTTGCTGCATCTTACTGGTAAATGGTCACTTATACTGGCTTTGATGCTTATGGATAAACTGGATCACCGACTGGATCATCGACTGGATCAACAAGATAATATACTGATGGCGGTTCTACTGCTTAAGCAACAGAATATACAGGCTCTACTTCTGTTTCATATACATAAAGGGCTGGATCTACTGAGTCAACTGGTTCTGGTTATCCAACTGGTTCTTAAGCTACCTCTGTATTTGTTGCTGGATATGGAACTGGTGCTTACTCAACAGAATCTACTGGGTCAACTGCACGATCAAAATAATAAGCTGCTGCTGGTTATATAGCTACCCTTGCCTATGCTCTAGCTGCCTTTGCTTCTATATATTCTGCAACCCTTGCTTCTGGTTATGATGCTTGCTTTCATGCTGTTGGATAATAAGCTACTGGCTCTGCGTATGGATCTGGTTATGCCTTTGCTTATGCTGCTGGCCCCCTTTCTTTCTCGCTCGAAGAGGCAGGCCGTGCACCTATCAACCTGCATACATCCATGGCTTCTTTGACCAACATGATGCTGGAAGGCAACCAAAAGTGATCCGGGAAGAACTACAACACTTGGAAGCAACATATACTGGCATTGTTCAAGGCACAACTACCCGACCCATAGTTGCGGGTAAAGACAAGGACAAGTTTGATGGCCAAGATAGAGAGGTTGTGATGCTGATCTTTTCAATGCTTCCAAATGGCTGCTTAAGTCTTCCCAGCAGCCCCATCAGCACCAGTTGAATAAACATTGTTCCCAGCCTCATTTGCCGTAGCATTTCCAAGAGCAGTTCCATAAACATCCCCATGAGCAGTTTAACCAGCATCCCCAGCTTTATAAGTTACCAGAGCAGCATTACCAGAATCATTTCCATAAGTAGTTGGATCAGTTGAACAAACATCATCTCCAGCTTCATTCCTGGTATCATTTGAATAAGCATCACCAGCATTTGCAGCCCCATCAACACCAAAATTGTGCCTGCTCATTCCCGGCAGCAGAACGACCAGCAGTCCCACTAGCAGTAGCATAACCATAAGCATCACCGTTTGAACCGACATCAATTGAATAAGCCTCATTCCGGGCAGCACAAGGCGAAGCACAAGCAGTTGAACCAACATAATTCCCGACATCATTATTCCCAGCCCCAGAAGCAGTTACATCAGCATTAGAAGCATTTCCGGGATCATTTCCATCAACACCAGTCGAATAAGCTTTATTCCCTGGATCATTCAAAGAAGAAGCAGCACCAGGACAAGCAAAACCAGTCGAACCAGCATCATAATTATTCCTGGCATAAGCATTATTCTCAGCCCCATAAGCACCAGTTTAACCAGGATCATTTCTAGCAACACCAATTGAACCGGCATAAGAATTACCAGCATAATCAGTTGAACCACCAGCAGCTTTTTATAACTGCCAAGATCAATATTAATTCTGGTAAGTTCCAATGCTAGCCTTATATCTTTCCACCTACTGTCTATTCTTTATATACTTACTCAATCGTGGTACCGATCGAACCAGATCACCCATTGCCCTATCTGTCTTCCATCCCTACAATTACACATCACTACAATCATTACAATTCTTCGCAATGCAATTCTCTACTATTCCTAGCGAGCATATCTGTAGTTCCCAACAGCACTCAGTTCCTGAATCACCCAGTTGAGCCTCATGTTGTTGTGAACCTCAAGCAATGGAAACTACTATCTTTTATTTGACCTATCTTTTCTTTCCGCCTGCCTTATATTGGAATAATCCTACCACTACATACCCATGTTGAGTTGAAGGAAGGATCAATACCGCTAGTGAGTCAGCTCCGGGATACCCTTGAACATGAGCACCTATCCGTGGAGAGCACATGAGTCCGTGTAAGTCCGTTGGTGGTACACATACATACAGCTTGAGTCCTTGGGATAATATATTGGTAACCTTCCTGCTTGCCTCCATATGAGGTAATGATAGCTATACCTGCCTCCTCATATTGGTAATTAATCTGGTAGCCTCCTGTCTGATCTCTTTCCCTCCTAAACCTTTCAACATCTGGATAAATAATCCCTTGCATCTATTACCCATCTGGTTACCCATAAGCAAGGGCAGGTGCAGCATGTAAAGGCGGAGGGGTTTACCCAACCCCAAAAAGGTAGCCCTGGGAGCAAGGATGAATGGCTGCCTTGTCAGTCTGATAGCATTCCGCCATAAATGCATTCTTTAGTCATTTTGACTTTACTTTGAAACGAGTGAGTCTATAAAGTTCTTATTTCTATTTAGTATTTACTCTGAGTGGAAGGCATCGTTCGTGACTATAGCCATTAGTTACTATAGCTAGCGGAAGCAGTACACATTGGGAGTACAGCGGCGGAATCTGTTGATGGAAGTGAGCGGTACGACTGCATATGATTAGTACGAATAGCTACAATAGCACTGCTAGCCAGCCAAGCAATGGACGGGGCATTGTGCTAATACGTGGTGCAGTAGTAAGGGGAGTAGGGTACTTTGGACTTAGCCATTGAGTCTTCGTGCCCCGAACCCAGCAGCACTGACCACGGGCGGGAGGAACATTCCAAGCAGTACTGACCCCGGTCGGCCGCGGAACCAACTATATGCCCGCCCCTTCATTCCCCACTACTACTGGGGTCCTGCTGGGAGTTGCACCATATCTATCATGAGCACTCTGCTGCTCTCATAGCGTATCATCATAAGTCATCATAATTCCTATATGGTTCCGAAGCGGCCAATCCGAGTAGCCTATTGAGTAAGCAATCTGACCGGGTATGCAAGCACAGGAGCAAAGCTGAGTATGGATTCCAAGTATCCAAGTCCAGGTGGGCCCTCCTCTCAGAATCCATTAAGAATCAATCAATTGCCCATGCTGCTGGATCTTAAGCTGGTTATTTGACTGGATCTACTGGTGTTGGTAGTGCTACGACTACCGGTGTTGCTAGGTAAACCAAGTAAACTGCTGTATACGCCCTTGTTTGCTTTGCTGCTGGTGGATATAGGTATCGATCAACGACTGGCTCTGCTTATGCTACTTATGCTTCTGCTGCTCTAGCCTTTTACCTAGCTCTTGGCTTTGCTTATGCTGGTGCTGCTGGATCGCCAGGGTATATAACTCTTAAGAAATCCCCACCATACAACACATAACACCATCACTACATGTACCCCCTATATGTCTTAGATTAGCAAGTGAAGTGATACAGCACAAAGCCACCACAACAACACTGATATATAGCTGATTGTTCCGGGCTTTTACTGTAGCAAATAGGTCCTTTTGGACTATTGGGCTAACTATATAGTTATGATGTTGCTATCTCTATCTCACTGGCTCTAACTAGCTCTGCGGAAACCCGGGTCTACGGAGCTCTCCATTACACTTGAACTAGCAAATATACGTCTGCTAGAAGTCCTCTCTACTTGTTCATATACAATGTTTCCATGCATACGTTGAATCTCCAGATTGCCATGGACGTTGTTGCACTTACTTGTCTAGACTTATATTCCACTATTATCTGAGGCTATTCAACTCGGATTATGGCTCTACGGGCTCCTAGGATTGGATACTAAAAAGCTTGCACTACTAGATAGATGATGTTTCCATGCATACGTTTAAACTGGAACTGGCATATCTACGACGACGACGTCTGCTTAGACCTGCATATCCACTCTAGTTACTATACAATGTTGGCGAAGTTTCATGGCCATGTGAACCAGAAAAACTTAGCTTTTTAGTAGTGTTGGTAAATCTCCTTTCTGCCTTCCTTCTCTATGGTCGGTCAGTTTTTCCTTCCTGCCCTTCGGTAAGTAAGCCCAAACAATGGAAATTACAACGAGGAAGTATGTGCAGATGGGAATGTCCTTTTTTATGCCGGAAGAGAAGGAATATGATTTAAACTTCTAGACGTTGTTGAATAACATACATGCTTTTTTACCTTTGTGATGTTACCGTATCTCTATGTATGCTTACCATTTCCTGGGACCTCTGCGATGTGACTCTATCTCTATGTATGCTGGCTATTCACTAGAGAAAAAGAAAAGAGTTTTGTACCTACCTACTTCTAAGTGGAGTTGGTTCTTACGATGGCCGGTCCGCTGGCTCCGTTACTGGGTACCGAACCGCTTGCTCTGCTGCTTTCTTCGTTGGTTCTAGATCATCATCATAAATAGAACTGGTAAAGCTACAGCTGCTCCTGCTACTAGATCGACTTGAGCAACGGATGCTGGCTCTAGGAACGGAGGGAAAGCCACAATAGTTCAAATTGGTATATGAAAATTCTTGGTATATGAAGAATTCATTGTAAAACCATAGCCTCTGGATCTAGATCAACGTTGCCTGCCTGGGTTGAACCAAAAATCATTGAAGAACCTATTCCGGAGTCACCGATAGACTCTCCAGGGCCTATGGATCCAAAGCCTATTCCTAATCAAGGTCCGTGACCGAAGTCAGAGCCTATTCCTTTTCCATTTACAGACCAAAATGAAGATGCTCGGGTTTTCCAATCCAGTTCCATATCTGGATCCGGAACCATGAATAGATAGCATATGCAGGGGCTTCTCTGTCAGAAGATCTCATTGGGGATCTCGAGGTTGAAGATGAAGATCCATAAGCATGTACGAATGAAGGTACAGACCGACGATCCGATTGATCCGGGACCCTAGGCATAGCAATCAGAGGCGTAGAGCATGGTATGTTGGAAGGTGCTTCTAAAAGGAAACACCAACCAAAGGCCTTTCATAGTTTCCCCAAGTGTCACGGGGGGTTGAGCCTATTCTATGAGTACCTCGGGAGGGAGGTAAACATATGGATTACTCTTTTCGTACATCGACCCAGCGAAGAAAACTCCAGTGCGCGCTAGTGCACTCCGGCTTTCGAGCCAGATGGCTCTCAGCCTTCGTTTGCTGGAATGGGAATGGCTGAATCCGTCTTTGTATACGCAAGTAAGCAACTGGCCTTAGATTGTATCGAGCTACAGGCCTTTCTCATAAGATGTTGTAAGCTACGGGCCATCAAATATCCGACGAAGAAACTGTACTTAAAGCCCCTTTGAAGCAAATGCCTGTGAGAAGCTACAGGACATAGAAGCAGGCCTAAGCAGCACCTAAGAAGCAGGCCAAAAAGTGGATTGAATCTTTTCCAGTACCTTTTAAACAAAGGATTTTCATTTTCCTTCTGCTTTGGACAAGATAAGTGGACAGATGAGTTGAATAATACAGGGACAGATAAGCTAGCCGGGGTTCCCCTTTGATCTCTCCCAACCTAAAGGCTTTATTCAGAGGTGGGTCTTTCAACCGCCTACTCTTTCGATGAAGGGTGCACTACAAGACAATCGTACAAGACAATCGTACTAGAGGGATCAAATGGGGGATTTCGTCGATATTGAGTCAACTATAAACTAATCATCTTGCTTGGAACTTTTAATGTGTATAGGAAATAGGGGTTCTACCTATGCTTGGTTGGGAAAAGGGCCGGGAAGCAGAACATAAGTGGATAAGGTGCAAGAACAGGTGTAAGAACAGGATTCTCAATTCCATTCCTTTCCTATCATTTCTACCAAATGGGTAGGCAGGCCCGCTCAATCTTCTAGAACCCATATTAGGCTATAAATGCCTCTCACCGACCAGTGAAGATCAGCGGAGGAATGAAACCTATTGACCCGACGAGAGGAAGATCAGTTGAATCCAATGCTTGAGAAGGCAGGCTTTGGGCACCCATATTTTGACTTTCTACCCCGAGTTGTTATTCTAGGGATTCAATACTTTAAAGGAGAGGATATCTAGCCACTTGAAAGGACATATCGGATTTTAGGGCAAGGTAGGAATGAGATAAATGCCAGATGAGGATTCTACGAAAGGGATTGAAATACCCGGTGAAGATTCCTCCGATTAACCCAGAGATGGGCGCCTAGGATCCACTTCTATCATCTGCTTGAAGCCTCTCACTCCTTATGGGTACCGACCTTAAGATTTCACTCTTTGGAGAGCTACTGCCTTCCTAACTTTAATAAATAGACTTATAACGCTTATAAAGTTGTGAAAGCTAGTAACGCATACTTACAACTATGAATTACGTATTACGACATAGTTGTAGAACCACTTGCTTCATAAACCCTAGTGTATGCCTAATAACGAGCTTACTTGA
>Ga0233342_1000281_pt1 | contig 15573 bp, 9 predicted proteins | sample GEONDECOMP273_FD_180706 | JGI IMG/M metagenome (GOLD analysis project Ga0233342, IMG submission 180706) | Leaf litter microbial communities from Shasta-Trinity National Forest, California, United States - GEON-DECOMP-273 | ecosystem: Environmental > Terrestrial > Plant litter > Unclassified...
TTGCTTTAGGTAAAACTGAATAAAGACCTTCCAGCTAAAGGTAAATAGAAAGCCCGCCTGACCCAAAATGCCGTATCTAAATAGAAAGGGTACTATGGATAAATGACATATATAAAGGCCGACCTGATCTAGGCTTCGTTCGTTATAAGATCCTCATCTGAAACTGGCACCAGGTGGGGAGGCTGGTACAAGGTTGATAAGGATTAGGTGCAAAGCAATAGCAATAATAATAAGGTTATTTGTAGGTGATCGCGTTATGGATGCATCCGGGGTGATTGCTGGGGAGAGTATGATTGATGAGTCTGATCCTGTATATCAAGCTGTTGATCCAGCAGCAGTAGAGCCAGCAGCATCAGTAGCAGCAGCTGATCCAGTCTTGATCCAATGGATTCTGTGGAGCTTTTCTCACTGAGTTCATGTTCTGCCCTTCGGTTGTAAGTAAACGGGCGGGTTGTGTTAGCTGATTTGAGTAACTGAGTTGGCTTGGCTCACTCAGTGCTTAGTATCCGGATTAAACTACCTGTAGCCCGCAATAGTGCCAATCAGATTCCCTTTCCACGTAAACCAGTGTTATCGGATTAGAATCCCCGGATTTCGTACCTGGAAAATACGGGTCCAGTTGTGGGTAACTTTAAGTCCCTAATTAGCTAGGAAGGCAGTGAAATATAAGGGAAGAAGGGGATATAAGATAAGAAAAGTCATAATTATAGGGATATTCTGAGTTCGGCAATACTGCCATGCATGCCTACCTATCCTTCAATAATACTCATTGCTGAAGACGCTCAATAAGGCCGAGATTAGCCGGTACGGTCAGGTGAGGGTTCTCCCTATATTATTTGAATTTACCTTCCCATTATCAAAAATAATATAGATATATATGTACTATTTTCAATTTACCTACGGCTTTCTATTCTGCGGCAGGTCAGTTATACCCCTTATTAGGTCTTTAGAGTCACGACTTCGTCCCTCTCCCTTACTTACGGTTAAGCCAACAAACAAGTGGCCTCATATTCTATTTTTCTCTCAAAGAACATAGCTCAGGGTTGGGATAACCTACTTCTATTTATCGTATCACCTATTTGTTCGGCCGAGCCTTGCTGATGGGCAGGAATTTGAACTAACTCCATTGCTAGCTAGGAATAAGACCGATGGCGGCCCTCCGCCCCTCGACCGGACCTATACCTCACCCAAACGTTACCCTATACATTGATCCTACACCTTGACCTTATTTGAACTCAACCTCTTTGCAACCATGGTCCTACGCCTAGACCCTTGACTTCAACTCACTTAACTCTACGGAACAATCGTTCTTACCTCGACTGGATGGAAGGAATTATGAATGAAGCGTTACATATGTTAATTCAATATTCGAGGATCATACGCCATACACATAGGGCCAGGGCCCTTCAGAGAGGGGCTAGGGCCTAGAGCCGGAGAAAGGGACTAGATAGAAATGGTATTCCGGGAGGGGCTATAGCCAGCCAGGGATAGGGGCTATGTGCAGTAAACTAATAGGTGCTACACAGAGATGCTACACAGAGGCGCTACACACGAATATGTGCTACGATTAGGTGCTGCGAATATAAGCTACGATTAGGTTTTCTGGCGTGTATGTGCAGTGAATGAATATGTACAGTGTTCTATATGCCTGGGACGGGGTGGGAGAATGATTAAAACTACGAAATGAAACACGGGACGCCGTGCACGGAATGATCCCATATGGCGGGATGGATGCTTCGACCACGGGATGCAGTGATTGAGACATCGACGCTTATATATGTTACACCAGAAAAAGGGCAATTTCCATGGTGTTCTATGGCAGCAGAGACAAAGCTTATACCTTTCCCCTTTACCTTGGTTGGATCATCCCTTAATGGGTAGGAACGCTTACGCCAGTTGCTTAATAATGACCAAATACCCTTTCCTGAACGAGGAATGATTGCTACCACCTTACCCCCTTTTGCTTGCCCCTGATCGCTAACGCTGGCCTTACTGGTTAGGTAATGGACCACTACTTATTGCCCCAGGAATGAGGATTGCTGAATCAAATACCGCGGGAATATGGTTCCGCACCGGGAGGAAAAAAGAAAGTAATGCAACAAGCCAATCTGCTCGGACAAACAACCCAAGAAGAATAAAAAAGAAAAAACCATGAATTAAAAACATGCATTGAAGTGGTGGATTGTATAATGCACCAATGGATGGAGGAAAAAAGAATGGTTAAGCCCGAAAGAAATAAAATATACTTTGCTCACTTCCCCTTGGCCTGGGGATATCGCCCTCGTGGTACCCATACTTTGCTTCACTTCGAACGGCCCAATATGAAATGATATAAGCATTCTGTTCAATACACATTTATCCCTACCGTTAAACATTACCACATTACTTTCAACTGCCTTAGGTTATTGCTATCCCTTACTGCCTTATGTGTTGACTGCTGCTTTCTGCTCCGATTAAACCCGTGAAACTTAAATAAAGCTTATACCCCTCCCCTTTAGGTTGGACGGTGGATCGCTTACGCAGCGGGTTTCTCATTTATGAGCAATTACCCCTTCCCCCTGGACCAGGAATAAGCCAGCAGCCTTTAACCCGACCGCTAAAGATAATGATGAGCTACGGCTACCCAGGTAGACAGGGACATGGAATACAAAAATGGATATGCTCGTAGATAAGGTAAGGTGCACTTACCACACCTATAACTTGCATTTATAGTTGTTTATACGCTTTTGACTAAGCTACGCCGTCGGGAGATAGCACCAAAACTTTCTTATTGGCAGGATGCTTACATTGGATGGGCCAGGATACTACAATCGTGGGGTCCTTCGATGCGAGATAGACAGATGATTCTTGGATTGCAGGAGTATAGATTTACCAATTGATCGATCGGACGCTAGGAAATCGAGATACGAACCGTGAAGAACCATTAGGGATAGGGGGGGCCCCGATTAGTAGGATTGTTCTTTGTAGTGAGGGGAAGGCTTTGCGCTACTTACTTGTAAGAATATGTGATATCCCTCCCTATCTAGGTGTTTCTAAGTCCTTCGTAGTGAAAGGCTTTTTTCGGCATCCTCCTAATTCTTCATAAGTAAAGCTCTTCCAGGGCACTTGCCCTGCACTACAGCCCTCCCTGGACACCCGAACAGCGCACCTGTAGTTCCCAACACGGACGGTACGGAACGGGAAGGAACATATACCGAAAGAACACAGTTAAAACTACCTCGCATACTCCAAACGCTTAGATCTTGCTTACCTTCCACGCAAAGAGGGAGTGTTCTTTTGCGGTTGCTCTGAGCGGATAAGCAATAAATTTATTACTGGTTCATAAGTTACCGTTCCTCAAGCTTAAGGGAGAACCCGCATTGGGTCTTATAGTTAGGGAGACTTAGCCCGCATTAAATGGGTCGGCGCTACAGAGAAGCGAAAATGGCCCCCTAAGCTTATCATCGCCCTTCCGTTTTTACCTAACTCGCCTAAGCTTATCATTGCCCTGCAGCCTAACTATAGCCTGGCCTTCTCTTTGCCCAACAGCAAGTAACACACTTTTTATAGAAGCAAAAGGGACGGAGTCGCTCGACTAAAAGGAGAGGGGTCTTAACTTATAAAAGACCACCCTCTACAAGGAAGGAAGGGCTTGAGCACTTAGAGCATCTTTACTTTTTTGGCCTACTGGATTCATGCTTGTGCGACTTAGCGTGGCTGGCTTGGCTGGCAACTAACTGCCCTATGGAGGAACTACTGAAAGAACTTCTTCTATTTCATGGGGGTAAGCACATAGATTGGAGCATTGCGACTTACTACTTTATATGCCTACTGGAATACTCTCAGTTTGACCTACTGTTGTTACCAACCAACCTGGCTTTTTATTCAATCTTTCACTTCGTCTCTCGCTTGTCCAACCGTAGTATTGGACAGACAAGCTTGGGTGGGCACTTTGAAACTTGACGAGAAATCCCTTGCATACTTGCATTACTTTCTGTTTGACAACAACCAACCAACAACCTGGCTATTAACTCATAGAGAGAGAATGCTCGCGTGGTGGCCTATCGGGAGTGGTAAATTGACTAATGAAAGGTGGCGTCTCCGGATGATAGGAAATGCTTGAAGTAACCAATAAAAGCGGTAAAGTCCATTACTGCTACTTATAAGTGGGTGATCTTTGTAGCACTCATGCATCTCGTCTTGCTTGCAGGGAATTGGATAAAGCGAACTGGGCATATAAATCTTATTTTTACTCAATATTAATGTTTTGAGTCTCCCTAATCAAATTTTTGTAGTTTCCCTACGCAAGCGCCCACAGAAGGTTTCATTAGATATATCTATCTATTTATCAGCAGTTTGCAAGATCTTAAGCTCAGACAGGTTTATACATCTATTCTTGGGCCTTACTTCCTTGAACTTGTGGGCAGGCTTCATGCTTGCTGGCTAGACGTTAGACTTGACGAAAGAACCAACCCGAGAGCTGGTCGAGCTATCTCTTGCTGCTGGCTGACATCCCAAGCTCCACATAATACTCTGGTTACCCATCACACAATACCCGAGATATTCAATTTAAGTTGCCACCAGAAGAGATTGAGTTCCCGCTCGCCAAAGAAGGACGAGGGGAACGCGCGCCGTTCAAAGACAGCAAATAGTCGCCATTCACTGAATCCATTAACACAAAGAATTGGTTAAAAGAGATAACCCGTGTCATTCACTGGACGAAGCCATTCACTAACCGCACATAGTCGCTTCCCTTTGGGGTCACTCTATCTCGGGTATTAATGTAAAGGTTCCTTCCTTATCTTGTAACGATGTACTGGGTGGAGAAGGAGTTAGTGGAATGGGTGCTTAAGGAAGAAGGATGGTCCTCGCTAACGCTCTACGGGTCCGGGCGTAGCAGGACAAAGGCAAGAGATAAAATCCATCAGATCTCGTTCTTTAAAGCGGCTCCAACCAACTTCTTCGCTAGCCAGGCTAGGAGTGTTAGTGAGTGTGAGTTCACCGATGTTCTTGCTATTAGTTCATGTTCTTGCTCCCCGGTTTCACTGATGCTCTTGCTCCCCGCCAGCTGAGAATGATAAGAATAGAGGGCGGGCTTAGGGCGGGTATGGAAGAATAGAGTACCTATGAATATGATCTCAGTTGAGGACTCATGTCTTTCTATGTCAGTCAGTTCAGTTCGAAGAAGATTCGTTCAGACCGGGTGATGAAGAATTGCTGTTTCCCGCACACTACTAATTGTAAGCATTGAGTAGGACGGAATGACTGGCATATCCCGTTGTGCCGGGTCACTTAACTACTCCTTCATCCCGGGGGGGATTCTATAATTTCAAGCGCCGTGCCAACCATTTAACTCCTCTGAGGCGGGCGGGGTTTTCAGGTCACCGGCTCATAACCTCGGAAAGCTAGATTAGAGCCTATTGTAGCCACATAACTTCACTGAAGAATACCCCACTATATATAGGCAGGCCTTATCGATCGAACTGGGAGGTTAAAAAGTATTCCTTATATATGACCTGGCAATCTGCCCTTCCCATCAGCCTGATCTTGATAGAAAAATAATGACTATCCTTCCTTGGCCTTTCCCAAGCCAGCGAGCAGGGGAAGTAAGGGAAATAACCGACTCTGATTCTTCCGGCCCCGTGCAACTTACTATGCTGCTTGCTGCTGAAAGTAAAGCATGCTAGGCTAACGGTCGGTGTATCTCTATCGGTTGTTTTATATGTTAGCTGGCTTATACGAGCAAAATATATTATTTCCCCAATATCTAGAGTGATTGAGGAGCAAGTCAGATTTATATTATGGCTGGCATGAATAATAGAATATGTCTGGCCCGTGTCTATAAGGCTAAGCGCCTTCCTTACCAACAGTGCCGCTGCCGCTCCAGTAGCAATCAGGAAACTCATCAGATAGCTCAGGTTACTCCGCCAGAAGATCCAAGAAAATAAGGTCCCTTAGAGGATGCGTAAGCAGGCTCGACCATAAGGGAGAGGAAACCCCTATTAATAATTCAGAAAGGTAAGATAACCTACCTTCGATGGAGAAGTTAAGACAGGGCAAGAGGCCGAAGCATGGCTTCTCGGGATGAAGAAGCACTTCAGGATCCGTGATTACTCTGAGAATGAAAAGGCCATAATTGCCATATTTAATCTATCTAAATGGCAGAGCTTCAATTTGGTTTGGTGGGAGCACCTCAGTCAGGTGAAAGGCATCAACGAGAGAATTATTTTGGGAAATAATAAATATAAGTATTTCCAGCAAAAAGACCTTTCAGAAAGGTACTATTATAAAAAGAGCAAAGAGTTTCATGAGCTAAGGCTAGGGCAAATGACAATGGAGGAAGATTTGAACAGGTTCCTAGAGCTGCTACGGTATGTGGACTACAAAAAAAATGAGAAGGCAAAGATTCAGAGATTCTTGAGTGGGCTACCCCAGAGCTATCGAGACATAATTGAATTTGTAGAGCCCAAGACGTTGGATGATACTATTCAGAAAGCTATGCATTGCTATGAGCAGAACAAAGGCAGGTACAAGGAACATCAATCGGGAAGAGGAAAGCCCAAAGGGAAATTTGATCCAAAGAATAAAGAATGTAAACCTCCACATTACAGGAATCAACCCAGGAATGTACAACAGGGACAACAAGCTCAAGGCGGGTTAAAGATAACTATTCCGACAGAAGGAAGGACCCGCGAACCTATTCAATGTTGGGGATGTGGAGAGAACCAAATGCTTCAAGATTGTCCTCACCAGCAGGGTAACCCTAAAGGATTGCACAACATAGAAGAAGCCGTTACTGTGGAAGATATGGCTAGGGCAACTCCCCGAATTTATCTTCCTCAAGTGATGTTGTACCGAACCATGAATCCAACAATGTTTCCACCGATGAATGGGATAAAGTGGGTTATCCTCCTCTAAGTCCATAAGTGGGTGCATCCCTATTCTTTCTAATTTTCTCTCTTTGACCGGATGTAAACAAGCAAGGTTAAGGCACCGGGAATATGAATTGGTGAGCCAAATATCCTCTATCTGAGGCAATCACTACGTCTCCGGCACTGACTTCTTCTATTTGATTGATCGGTTCTTCATGCAACGGGAAAGTCCATCCATCAGATCTGCTGGTTTGCTCAGGGCGTAACCATATTTTAAGGTTTCATACCTATATAATTGGAGTAGGCCTAAGGCGGGAATTGAAAGGGCCGTTCGGAGTGAAGCATGCGCTACCAGGAAAACCCTTCTAGGCATGGTCTATCCCCGAATCGAGACCTTAGAACATAAATGAAGAAGACTAAAAAGGAACCCGCTCCTGTGCATGGATCATTCTAAAATTGAATAAAATGCTTTTCAATTTACTAGAAATAAAAAGGATACAATTGTTGAGTGACTAAGGAGTAGGTAATAAAATGATACATATTACTTTATCATAACCTATATGCTCTAACTGACTGGTTGGGCAACATTCCGGTCGTGGTTTCATTGCTGTGGCTGGCCATTCCCTGTTAGCTTTTTTAGTAACCATCTTTTTCTCTCAAAAACTAAACTATTACATCCCCCGAGCAAAGAGGTAAATAGACCGCCTGTGTCTTGCTAAACAAAATACGTTTAGAGAAGAAAGTGGATAGGTAAGCGCTATAGCATGGACATCTTTTAAACCTTAAATATTAGAAACCCCTAATCCTTAGTGCAGAGGTATAGGCGCCTAGCGTGCTTTTTTCTAGCAAAATAAAATCTTTGAATCTTTAGGGGCGGGGGGTTATATATGTTCAAGGCTGCGTCATTCTGAATATGTTATACGTAACTAGCCCTCTTCACAAGTGTTGATTCCAGGAAGTTAGTTGCCTTCAGGCGGAACAAGCATGGGGTGAATAATTTTATCACCATTACTTGTATTTAGGAAGAAGAATGAACCCGGCAGCCCTTTCATTTTTGATCCGGGCGGGCGACTGACACGGAATAATGTTTTCACTGCTCCTCCGGTGTTTGTTTTTATCAGGCGACGTCTCATATGTATATGGGTAGGGTTCAATCACCCTCTTATCCGACTCAGGCACACGATGGATCCGAACTATCGCATGATGAATGACAACTGGGGAATCAATTCGTAGATAGAAGAGCTAGCTGGGTGGGGTCCAATCCAATTCATAGCTCCTTGTAGTGCTCCTCATTCTTAGAGTTTTCGGGTGGTGGAAAAGAAAGTTTTCATTGATAAAGAAATGAAAGGGCCCGGTTCAATTTAATTATTGGATTTATATCAACAGATATTTCATTTAGAGTTGAGTTTACCGGATTCTTTTCCGTTTAATGACTGGAGATGGAAATGGATATTCCATTTAGATCCCTACTATTAGATGACTAAGACAGGCAATCTATAATTAACATAGGTGCATGAATAATGTCTGTCTGGCAATTGGTAACCTCTTATAAGATTGGTTGGGGGGTGGCAGAAGGGGGGTCCATGCCGGTATGTCTGGGGCAAACGTATCCAATTGGGGTTATCATATAGATAGGGAAATGACTCTGTTGGCTCCTTAGCTATAGCAAGCATAGCAAATAACATGTATAAATGTGTATAATCATTGGAATAGTAAGTTGGCGCTAACTCGGCGAGAAAGAACCGAGGCTGCTGGGCATGTAGAATAAATAGAAAAAGGTGGCCCTTGCATGTGCCAGGAGCTCCCCTGTAACTCATGCCCTAATTGAGATTCTCTTTGTCAGTTGCCTACCATTAACTCAGGATCACTATCTCTTGCCGGAGACAGACGTTCCCTCCTAATAATAATGAAGGTTCAAATGCAGGCTACCGTACCAGGAAGATAGTAACTGGATCCTACTTATATAGCTTAGTCACTGTCTCCTTTTATCGGAAGGTTATATAAGCACTACTAAGTGCATGAGCCCATAGTTACATAATCCGTGAATAATTATGCTATCAAGACTTTAATGGCCCCAATTGCTCCCTCCTTCAACCGGGAATTACTAAGCTCAGGAAGAAATAAATGTTAAGGCGCGTGGATGTTACCATTTACTAATGGTGGTGGATGCCACAACGCGATAGTCCGACACTCCCAATAGATTGGGGTATGAGCCCGGACACTATATCAATTATTCTCGTTCAATTACAAGATCAGAATTTCATATTATCTACCTGCAATTAAAAGATCGGAATTACACTAGATGCTTCAGCTAATAGATGTAAAGGTTCTTCTATTTGTTGACTCAACTGTTAACCGCCTATCCCAACTAATCCCTCTTGGAAAATATAGAAAACACCACTCGATTGTTCCATATGATGGCACGTGATTGGGGTCCTCTGGATAAGTAATCCCCTTGGTTAATGGGTATCTTTGCACTCTAGAGAAATCCCCAGGTTTACAAAAGAACCAGGCTACCTTTTTATCGCATTTAGGTTTCTCAACATGTGGTGGCACTAAGCTCCATTTGTGTTCCCTCTTGACCAAAAATATGTCGTATCTTCCTTTGACGCTGGCATAGCATTCAGGGATTCCTTTGAGAATTCTCTCATCGCTTACGGCACGGACTACCAGGGTATGCAAATGATGGGGCAGGGACGAGTTCCCTATGGAATGGGAAGATAAAAATATTTATACGGAATCAAGGGGGCTGCCACTACCAATATTGAAGCAAGGACGATTGGAATAGACAGGGACTATTAACTATACTTATATGTTGCTCAAGGCTGCTCGTGCCTGCACTTAATTAATAATTGTTAAATACTGCCGTGGATAGGCAAATTGGTTAACGTATGCCTTTGGACGAGAATCCCAGACCCAAAAGTTCAGATCCATAATGAAATAGGAAAAAGATAGGTGATATCCGCACTGGGATGCTAAGGTTGGATCGGCCGATGATGAAATGTGTGACCTTTAGACCCAACTCTCAGCTGTCCTGAACTATGATTCTATAATTTATAGACGATATATAGTTGAGATCCGTATGGAGATTGGCAGGATATAGTTTCTATTCGTACTAAGCAGGGCAGTCCTGAATGATTATGAATATTTGGTCTACCAATTTGACATTTCCATCCTTCTCTGCACTTATACTTTAGGACTTGGTTGCCAGAATCTGAGGCTTACTCAAGAGTCTGAGCCTTTACCCCCCAATCCTTCGGCCGGTGCCCTTCAATAAATAGATCTTGCAAATCATAAGCTAGATAAAGAGCCAGGCCTTTTTCATCGTTTTGTTTATCTGGCACCAGGTTGGTCTCATATTACATAGATAATAGAATTACAACGGAAAAGAATATTCTATATGCAGCCAATATTATATAGAACTTGAACGATTATGGAGAGCGACATATAAGTAATTGTAGTCACTGACACAGAATACTTGGATTATTCCTTCAATCATCTCTTGTTGGATTGCATCAATACATCCCACGACACTTAGCTACTACACATCCACTCCACAGACAGCTCCTCCTTTGTATTAGGGAAGACCACTGAGTTATTTACATTTATAGACGTAAGAAAAACTTCTTGATTAGATCACGCTTGATCATACTAAATTTGGAAGACAGCTTTTATGCATTGTCCCACTCATCAGACTCAAAAGACTGTTCCTGTAATAACAAAATAATAGCATAGGTACCCTTTAAACACACGTATTCTGTTTCAGAAGGCAGACGCCAGTTACCTCACCTCAATCCAAATAGGCCCTTCACTCTTAAGGGGACAAATAGAGCCTAGGAAACAGCCCACTAATGTTCACCTCGGTCACAAAGCAAAACAAAGCGAAGGAAAGCTTCATAACTAGAGCAAGATACAGCTACATCATTACTCCATCAAGTAGTCAGGTAGTTATATCATCGGTTCATCAGATAGTCTAGTAGCCAGATAATTGAGTCATTGGGTCATTGAATCATTGAGTAAACGGTAATCCACCTTTTGAGTCTGAACAATGGGGTAAATCACTCTTCTGTATCATCCCGGGAGGGTTACTACCAAACTAAACTTTATTTATCTATTCATATATGGCCCTTCCCTACACCAGCAGGGAAGTTAACCCGGCAGAAAAAGGAGCAGGGAAGCCTGGGGAAGAATAAGAAGAACCAGAAGAAGCTGCGGACGGCTATAAATAACTACCTACCCTCCAACAAGCGAGAGAGCTTCTCCCCGCTGCACTCACCGAACTAATCCCAACCGCCTTTGGGGATCTCGGGCGCTTACCATTTAAGGGTGCTCCCTCCGGCCTGTTCCATTTCTTCCGACCCACCCTCTCCAAGGCAGAGAGATCCATATTGCGTAGGAGCTGCCTATCCCTTTATGTTTATCCCTATATAATCGATGTTGTGTTCTCTGGATCCAATTCATCGGCCCAACGCTAGCTAATTATTATGAGTCATTCCCGCGGGAAGATAATATTTGTATGGGATGCAATGAATTCGCAAGTGCTGGTGGCACGACCAAGCCAACTCATAATTGGTTGGGACCGACCGAAGCTTTTACTAGATTCAGCTATCTTTCCCTCCGTATATCCCAATGGGAAACCTATAATCTCAATTTCGATGTGTTTGGACCGAATCGATGATGGTTCATTGCCCCTCAGCTCAGTAAGGGAATGAGATGTTGAAAGACAATATATATGTACCCATCCCAGCAGTTCATAGTTCTACTGCCTGATCCGCAAGGATTGGCTGGAAGTCAGCATCTAGTCCCAGCTTCCTTCTATCTAGCACAGTTCTTCTACAAGTACTGTATAGGAATCAGTTCTCTTTGTTTCCGTCTCGTTGATGTGTTGTTCTTCCTTCTTTCATTCTCGTACTCGGTTTCTTATTTTAGTCTGTTGTACTGAGCAGTTTCCCAATCTTTTATTGGCATCTTTCAATCTTTTGAAGTCGGGTAGACAAAGATAAAGACAAAGCGAGTCTAGTTGCTTGATTCTTTAGCATTGGGTGGGTCTTGAGTGCAGGCGCAGAGGGAACTTGACTGGCCCTTATATTATAAGCGATAAGCGTATAAACACTAAAAAGCTGACCCACAGCTCAATGCCGGGCCTACATCGAAGCCAAGGGAAGTGAATTGGTGCGATACGATACTACAACCCGAGGTCCTTGCAGTGGATTGTGGCAGTGCGAAAACACAGTTGCTTAAGTGGCTTGTGGCTTGTCTTCCTCAAAGCGGCTTTACAAGACCAACTTCTTTATATGCTGACGCGTATAAACACTCAAAGCCGGACTGATTGGTTTAAAGAACCGCTTCCCTATCTATGGTGGCTAAACACAGTGGCTTGTCGCAGTCGGCAGTGGCTCAGGAGGGAAGGATAGGTTTTGAAACCGCTTCGCTCGTGTGCCTGACTCACCAGACCGAGAAAGGACCGAGAACGGGTCCCGCGACTCAAGACCCGCTATACCCGCTAACTGGTGTTAAGTCCGAGGCTTTCACGTTCCGAACCCCTTCTTAACTAGCTGAAACATTCCTAGCAGCAATAAGAGAAGATCCTAATCAGCCAGTTCATGGTGAATCCGAGGAGAGTACATTGGGTTGCTGCAAAACATGTGCTTCGGTATTTTAAAGGCACAGTGGAGTATGAACTTTAGTACGAGCGAGTAGGTGGAGTGAGACTGATAGGCTTTACAGATGCTGACTGGGCGGGATGCTCAGTTGACAGAAAGAGTACTTCAGGTTGTTGCTTCAGTTTGGGTTCAGGTGTTGTTTCCTGGTTCAGTCGGAAGCAGAAGTCAGTGGCGTTGAGCTCCGCTGAGGCGGAGTACATGGCAGCAAGTACAGCTGCATGTGAGGCTATTTGGCTGCGGAAGCTACTCATGGCACTGGTTGGACAAGAGATGGATGCGACTGTCATTTGCTGTGATAATCAGAGTGGTATAAAACTCTATTCTAATTAAGTGTTCCATGACAAGAGCAAGCACATTGATATTCGGTATCACTTCATTCGCGATTGTGTGCAGAAAGGGGCCGTGAGGCTGGAGTATGTACAGACTGATGAGCAAGTGGCAGATATATTCACAAAGGGTTTTCTCAAAGGTCCGGAGGGCTTGTCCTTTTGAGGGCAAGGGAAGTTTGTGAAGTTCCGAGAGAAGCTTGGGATAGTTCAGAATCCCTTCCTCGCTAAGAGGGAGTGTTAAACTATGGTTTAGCTCGGGAGGAACTCTTCATTAGTTTCGTGTCTTAACTATTGAAGAATGTCAAATTTATCCATACCTTTTTTTACAATGACTTAAGTGGAGCAACACCGATATACCTTATTCTTCCGGGCTAAGTCCGGGATACTTACGCTTATATTGTTATATACGCAATACTTGCAATTTGAGAATTTCTATAGTTGGTTGAGTTTTCCGGGCTTCGGGATAACCCTTTGGGATCTTCTTTAGGAAGCACCAATTATGCTGTATTTTGCTTTATTCTTCTTTTTTGGTATGATTTACAACCAGCACTCCTTACCCTATTTGCACAACCCCAGCTTTGTTCAGTGCTTCCTGAATACAACTAGCTTGCTTAACGTGGTCGAGGCACGTAGTGTTTTACAAACAGACAGTGGGGGTTATTGAAAATAATAGCAGCAATAGAAACATTAATAAGGCCAGCATAATGACAAGAGGTGCTTCCAAAATAAGATGAACAAAGAAGGCGCGGGTGCATGGAAAGAAAGACAGCTGAGATTATCGCATTCCGGCCAATACTAAAATACCTCGGGTCAATCGACGGGGAACCGAGTGGGCGGGAGAAAGCCAATTGGACCAGGGAGGGGCGCTTTATATGCATGCTTCTTTCAAGTTATAGATATAGGGGTGTTCCTAATTTGGAGAGAAGAAGTACGCTTAGAACGCGTTTTTATTTCATAAGATGGGGTTATGAAACTGGATATAATAAGCCTCAGTCGATGCCCTCACACCCTTCGTACCCACCCACCTGCAATAACTATACCTGTATTATACCTATACCACTTGAATTAATAGCTTCATGGCGGCTACTCACTATACCTTCTCTTATCGGGTCGGGTACTTCTTAACCCTTCTCTTTGAAGCTGGTATCAGGACGGAATCAGACTACCTCATACTTACCCTTGATTACTGCCTTCATCCTAGTCGATGGAGTAATAATGCCCCCCCATTTCATTACCCTTCTCTTAGAAGCAGAACCGGATCACCTTACCACCCTTTACTTTAACTGCCTCACCCTACTTAATGGATGGATGGGATGAACCTGGCCAGCCAGATACTAGTTACGAATTAAGACAGCATTGCTAGGAAGGAGGACCTTATTATTACCACAAACCCTGTTCACCTTTAGATACTGCCTGCCCTACTTATATACTTACTGCATTGGATTGGATGGAAGGGCTTCACATGGAGAGAGAGCATCAGTGCACGAGCGTTCAATAACCATTGCTTACATATTCGTACTTGTACCACTATCGTGCCTCTTGTCGGGTCAGGCTTAACCCAACAGATACTTGGGATTAATTAAAACAGCATAGGAACTTTATTATACTTGCCTTTACTTCACGTGCTACAAACCACCTTTTATACCAGAGACTTCTTTCACTTACAACCTTCACCCTAGTAAATGGAGTGATGCCCTTACTAATAATCACTTGCTTAATGAATTGCTTCATGGGGACAGCTAGTCACAACCCTTCTTTATCACCAGGGACCGGATTACCCCCTTACTATAATTAGTTATACCCAGGTTTAAGACTCCATCCCCAGACTGTCTTATACCATAGCTTACATTTCATTACTCTTGGCAGAACATGTTAAGACCAGGTTGAGAAAAACATACATACTTTTAGTTTAGGACAGACAGACCCCCATCCCGTTAGAACCCATTGTTGACATCGAATGAAAGTTCCGACAACGTTGAAGTCATTACTACTTACCTTTGGAATTCCCCAAACAGCCAGCCTTGTACCGGCTTAGAGCTGTTGCACCGACTCGCATTCACTGACAAGACAGGCCTGCCATCACACTTGCTTGAAGATGGATGCTTCTGTGGTACCACTATTACTACCTATTTGACTGCCGAGGAGCCTTGCCGATACGATGATTCAATTAGAACTGCTGAGACCTACCTGCCTTTATTTTAGTGTACCATCCCGTACTCTCTTTACCTTGAACTTCTACATCACAACACTTTGTTATTTCACTGAAACTGGCTGCGACGGTACTTGGAACAGTCGTATTTACTTTTCAAGCCTACTGGCTTTACTTAAGTGCGACTGACTGCTACCGACCTTTATCTTGACTTACGAGCAATAGGCAATTTGTAACTATGACGAACCGGCAGCAGGAACGTGCCGACTGCCCCACCTACTTAATAGCGTCGCGTAATTACTTGTTCCGTGAATAGCTCCAGCGTCCTTCCTTGTCTCTTGGTAACTTAGGATCCAAACATCTACCTACCCTGCCTGCCGGGTTTCCATCTGTTTCGGACCTAGTCCCCATGGGAGGATTGAACTCCGTAGAGCATGTTCCCAGCCCGCAATCAATCTAGCAAGCCCGCAATAAAATCAATAAGTGCCCCACCCACCCCGCTCGCCTTGCAAGGGCGCATAAAAAGAAAACACAGAAGCGAAGCGTTCCGTGTGAAGCGTGTGCCGGCAGTGTTAGTGAAG
>Ga0233342_1000282_pt1 | contig 15470 bp, 8 predicted proteins | sample GEONDECOMP273_FD_180706 | JGI IMG/M metagenome (GOLD analysis project Ga0233342, IMG submission 180706) | Leaf litter microbial communities from Shasta-Trinity National Forest, California, United States - GEON-DECOMP-273 | ecosystem: Environmental > Terrestrial > Plant litter > Unclassified...
GTTATTAGATTAGAGGGAGGCCTATTTAAAATGCTTGCCCTTCCCTAGGTCCTATTTAAACTATGCTATGGGTAAAGCCTATTTTCCCAACTGGTACAGACTATTGTCACTGTTGGGGCAGACTATTCTAGTTGTACAAAGCTGCTGGTCCTATGTCTACTGCTAGTCCTCTCAAACTGGTAAATCCAATGCTGGCTGTTAGGGTGATTGAAACGTGCGTGGGCTAGGCTTCGCTGTGCTTCGTGGGTGGGGTAAAGCTTTGTTTTAAAAAGTGCTAGCCGCTGTTCGGTGGCTCTCGCATAGGGTGGCTTCGCGAGCATTAACAAATTATGTATAAGCTTTTATTCTGTGAATAAGTATCTTAACTATGCGTCTCACTCAGAGCAAAAGCAACCAACCCCCACAAGAAGGCATATGCTTTTGGTAGGGAGTAAAGGGCCAGGCTATAGCTAAGCTCTATTGTACCGCATCCATCGTAAAGTCATTGTTGGTACAGAAAGAATTAGGAGACCGGAAAGGAAACTGGATGACAGCTCTCCAAGAATATGACCTCGAGAGAGAGCCAGCTCAAATTGTTAGAGGTCAAGGATTGTGTAAGCTTGCTGCTGAAGCTAGAGATAAGGAGAAGAGAGGAGAAAGACACAATTATTTGAGAGAGTTCTTTTATAAAGAGAAGAGTTATAGACTCAGGCTGAATAGAAGAAGGGTTGCGGCAAGGAGAAGCAAGGAGAGATTTATTGTGTGGAGGATTGGGACTGAGTTCTATGTTCCAAGTATGCTGTAAGATTCTCTGTGAGCCATAATAAAAACACTGTTGCTGGTTTTTCGGGGTTTCCAGGGTAAAAGCTTGTTTACTTTGATTGATCTCTTGTTTATTTTCCGCTGCATATGAGTTAGAATTCTAGTGTGTTTACAATTATTATTTAAGCAGTTTCTAATTGTTGGGGATAAAAAGAATTGAATGTGTAAATCAGATCTGATATTTGAAAACTAACACCTATTAAGCACAATGCATCCAGGCAGGCTTTTCTAAAAGGATCATACAAAAAAAAGTGCCGCTCACCATCCCGGATACGGTGTTCATTATCTTATTACCTAGTCTCCCTCCCGTTCCGACACCCTCTTACTAAAAGTGGTATAGATTTCCTTGCCCTCGGAAGGACAAGCGCTACGCACCTTCAAAATTCCTACAAGCATTTTCCGATAATTTACTTTGACTCCCTCGTGCATGCTGGGGTTAGGGCTGTGTAATCGTTCCCACCCGTGTTCTCATATCCGTCCCGTAGCTGCCGAAGGGAAGGTGAAGATCAAGGAGGCCTGGGAAGGACGTAATCGAGTCTCCGTGAAGAGGTAAGGTTATTTTGGTGAGCTGACGCTCTTCTTTTTGTTACCGTTCTTCTATCAAATAAAAACTCGAACTCAAAGGAAAGATCAGAGAGCTTCCCATCCTTTAATTAAATCCCCTGAGCTCTGCCTCATGTTTGCTAGCCAGTGTTCATCCCTCGGTTGAAGCCTGAATCCCCTGTTGGGGCTATGGTAATTGGTCCAACCGCTCTTCTTTTTGAATTTCATCGATAGAAAGCCTTTTCGGGCAACCGCTTCAATCTCTTCGCCACGATTAGGTTCGTGAAGTTACCTACTTAAGAGGTTACATTAATGTACTTCCCGTATGGAGTGACTTGCACAATCTGCTTATAGCTTATAGTATACTGGTCCCAGCTCTTGCTTCAGGAACTCATGGTTACATGGTATCGTCCGCTATTCGACAGTGCTCTCATAACGAATTGATAGGTAACGATCACGGGAAGACATTTTATTCTTGCTTGCCTAATCAGTTGAACCCGGGTGATCTTTATCAATCCATTGCCTATTGTCTTGTCCCCCGGAAGAAGCCGCTCCACTTTGGTGCGCAGCGCTCGCTCCTGAGGGAACCAAAGATTCATGGGGTCGTTTATAAGAGAGAGAAGAGCTAGAAAGATGGTCCCGTTAGATCAGTGTTTAGTAATTGGAGCTGGTTGGCTCATTTTATCACGCACACGGGATTTTCCGATCTCACTGCTGAATGACATCATTTTATATTCCTAACTCTCTCCCACTTGAGTTACCTTAGCCCCAGTCCACGCAAAACCTAAGAGAACTAGACGCGGAGATGCCGAAATTACTAGTCTTGTTAGGCTCCCCAGAATGGAATGACCGAAGTCGCGAAGAGGGGGTGCACACAAGATGTTCTTTCTCGTGCAGTCCCCACTCAGTGATGAGCTTACACCATTATTTATGTTCTCGCTGCCTCTGATCCATAAGCAAGGAACGGGAATGAATAAATGAAGAAAAAGGTGCAGAGGAAAAGGATTACCGCAAGACGTGCTGACCGCCGGGCTTTATTGGTAGGGGGGTATTAAATCAGTTGAGAATCAAGTTGATTCGTGCAGCTCGGCTACCCAGGACTGCAATGCCTCGGAGTTTGTTGACGGAGACCAAGCGGATTCTGAGGATGTAACGGTTGCTGATGGGGTTACTTTCATCAACGGGGTGGCAGTCTCGGACACAAATCATGAAAAGAAGGGCGGGGGGCATGGTTTCATTCACGCTAGGAAGGTTGTGACAGTCATAGATGGGAGGTTAGTGGATGCCCGGATACGGATTTATTGCCCACATCTACAGATACAGGGCGGGGTGGCACAACGGACGGCAAACTATGGCACATGGCTAACAACTACAGCATTAGCACACAGTATCGCACTAGAGAGGAAATAATTAAAGCATACATACACGTGCTAAGCCAGGGGAAGACTTCTTAGCGGGGTATCATGAAAGCATTGGCTCAAAAGACCCAACCAGGGGAAAGCGGTAGGATCATCATCACCAAACCATGGCTTTCTCTTTCTTCCACGCTCGCTATGCGCCATAATTGCTCTGCTCTTGGTTCGCCCCCATAAGGAACTCTCATGGGATGTGAACGCCGCCACTAACTAACCAACCCCACAGCCTCAAGTTGGAAGTGTACGAAATCTATTTTCTACGGACTCACACAGCAAGTTACAAACGACTTCCCACGTATATTCCAGGCCTCTATAGGTTCCCCCAGAAGAGGCAAGTCCAGGGGTAACAAGCGCAAGGGTACTACCTACCGTAAGAACCCGAGTCAGTAAGTGCAGGTAATTAGTTTAATATGTTATATTGGCATCAAGACGTTGCTCTCCTAGTAATGAATGCTCCTATAATATAGTTTCACTGGGGCCTATTTTAACTGGGCTGGGACGACTCTCTGTAGGCTCCTCCTATACCACCTAAAATAGTTGATACCGGGAAGGCATCAACATAGGAGGATGTTGCTGCCATCTCTACAGTAACCAATAAATCTCATTGACCTAGGCTACAATGGGTTAGTGGTTGTTAGTGCAGATTCATTCCACAAGCCATACCAGGCAGGAGGTTAATTTATACCAATTTTTGGGAGGGGCCTTATTCACAGGGTAGGTTCACAGGGACAGGGCAAACTCCACAGGAATAATAGCCGTGCCTGTTCAATCCATAGAGGTGATCCTCCTTACTATTGCTTTATATAGTATATCGCCATCTATAAAAGTGTTGCCATAGCGCCTAGCAAAAGGGTCCTCTGTCCGTGTTACTAAATAAATTAGATAAGAACTTCAACCAGTCAGTCTCACTCTTTTATATGAGATCGACATCCATACGTTGACAAGGCAATTCAAGGCGAGGGGGGGAGGAGGGGAGCTTCACTACTTTGTATAGTTTATAGCAGAATGGTGCATCAATGGTGATCTCGTCCATACAGCAGGTTCCTTCCCTGCTCCCGGGTCTATCTCTAGCGGTATTGCTCCATACTCATGGTAAGTAGCTGCTGCTCTCCAACCAACACTTAGGGGGGGAAACCCCCGTGCGTGCCTGGTTAAAAAACTATAAAATCCATCCAGTCCCGGATGATGTTAGGTCAAGTTAATAATGTATCCATGCATGCGCCACCTTAATCAGGTTGGTGCCTGGACATACCCCACCATCATAGGACAACTTAGGTAAAGGTAAACATATATAATATCGTGAGTACATCATGGACAACCAAGATAGTCAGAGAGTATATATGCTCTGTTGCGTATATCATGTATAGAATTAACACAGGTGTTGTATACGTGTGGAAGACTGTTGGAAAGTGCATACTGCCTGAATGGGGATATATTGGTCCGGCTTTCATACGCCCACTTTGCTTTCTGAATTTATCACCTTTGTTGGGCCAGGCCCACATCTGCACTATCTATCATCTGGATATGCCCACTTTTGTTACCGAAATTCCCACTTCAATCAAGGCTAGTAAGAAGACAAGGGATAATTTTTAGGCCAGGTTCTTTCATGCCCTATTATAGAGATCCTTGGTTATTTGAATAAGCGAAACCAGCCAAAGCAGCACAACCAGCATTTTAAGCATCATTCTTTCTAGAGATCATTATAACCAGCATCCCCAGTATCAGTTGAAACGGTATTCCCATAAGCATCATAAAATAGTTATTTGGTCATTCCCAGCAGCAAAAGCATAATTTGTTGAACCACCAGTAGAATCAGCCTCCTCATTCCTATAAACACCAGTATAACCAGTCTTCTTAGTACCACAAGCAGTTGAAGCAGCTTTATTCCTAGGGTCATTTCCATAAACAGAAGGAGCAGCCATATCAGCATTCCCGGCCTCATTTGCCATAGCAATTCCAAAAGCACTACAACCAGCCGTTCCAGTGGGCATCCCCATGAGCAGTTGCACCAGTATTAGTATTATTCCCAGTCTCATTTCCAGCAGCAGCCTCATCATTCTGACCAGCATCACCAGTTCAAGCAGCATTATTCCCAACAGCAGTTTAACCCGCAGATTCATATATTATATAATTCCTGGCAGCATCATGAATCTTTCTTTGTTAAATGGGTTTGACTCTAAAAGGGCTCCTATCTCCTATAATGGGGGGTGTAGGCATGCCTAGTAAGAGGGGGCTAGTATGAATCCTTCTTGCTTCGTGCCTCAAACCATCAAGATATAGGGAAAGTTACTGAAAAGCTCAAATTTTATATATATATATATAAATAATTACTTGTAACCCCGGTATGATTTTATTCTTTAATAGTTAAAATAGAATTGTTAATAATAAATATGAAAATAAATAGTTTTTTCAATTCGTGAGTATATTAAAGTTGTGTCCCGCACCGAAGTAGTAAGAAGTATTCAATGGGTAACCCAATATCTTAACTTATCTGAACTCTATTATTTAGGTTTCACTATATATGAGCTTATATAGTAATGTGGTTCACCCACTCCCCCCTAACGGAAAGGTTTCTTTACCTATAAATGGGGTAATGATAATATTTTGAAAGATGCTGTTCAACAAATACTTTGTGCCTGTTCCAAACGGTGGTGCTTCAGATGGTAGCCATAAGCGGATCCACTTGAATTAGGCTCTTTTAAGATGTGCATTAACTTGGATTCTATAAGAGATTACCCGAATGATACATATTTGGCAAGTACATTTTTATTCTTTCGGGTATGTAACCTAAATATCCCTGGGTTGAAAGGCAGTGACTGGTGGGACCTGGTCTATCAGATGGCGATGAGTGTCAATCGGCTCTGAACAAAATGGCTGTGCCTCACTCGGCCCCTCCCTTACCGTCCCGTATTTATCGTCCCATAGCTTCTTGGCATGTTTGATGTATGTGTCATTTGGGATATCGTGCCCGTTAGCTGGCGGGGATCCTCTCTTTTGTAAGATTGTGCTGTTGTCCATTCATGGGATCACTTTGGTAAGATGACTGTAGCCTGCCCGTGTTTCTGCCTCACCTCCAACTATGTTATTCATAAAGTAACCCAATCTAAACTGGCCGGGGTCCCCCTTCCAGGCCTTATTTAGAGAAGTCAACGTCCTTAAAAGTGCCTTATTGTCTGTAACGAAGTCTTTCGCTAGGCTCACTCTTGAAGGGAATAAAAATATGAGGAGCGTAGCGTAAGGGTTGTAGCAAGACCCCTGTATCTCGTGGGGCATGCATATAGTGGGTAAGCACCACTAGGCTTTGCTGGGATTGCTCGCTCTGGCAGTTCGTTTAGCTGTTTACTATTACTCCAGCAGGTTTAGTTGGGCAGTTCGTTGAAATAAGTTGTTGATCATGATCATACTTTGAACTTTCAAAACACCTTTCTTTGTGTTAGCTCACTAATCTTATTTCTCTACATTATGTTTAACCTTTATAACAGATCAGTTTAAAAGGCCCGATCGGGTCTATATAATAAGTAAGTCGCATAGGCAGAGCCTCATTCAAAGTTTCTATTTACTAATACTCCCTGTAATAACCCACATAACCAGACAGGCCCGGCAGAAAGATAGAAAGGAACCACACGAACGGTTTACTGGTGGTTTCCTTCTAATCTTCCTCATTTGTCCCTCCGTGGGTCCCCCATCGGTATATGTATTCTGTTGCGCGCGGGCCTATTTGGAAGATGACTGTGATCCATCTGTGGAGCACCACCTATCCCAGAAGATGTGTGCTATCAAGCAATAACTATGAAGCATCAACCTTCCTTCCTATACTTGCACTACCAGAGACTCACACATGTGTCCGGTGCATGATCCTATCTTTTCCAGGTGCAACTTATGTGCATTGACTCCAAAAACTACGAGAACACATTGACTCTTGGTTGGAGTACTAACATGTAATACCAGTATTGAGTGCGCCATGAGCACCTGGGACTATGGGTTATGGGCAATGATAAGCTATGTGGGGTGTATAGGTAAGGGGCAGAGTAGTTGTAGGTTCGAGGGTGAAGAACACCACGGGGGGCTTATATTAATCCCTCGCTCGATGGGTACGATAGATTATACCCCGTATTGGGAGTGAGAGAGATTCAAGTAGAAAGCTAAGCATTGAATTGGCACTGGGATCGAAACCTCCCTGGCATTGAAACTTGGATCGCTTCTTGTCTTTACTAGCGACTATCGAGATCTCCCGGCGACTTATATGGGCGACCACAGACTATCAACTATGATTGACTACTTGGCACAGACAAGAGCTTCATTCTAGCACCGACCGTAGCTTTTATTCTAGGCGATGAGTATAAAGAAAGCCAAGCCCGGTAGCCAAGCAGCTGAGTCTCCAAGCCGAGTAGCCTAGGCAAGCAACAACTGGCTTACAATTATTGTCTCTGTGAGGTGGCTATGTTGGGTGTCCCCTTATTCCCGTGGTGGGCGATGTGGCATGTGGTGAGGTTTAAACGTGTATGGCAATGGGTAGCGCTTTTTATAAGTCCTGCTGTCCTGTCTCTTACAGGTGGGGTTAACTGTGTCCATCTGGGTAAATGCCTTTCCAATAGGGTCCTTCCTTCCTGGTAAGTTTATTATCTCTATATATCGGGTATGTATTATATTACTGGCTGCCAATGCCCCTCCCTGTTATTAGTCCCCATTGATTCCTATTGTATTATTGGATTAGCCTCTAAAAATAGAAGTTGTATTATTGGATTAGCCTCTAAAAATATAAGCGTAATAGCCGAAAGCCAGTGTAATGGAGCCAGTGGTAAGATCATATCACAGGGATCTAGAATGGATATTCTTCTGTATTAAAAATGCCATTTACTTAAGTTTCTCTCTGGATCCAATCTCATGGGAAGGAAATAAGGGGAAATATTCAAATATCCAATATCTACTACGTTCGAACATGTATGTAGACCCCATTGGATTCAACAGCCAGCATGAGTTGGGATATGCTCTGTACATTGGTGGAAGGAACATCCTATGCTACGGACATTCAATGAATAAGGTTCACGCTGATCCATCGGCATCGTATACGATGGATAAATTCAAATGGTGAATGTGAGAAAGGGTAAAGAGCATTAAATAATGTCCGTCCGGCTCAGCTTATGGAAGAGAAAAGCTCGCCCAAGGTATAGCGGTGGCTTCTGTAAGGCCTTGTTCCCAGTCGAGTAGCGTAGCCTGCCATGAGTTGCTGCCTCGTTCTCCTATTCATGACTCTATCTAACGCGGGTGCACTCACTACTATCTTCTGCCCCGCGGGTGGGGTGATCCTTTATCGAAGACCAACCGCTTGGCATTTCATTTCATTCGATGGGGACGTAGCGAAGCGCTTACTGTAATATTATATGCACGGAAAGAAATACTATTATCTATAGCCCGTTACTCATGCTCCTACCTAGATCTCGGCACTCCAGGCTATCAGTACCAATTATCTATGGGCATCCCCGACTGAAGTCTCAACTTTCTCATTTCTAAGGAGCTAATGATAAGGTAATAAAAGATCCTCTCTCTACTTGCTGGATAACTGTGCATCCAAAAGAGTATAGAGATTAGTAGTTGTTAGAATAATGATAGGGTTTTATGTAGTTAGAGGTTTTATAGGTTGTTGTTATAGCTTCTACTATCTAAGGATTGGAATCACTTTAAATGCTCGAAGGAATCAACTTACCTACAGATAAATCACGGCAGCAATATCGATACGGACAGGAGGTAGGTATCAATCGAGATACGGCAGCAAGTTAAATATAAGGTCTCCGGTCGATGAAGGCAGGTCGTAAGTTGGAAGTTCGATGAAGGCAGCGATGTCTTCGGTGGGGGAAGGTGGCAAGGGAGAGGAGGGATATATAATATCAGGAGGGAGAGAGATATAAGGCAAGAAGTCAGACGACGACCAGCCGTGCCATGCCCTCCAGCAATCACATCATGAGTAGGGTAGCGAGGGACTATGGTTGATCCATCCATCCCTACTATGATGGGGGTCGTCTGCTGGCGTCGAACAGTTTTATGTTAGTTATGATGATGTTATGTTATTCATGATGACATGTGGCTATTAGCCTGTGGTTTTTGCTACTTATGATGTTGTTGTTTTATTGCTTTTGATAGCATTTGGTAGATAGCATGCGGTTTTATGCTAGTAACATTTTAGCCATAATGTGGAAAGGGATCTGATACATGTTATAACTAATGCTTTGGTTTTATGATGTGAGGTGAAGATAGATAGGATAGCTACTTAATGGGCCTGGAGGGCCAGTTCATTAAATATCTCGTGGTAGCCCATACCCACGAAGGAAATATATCTACATAAGCAACATATTATGGGTTGGGGACAAACTTGATCACTAATGCTATACCAATGGTCCTTTTACCTCTCGGGATGCCAAAATTCTAGGAATATGGCTGGAATTCTATTTGTCGATGGAGTTGTAATGGACTTTCTATGCCTAGGGATAAGTGCCTAGTTGGAGTTGTGGAGGGGGGCAAACCCTCTCCTTTTAGTCGAGCGACTCCGTCCCTGCTGTAACCCATTAGCAAGGGAGAGCAAGTCATCCCCGGCTCGTGTTATCCCAAATTCAATCTTACTGTGTCCTGGTTGAATGGTAGAATGCGGGCGTCGTGCTCCATCCAACCAAGCACCCTCCTAATGTGTGCAAGCACAAGCGATCACCCCCACCCACCTAATAATCCACGACAAGCGATAGTGATCACCTACCTAACCCTTCAATCAACGACAAGCGATGGCGATCACCCACACACCAGCAACAAAGGGCTAGCGTTTAACCGGCAGCACACCTTTGCGTACAACACCTCTGTTCACTTAAACTGGTCAGCAACTTAAGAACTCGACAAGCATATTAAGATACCTTGAAGGATACCGATTCTCTCTTGTTGCACCTAACACGTCATATACATCATCCATCTGTTGGTCCGCTTCAGCCCCAACAATTTAGCTATGGGTGGTTCCAGAAGGCAAGTACAAAGCACGCTGGCATTAATGCTTGGCGAAATCCCGGTTATCATAGATAGAACCGTTCTAAGAGGGGCTAGGATAGGAGCCGTTCTCCCTAAAGGGCCGCCATCGTATAGTTTATATTGAATAAAATCCCAGTTTGAGCACCTCGATGAGATTTATTCTTCGGACCCCATTAAAGGGATAATTATAGAAATGACAAAAGAAATGAGAATATTCTTGAAGATCCGGCGCGGAAACACATTTTTTATATCATATGGGGGCGGATAAGGTATTCAGAGTAGACGTGTACGGATGCCAAGTTCGCGATAAGATGATGGTAAAGCAGCCCAGGAGCCTTGTGATAAATGGTCCCCCTAAGGAGCAAAGCTAACAGCAAGAGCAAACAAAGGGACAGGGTCTTCACAGATTCGTCGATATTTAGGTTTCAAAACTGATACTGAACTTAGACTAGCTTAGTCATTGAAACTACTACTTCAAATATTTAGCTTTTTTTTGACTCCTCATCCTACAACTGGGACCCCAACTCTTTAACTGATGCGTAGACTTTGACTGGTGCTATTGGGACTCATCTATTCGTGCTTATACTTGGTCGTCTACTGGTGCTGCTTCTTCAACTGGATCTACTGCACAATAAACAGGGGAGCTCTGACCATTTAGGAGAGCAGGTAAGTATCAACAGCGTAATCATCTGCTTCAACGGCATAACCAACGACTTCATTAAAAGAATCTACTGCTTAAACTGGATCTCGATATCTCAAATCCTAATATCGATCACGAGCATCTGACTCACAAGCATAATACTCTGGATCTAGATCACAAAGGTCTGGATCTCCCTAACTAACTCAGCCTGGTGCAGCAAACCCCGGTTAAAGGAATGATGAAATACCAAACCCTGGTGCCGGGGAAAGGAAGTCAATACCATAGCCCGGTGTAGGTGCAAAGCCTGTTACTGGTGCTTACTCTGTTACTTATGCTCCTGGATATGAAACAACTGGCTCTGGTGCTTACTTTGGTGCTTGCTATGCTACTAGGTATGCTGCTAGGCGAGGTGTTTCAACTTCTGGATCACGATCATCATCAACTGGATCATGCTTACTACAGTCAGAATCTGGCTTTCAATCTTTATATGGATATGCTACTGATAGGAAAACCATGCGAAGGTATAAGTGGATATTTGATCATAACCGAAATTACTGGCTATATATATGAATATGGGACTGGAACAGTAACTGCTGCCTCCTATGCTAGGTAAATTAGTTCTGCTTTTCGATCTGGTCCTTCTGGTCCTGCTCCTGCCCTTGCTCTTGGTGATGCTTATGGTGGTTATTATCGATATGGAACTGGAATCACATACATATAAGGGAAAGCTGGGACTAGTTCAACCACTCGCTGAACGGGCTCTGCTGCTAGCTATGGCTATCGATCTGTAAGGTATGCTGCTACTTACTCTGCTGCTTTTTTTATCTACAGGATATTGACTGAATCTGCTTAACCAACTAACTGTACTGGTGCATCTACTGTTGCTAAAACTGGTGCTTCATCGACAGAATATACTGAGTAAACTGCATAATCATCCGGTTATGCTACTTGAATTGGATCTGCTAAAACAACAGGATCATTGGTTTAAACCGCTTAACCTACTGCTTAATAGACAGTATAAACTTATTAATAAACTGGTTCAACAACAGCATAATCTTAGGTCGGAATCATCATTCTTCGCGCTTTAACTTGTATCAACGTCGGTATCACAAGCATGCATCGTTTATAAAGATATCTAAATTTGACTTACTGCGACGGGCTCGTACTTCACGCTAAACGGACACATGGCAGGCTATCTAACAAGTAGCACCCCATAAAAGGTACACTGCGATCGACGGGGGACACAGGACTCGGAATGGATACTCTTTCTCACTTCATCATGGAGGCTAACCACTTCATCATGAGTTGCAGAGATTCCCTCGAGTCCCCCTGAGAAAAGCCAGGCACCAGGTTCCGGCAGCAGAAGGGGAGATAGCAGAGCAGGGGAGGGGGTATTAGGGGGAGGTTTTGAAAGGAGAAGAAAATATAGAATAAGCTCAACTAGTCAATAATCCCTTAAGAGTGTTTACCCTATGTTACCCATGCAACTACAGAGCCTTTACCCTAAGAATATAAACCAAGTAAGGAAAAGGAGGAGATTACTTATTACTTAAAGGATGCGGAGTAAGGATGCAGAGCCTGTACCCTCACTGCGGAAACTTTACCATTTTTTGACCCTTACCTATATAGTCTTTTTTATGCATTAACCCCAAAATAACCTTGCCCGATGCGGACAAGACCTCCGGACCTTGCTATTGAGGCTATTGATCTATTGAGCTTCTTACTTTAGGCTTAAGGCGCATAACCAGTGATCTATAGTATTACCCTCTTAACCAGATACGCATGAAACACAGTTTTAGGTCGCAATCATCAAACCTTGCTCAGGCACACCTTCAATGCGCGGCTAAAGAGTAGCATAACCTCCCCCCCTAAGCAGTGCCTCCCCCACTATGGCAGCTTCCCCTTGAGAAGTCTCTAATTAGGATTAGCTGCTTACGGCTTCATTACCATAAGGGTAGCTTCACTCATTATGAGACTCGCTTCGCTCATTTAAGAACTTGGGATATCAAGGAAGAGTATACATGTTGAGCATATCACACAGCAAGGTCCGCAAGGTTTGATTCCTAGAACACAGGGGCGGAGCCGCTCGACCATAAGGGAGAGGGATTTGTTTCGAGAAAATAGAAATCACTCCGCAATTAGATTATTAGCAGTTCTGCCTAGGTAGGGTCTGATCTCACTACCTGACTATCCAATTACCTGATGACCTAAGGGATAACCCATAGGGAACACAAGGTCCCAGTCCGCATCCCAAAGAGCATTCTCAGTAGCAGCATTACAATAAGACCAGCATCTCGGATTGGACACAGCACCACATCTCCAGCCAGCGAGTGCAGTAGCATAATCAATTGAATTAGCAGCATTCAAACTAGCCTCATCCCCAGAAGCTTCATTCCCTGCAGTCTCAGTCGAACCAGCCCCCTCATTCCTACTCCCCAATTTAAATCATTCCTAGCAGCCTCTCCAGTTGGTTCAAAGTCCAAGGAACACAAACACTCCGCAAGGTTGTCTTCCTAGAAAACAGGGGCGGAGCCGCTCGACCATAAGGGAGAGGGATTTGTCTAACTGCTCCGCAAGGTTTTGTTCAGAGAACACAGTTATTTGTTGAGAGAAAAGAGAAATGCACTCCGCAATTTGATTCTTATAGGTAGGGTATGAAAAGGACTATACTAGAAAAAGGGACTATGAAAAAAGGTCCGGAGGGCTTGTCCGCATCGGGCAAGGGACTATTAGCATTAATGATCCCTTTCCATTTACGCTTGACGGAGTTTGCCAGGGTTTCCCTGGTAGAAGATTGACGGCGTTTAGCTCACGTTCCCTCATAGCAATTGATGGAGTTTGCAAAGGTTTCCCTGGGTACCAACAGGATTGACGGCGTTTAGCTCACGTTCCCTCGTAGCAATTGACGGCGTTTGTATATATTTCCCCCGGTACAGGGAGGTTTTACCTCTCTTAATATTGACGGAGTTTGCCTCTCTTTCCCTGGTAGAAGATTGATGGAGTTTGCAAAGGTTTCCCTCGTAGATAGTTGGAGAAGCATATATTACTGCCCATTCACCTGCCTATTCAAGAGAGGGTATGGCACCCAACCATTTTTCCCAAGACCTCCATAGTGATTTTGGTAAGCCCATGCATGGGTGTTCCATCCAGCATGAGTGTCCGTGTTAATCTAATAGAGGGGCCTATATAGTTGTGATCCTGTGGTCCGGGCCTATGGGTCAAGACCTATTATTCATCTTACTATGTGAGAGCCATATCGTTGTTCCTACCTATCCTATTCCCGTCCAACCAATGAAGACTAATCAACAACGCCCGCCCATGCCAGACCTTCCCATTTGAGATTTGATGGAAAAGAAACCTCTCGTTAGGGGAGTTCGAGGGACGCAGTGCTCATCGCGGGTACTCAACCAGTTACCCATACCCCGTTGTACGTGCCCAGGAAGGAGTGAGTTATAGGTTACCGCCTGTTAGAGATAACCCATGCCCAGGAGCTTCTACATATACAGTTGTAAGTTACCTTTATTACGTTACAAGGTTTTGTTGTAATACAGGTGGTGTGCTTCACCAACAATAGACACTTTAGTAATGCCTTTTACCTAGGATTATTTCTTGAGGGGAGGGAGCAATGCTGCCCAACTCATGAACTTCTTTCTAAGAATCCGCATTCCGGATACAAAAATTGCTTTGAGGTTCATTAACTTAGACTTCGTTCATCACCCGCTGCCTAATTATACACCTTGCCTTATTGGATGGAAGGGAATCACCTGAACTGCGTGAATGAATCGATTTGCCTAAATCAAATTGCGGGTTTGATACCCCAGTGGGGGATTACGCCTCCGAACCCCCCAACACGAAGTTTTCTATTTTCGCATCTCAAAAGCTTTTCGGAATAGACACCGGCATTGCTTTGATATCTTGCTTGAAGCACTATTGATCTTCAATGAATGAGGAAGTTTTCAAAATATGTTGTAAGCGAACATGGAACCTTTCTTTGCCAATCTGGTTATGCCAGGTAATGTGGGGCGTATAATTGATCTGTAGCGATCCTTTTTATTCATGCAAGTGGTATCGATCATTTCACCCTGATGGGGAAGCGATAGGGATCAACCAAACCACAAAGGAGGCAAGCGCAACCGGCAGCACACCTTCGCAGACACCAGCTCTGGTAACTCCAACTCAAACGGACAGGGGAAACTCTTTCTTTTTTTAAGCGTAATTGTCAAAACATAAAGTCTAAATGCCGTAATGGGTTCTGAGTTTCTAGAAGGCTTAATGATTATTGTTTCCTGAAAGCGTGTGGTGTGTGGGCTGTAGGATGAACTGAAAGTGGTATAATTGTTTTTTTTGGAGCCGGATGGAGGATTGGGCTTAAAGCGTGAAAGGTTTATTGCTCTGCCCTTGCCGACGCCATAATGTCCGCAGTGTAAGGGGGAAGGTGGGAGTGATCCGTCGTCTGTCTGTCCTCCGTCCGTTCATTGTTTCGGTATCCGTTGTTGTTGTTGCCGTAGCTGTTGGCGTTGTAGTTGCTGTATCCGTTGCCGTAGCCTGGCTCCCACCCCCATAAATATGAGCTATAGGTATTCCTGCCTGTAGGTGTGAAAGGTAAATGAGTATTATTTCCTGAAAGCGGAAAGTGTAGATGCGTATCGATGCCTGCCATAGATGTATAACGTACGAGGTCTAGTTAGAAACCAAGGTGTGGGTCAAACGAAGTCGAGCGAACCCCCACCAGCTAATTTAAAGGGGGGTTGCGTAGCCTGTAGTGTTTCCATATCGGGCTTGTGTCCAATGTTTCCTTCCGTTTTAGTTGGAGTTATAGCTGGAGTTTCTAGGGATAGGTTCAACTAGTTGAAAAGGCAGAGTTGAAGTTCCTTCCCAAGGCGGAGAGAGATGATGTATGAGTAAGATAATTGCTTAAGTGTTACTGGTGATCATCAGTGGTAAGCTGTGACCCGCGTTCAATGTAACATATAAAGTCAGGTAGCGTTATTTTCTAAATTGGTGACCTCAATCCAACACTCACTTTTTGCATTATATACGTTAAAAAAAAAAAACACAAAATAAAG
>Ga0233342_1000284_pt1 | contig 15331 bp, 7 predicted proteins | sample GEONDECOMP273_FD_180706 | JGI IMG/M metagenome (GOLD analysis project Ga0233342, IMG submission 180706) | Leaf litter microbial communities from Shasta-Trinity National Forest, California, United States - GEON-DECOMP-273 | ecosystem: Environmental > Terrestrial > Plant litter > Unclassified...
GGGTCAAGCAAACAAGCAAGCAGCACACCTACCTTTTCAATACACCACCTCTTCTTTCTGTTGAGTGATTGATCCCGGCCAGCATATTAAGAACGCTGCCTACAAGTGTATAAGAAACTACTTTTTTCATCAATTGTGTCACCTCACACGACAAAATGATACGTTTGTTGAACCACCTGGGCTCACACAAGGTTGGCAGTTGTCCGCTGTTACAGAATGCCCACTTTGTAAGGTAAAAACCAGAAATAATCATCAAATAAAGACTCCTATGGTTACCTACCTGAAATGATATGTTTCGTGTGTTCCCATCCATCCTTCTTCCCGTCTGCCTCCAGCCAAGGTGTTAGCTATGGTTCTTGGTTCCATAAGGCGTAATGTGGTATTGGTAATGATAAGCTTGGTAAGTATAAATACAGGATTGTTTCTTTCCTTAAATCAACAAAGTGTAGATGCTGATCGATGCTTGGACTCCCTGTAATTCCTCTCTGTCTAACGTACGAGGTGGATAAAAGCGAGTTTAGGTAAAATACCCAGCCTGCGACTCTTGATCCTGGCGTTAGGTGGGGCGCAACTACTTGTACGGGTTCCGGCACTAGAAAGGAGCGGGCTATATAGACTTACTTTAGGTGATACAAAGACTCTTCCAGGGGTTTCAATCCATCCCCCTGCTTTAGGTTAGAAAAAGCCTCGTTCATCAAAAGGCCCTCTTCATAAATAGTCACTTAGGCCATGATTTATATAATAGAAATGTCCGAGTTCTTTTCCTACATATCAGAGCAAGCATTAGTAGCTCCTAGCATTTGGCTAACCCCCGGCAGCTGTAGGCAAACAACCGGCCGAGCGACTACCATAAAGAAGGAAGGATGAAAAAGGTCTTAGGGGCAACCCAGCTAGGCAAGGTGAAGGTTAGGACAAACTCAGCCGAGCACTCTATATAAAGGGTTTTTTAGGAAGTGCGGAAGCAAGCACGAGCCCGTGGGTGAGGGTTGAGGTAATAAGAAATAGCACAATAGAGAAGGGTATCTTAGGCCAAAAAAGCAAGCTAGTTGGATCCCCAAACAGATCTTGGCATATCCTCTTGGCATTTACTAAGACTACGAGCATGACTCTTGGGATCGACTACCGGCATTGCCACCTGGCATAAACTCCTCATGACTACCGACAGCTATGATCGGCTATGATCGGCTATGATTGGCTATGATTGGCTATCATAGATAAATATTGAAAGGGGCGAGGAAAGGAGCCATCGACCCCAAGGGAGAGGGTATAGTTCATTAAGAGTCAAATCCATTTCAATGTTCCCGCTCCGCTCCTTGGCCTCACCAAAAAAGCAATTTTATTTATCAAAAAACAGCGAATGAGGACCCGTAGGGACTCGACTGACTAAAGGAGAGGCTGTTTTAAAGACCTGGTAGCGAGGCAAAGTAACCAAGGCAAGCTGCGTATCCGAGTAGCAAAGCTTAGTATCCCACCACCCGGGTCAGCGCAACTGTGAAGAAAGAGCAAAGCAGGTGAGAGCATAAAGATAAAATAGATAAGTAGATTGTTCCGAACCGCTCAGCCCTCTCCTCCATCTACTGGCATTTCCTCTTTCCTAGGATTTCCAACCAGCATCACCTGTGAGTAGCGGGCTGGTTCCAAGCGAACTTGTTACCTTTTCTTTCCGATCCGGGTATGCCAGCCAGGGGTGAGGCGAAAAATCGAGCTGTAGAATCCTTTGACTCGGGCAATCGGTAGCGATAAACCACCACCAACAAGGAGGCAAGGCGGGAATGATACTGGATGGGGTAATGCCTTTTTTTTTATCAGCGTGCATTATATATGCAATTATACAACAAATGGCTCACTTCGTGCCTGATGTTGCACCATCCATCATTCATTCAATCATTAGCAGTGGGCTCCTCTCATTGCGTATCAACGTAAGTAATGCATGATCAATCCTACAATGTTCCTTCCGAAGCGTTAAGCCAAGCTGAATAGCCTAGTTGAGTAAGCAAGCCGAGTAGCGAATCAAAGTATTCAAAGCCAGGTAGTAACCCTCTCTCCCTGTGTTCCATGGGGTAAGGTTGTAGGTTCTAGGTCAAGGATATAGTTTGAGGTATAGTGTATAGAAGGGGGCCTTAGATCAGACCTCGCATCGGGACGTGAGAGAACTTCAAGTTGAAAGAAAGCTAAGCATCGACATCAACGCTTGGATTGAAACCTACCTACCTAGCATCGATATAAACACTTGGATTGAAACCTCCCCGGCGTGGAATGGATTGATACCTGGATCGAGTACCTGACATTGCCTGGCATGGCCTCCAGCGAGTACCGAGAATGCATGTCCTCCGGCGAGTCCCTAGAATGATGGGCGCAAACCTGGCTCGACTCTGACTCATTGCACCGACTACCGGATCTATACACCTGGGAACGCCCTTATCGGAAGACTAATCAGTCTCGATCAATCAATAAAAATAAAGCATCAGTGACTTGCGTAGCGGCCCACCCCCAGAAGCTGTGTTTTCTTTTGTGTCCGTTGGAGCGCCCAAATTGAAAATGATGAATCAGTTGGAACTTGTCTCCCGAAAGATGATGGGTCAGTGCTTGGTGGGAACGCTCTTCTCGTAAGACTATTCAGTTGAGAGAATACAATAAATTGGTTAAATCAATCAAAGCCTCTCCCGTAAGATGGGGAGTTTATCGGGCCGTTATACGGGGGTATGTGTGAAGGGGACGTTATCTGTCAGTGAATGATGGGACGCTTTTCTCGTAAGATGGGGCTACGCTTTTATGGTAAGATGTTATCGAGTCAATCAAGTTGCTAAATAAAAGCCTCTCCAATCACCATGTCTGTTGTCCGCCTGGTGCACCCCTCGAAACTTAGTGGCTGCTATGCCTGGTGCTTATTGTATCTGGCTGGTATGTCAGGTTCTTTTTATGATCGGCAATGCTTGGCTCTCGGCTGATCAGCTGGCAACGACCGACCTTCCTTATTTCTGGCTATGATCGGCTATGATCCTCAACAGGTTAATTATATATAACGAGCTATATTAACTTGCTCTTGGTATAAGGTATTCTCACTACTCCCAGTTCCATGCACCCGTCGTTCACAGCACATAGAACCCCATTAAAAGAAAGAAACCGGCCATTCACGGCTCATAGCACGATGCATGCACATAGCCCCTCCTCTCCCTGGCTCTAGCCCCCCTACTGGACTACTGGCTCTCTTTTAAGGCTTACTCTACAGACTGAAGCTAATTAAAGTAAGTAATAAAAACCTTACAGTCCATGCTGCTAATGCAATGACGGAAGCTTGTCTCTAAAGGCGGCTAATTGCCCTAATAGCCATGAACTACAGCTAAAGGCATGGGACTAAAGAGAGATTGAAATCTATAGAGATAGAGTATGTATATTGTATTTATATAGATGCGGGTATCACGTAGATATGCAAGTATCCTATGTTGTATATCGACGAATTGATGTAGAGATTTCTTCTAACAGGTGCATCATAAGTAACGCATTATCAATCAAATATAGGTAGTAACTTGTGTTCCATAGCGAGCGTTCAGGCCAGCCCGAGTAGGGACGTGTGCTCCGTTGGGGAGGTCAGTTTCTAGATCTGTGGTTTCGTCGAGGGAGTATGGCTGCTATGGTTAGGTCCCCTGGTTAGATCTCCCGGCTAGGCCTCCTTCGTGTCTTTTTGCACCTCCTGTGAATGAGGGTATATTGGACGGCATTGGTTCCCAAACGGAAAAGAAGCCATGGGTTCATGGACTTACAAGAATCAATCCATGGGTTTTACCAGAAGGCATAACACAGCAAACATAGAGGCCATTGAAACCATTCACTGCCTGCCCGAGAAGGCATCTCATTAACAGCATGCACGAAAAAAGGCATGTTTCAGACTTGCTCTGAGAGTCCTGCTAATAGAACCTACTGATACCTTTTGGCTTTCCTCAACTAGTCCGACCCATCTTCTGACGAAGACTTTTAATGCTTCGTTGTTTCCTTTCTAGATATGAATACATAACTCCTTCGAACACATTATCGAATAATGTTGTATACAAAAAGATATATCTAATTATTTATGTAATTGCATATATAAAGAATGACCAGTAGATTAGGCTAAAGTCGAAGGTTCATTTATATATTTCCCTCATAGGGAAAGGAGAATGATGTGTTTTTTTAGTTAAAACGCTAGCCCAAAGCACAAACATCCTACAGTAGGTCTCCAATATAGTATACTACTAGGTACCTCACGGCGTGAAACCGCCAACATCGAATCAAATTAGGTAACTTATGTGTGTGTGGGCTTTCCCAAAGGATTGGGCATATTATCGGTCTACATGGAGTCACTCTTTCTAAAAGTTCAGATTCTGCCGAATGAAAGGAAAGATATACCCTGATGAACTACTTACTAAATAAATAGACTCTGTGGCTCTTAAGGCCACCTTTTCTATTTCAATTTTACCACTGGTATAGGTCCAACGGTGCTTGCCCTTCATCGGTTGGGCAATTGTGTTGTTCCAGTCTATTCAAATATAATACAGCAAATCCAAATGTAAGTAACCTACGGTTAGTAGTGTATTGAAGCACGCATAGGTAGGTATTTGCATTAGTTTCATCGGTTGGTGATAAGATTGATTCCTCGGCGTGCGATTCTGTCTCGGCAGGTGTGGGCAGTTTTCTTCTTTATTCGGATCCCAGAGCGGCTGGTGGTTCCTGTGCAACTTCCATGAATCCAGCCAGTAGGCAAAGTTAATAAAAATGAATGGTCCAAGTGCCTACCTAGCAACTAAATCTTCCTCGAGCAAGTGTTTCTGATTTCAGACATTTCAGGTAGAACCATCCATCCAATAAGGCCAGGTGGGAGGAGCAAAGCCCAGGTTTTAATGGTTCTGGTGGATCCCCAAAACTTTTGTAAATCGTTTAATTCTGATCGGTTTAAAAACGTGAAAAAGGCTTGTCAATTCTCCTACCTATCACATATTAACTAGAATTTGTTCCTCACTTAATACTTACTGAATGAATGCTTAGGAGGCACAGCCATTGAATCTCCGGGATGGGATTAAACAACCTTACCTTTCTTACTCCCCACCACACTGACCAATACATAACACCATCACTGCCCCCCTCCCTTCTTAATACGCCTTTCTATTGTTATTTGCTTTTATATACGTAATTTTCATTTACCCTTATGCGGGAAATTGTTTAAACCCTTTTCCCCCTTGCACCACCACTTGGATTTGATTGCCGCAAGCCTGCCTGCCTTATGTGATCAATAGTTGTTACCATCTCCCTTTTACTATCTGGTTTCCCCGCGCCAACGTTCAGAAAGACTTGCTACCACACCCTGGGCCAGGGGGGACACCCGGATTTGCTAGTTATTACCTCCTGCCAGCCTTTACTTTTGGTTTATCAAAACTGAGTTCCGAGTTACCCATGCTATGAACCTGAAGTTTGGGTTTACTTAGAACCATCCGACTCTGGGCTGGGTGCCTGTTTGAGGGCAGGGCTCCTTATTACGAACCCTTTTTATGGATAGCTTCCTTTATACAACTTTGAGATTTATATACTTAGATTAGGTGGGAATGTCAGTCAGAGCTTTTAGGATTTTATTTGTATTCCATTCCTCATCTTTTGATTCTTCTTCTCTGCCTGCAATCCTCACATTGAGTCTATATCCGACGGGGGAACTATTCTGAAGAACCTTCTTCTTATTGCTATGATTTAGACCTCACCTTGCCTTAGAGTAGTTTTATATTCTTGGGCAAGAACCTTTAGGAGTATCTTCTTGAGCCCCTCACCTTTAGTGTTGTATGGGATGGGGACTATTCTGAATAATCTTATTATTGCTATTAGTTTTACCCTCCCCCCCCCACATTATACGTAAGACCCTGATAGTGCCACAAGGATGCTTGAATCCAGACAGACACTTCCCTTTTTGTGCGTTTAGGCTTCTTCTTTACTAATCTTATTATTTGATGATCTTCTTTAGGATTTACCTTTAGGCCCTCTAGTCTTTATTCAATTTTGATTGTATATTCTTTCCTTCTTTCAATCCCTGGCCTTTGGACATTTACTTCCTGTTCCGACAAGCTTTAGGTCTCAGACATACATACCCGTATCCTTAAAGTTTTATACTGGCCCACCCATCTTCGGGAAGGACAGACAGGACCGGATAACTTCGTCCCTCACCTTGTTAGATTTTGCTATGCCATCAACCTCACCTTTAGAATCATATTCTTGAGACCACTAACGTGCCTTGGATCTTATATTCTCGGTCCCCTCACCTTGAGGATTATATGCGACGGGACAATTCTTTATAACAACCTTCTTTCTTATTGCTATTCTTTTAAGTTACTTATTGGGTGGGGGGCATACAATAACAAAGGTTGGGGAAGGGAATAAGGTTGGTGAAGCAAGTGGGTTTAATTTGGTAACATTGATTTCTAGGACAGGTCTAGTCTTCCAGGTGGATAACTATAAGCAGGCAGGTGGGTAGCCGGCCGGCATTAACTGAAAGGCAGGTTCTATACTATAGGTCTCTGGGTTCTAATTGCTGAATCATGTTGTCAAATAAGTTGTAGGTACCCAGCGGCAGTATCTTTCTTCAAGCAAGTGTAATTAAAGGTCTGCCTGTGAATGCTGTATGTAAGGCGGTCCAACCGAAAAGCTAGCTCTACGGGAAGTCATCGGTGCAAGACTGTTTGGGGCATGTCCGTAAGTCATAAGGTTAAGGTAGGTAGTTGTTGGTAATAGTTCTAAAGTAAAGGAGCGTAGCGGCAGGGGTGTAGCGGTCAATAGTCAAGGTCTAAGTGCCCTACCCTATCCCTTCAAGCAAGATATCAAAGCCATGTCGGGTCTATAGTTGTACCTCTTAAGCGCTTCATGAATCCAAGTGGACTAGCTCTAGTTTTAGTCCCTGGTCTTAGTCCATGCCCTAAGGTCACTTTCGGGTAATAGCTCTAGAGCCCCAGCCTTAGAGTTCACAAGCTTGAGTCCGTAGAGAAAAGAACTACTAGACAGTAAGTACCTATTAGCTGTAGAGTAGATCTACACTAGCCTTAGTCCAAGCAGTTAGTCTTAGCCCTACGAACTGACTGCGGATGGCGAACTGACTGCGGATGGCGAACTGACTGAATATGGAAAGGGGAAGGTTAGGAAGGCAAGGTGTCAGAGGGAAGGGTAGGAAGGCAAGGAGGTAGACTGTCAAGGTTCGTTCATAAGGCAGGGGTAGGCTGTTAAGGTTAGGTCAGAGGTAGAGGTAACCAAGCCCCGCCCAAGGCTGAGTGTATGGTTCAAAGGCGTAGGCATGATGCAGAGGTTTCAAAGGCTATTCCCAAGGAAGAGTTTAAGTATAGTCCAAAGGCATAGGTATGAGGCTTTTCAAAGGCTAGTCAAAAGGAGGGTAGAGGCAGAGGTTCAGCTATTCCAAAGGCTGAGTTAAAGGTCCCACCCAAGGGAAGAAACCAAGGAAGAACCAAAGTAAGAAGGTCCCAAGGAAGAGTTTAAGTGTGTTTGCAAGGATGAGGTTGATGAGGGTCCCAAGGAGTTGAAGTATCGAGGGCAGTGTCACTATCTGTCCAGGTCCATTCATTGGGAACACGTAATTAATGCCTGGTAGGGTCGTAAGGTTAATCACTGCACTTTTTTATTTTATTGTACTACCCTGCTCTGAAGATGTTTAAAATCCAATCTCTCTATATTTCTCCAGCAGCTTCCACTCAACTAAGTTTTCTGTTGGTTACAACCCGCCTGTGTGATCTCCCTTTGATTAACAAAGACTCCTTCCACCCCTTGTACTACTATCCCCGTACCGTGTGCCGTCCCGTGCTGGGTGTGAAAATACGCCACTTACGGAATCCATTCATTCGATCAAAGCATGCCCCTAGCTAGCTTCGTTTCATTAAGAACAAGCAAAGATAGCATTATATACGTGCATATCCACAAACACCGTGCATAATCACAACCTCACAAACACTCGTTTACTTCGGCCACTCCTTCGGTAACACGTCATGCCATTATTGGTGGTTCGTGACTCACCTACCTCATACGACTTTATTGGCTTCGGTCCCCTCCCATTCGCTCCTCACGGCCAGCGAACATAAGTGTAAGAATAAAATAAGTATCGGTGGACCAACCTTACTCACACACTCGGGATGGGGTATGGCTTTAACGTATATAGACTTGCCGTATCTGGACTGAACTGAACGTCTTTCTTTCATGGATTTAACTGAATTGAATGGATTTAATAAAACGGGTATGCTTTAAATTCCCATCCAGCCTCTAATAGAGAAACGTTTTCAAATGGCATTCTTCCGAAATAATAACATAACTTGAAAAATCAATTGGTAAAGGTAAAGAGAAAAGTGTTGGTAGCAGGCAGGCTTCTGATCCCTATTCTGCTTCCAGTTGGCATCCCGACCACCCTTCCAATTCTTCGCTCTATTCCCAGTCTAACTAGCCTCGGCAGGCTCCTACCTTATTACTATCCCCTCCAATTTCTTCCCGGTACAACTCCAATGGGTAACCTTGTCTGATGCAGCAAGAAAGACCCATACCCGTCTGTCCAGCTTAAAGTCATAAGAAGACCGACCTGCTGCGATCCAGCAATCGATCCTGAATAGCTCGGAAGAATCCTCAATTAGTAAACAGGCTGAACAGCCAGTAATCCACCACATCCAAAACCTTCTCATTTCTGACGGTGTAACAACTTAATAAAAGAGAAGTCCCCTTGCCAACCACCATACCCCAATAGAGGTGTAGTATACCATTTCCCTGCACGAAATACACTTGATCGGCAAGGACTACTCCTGGCTGGGACACTACCTACTATGATAAGAAATATTTCCTCCTGGGAATAAGACGATATCACATATCTACGGTACCCATTCCATAAATACTGCAACCAGTTGAATCCATGTTAGTTGGTTGGACCAGAAGATGAAAACTTCATATCTAATTGAGGTTGTTGAGCAATGAAACCTATTTTTTAGGGGATTGGATGATACATATTATTCCCTCCATCGGGAAAATAAAATGGATTTTCTCTTCTTTCTTAACATGGCCATTTCCGGAACTTTACCTATGTGGGTATGTGGGTTGGTTGGATAGCCTACTTCCCCATCATGAGGTTGGAAGGTTGGTTGGTTGAATAGCTACAACAACTCCCATGAGGTTGGAAGGAGAGTTATCCATTAGTAGGATGGAGCGATACTGCTATGAGGTTCCACAACCGATAGGGTAGGGGCAGCACTATGAACCGCTTTCGGGTCAATATGAAACCTAGTTCATCTGGTATCTAAAATGGAGATTATTTTTAAGAAACTATATCCTTAGCTACTTTACGGACTAAGATACGAACATGTGAGACTCGCATCTATACGTTGAATCTATACGTTGAACTTGCCCATTTGTTTAGGTGATCTAGCACCATTCCCTAAGTACTTGGAATAGAAAATTCCCTCACCACCATGGTAGACCAGACCTAAAGGATAAGGGACTAGAGCTCTTCAGGTTCCTCCTATTGCTCTAAAGGAAACAAAGACGAGCTACCCCTAGGTCGGCGAATCACCAGGGGTGAAGCGTAGTACTATAGTATTCCCGGCTTGAGCTAATGCCCAAATCTTGTGTCCATCCGATCTAGGTGTATTTATATCTCTAGGGTCAAGGGGATAAAAAGAAGGATAGTGAAAAGGCGTAGGTTATAGGGAGGGAGGTGGGTATGTAGTTTCTGTTAAAAAGGGGAGTTTCTTTATATGAGAGTTGCTCCAAGGTTTTGATGAGGAACAAAAGGTACGAAGTCGCTTGTCCGCATCGGGCAAGGCTTAGTTTCAGGTATTTTCCAAGGCAGAATCCAAAGACGGTTCCCAGGGCAGATTCAAAGTCTGATTTAGACTATTCTAAAGGAGGATTTCAAATGCATCGTTTTCAAAGGCTAGTCCAAAGAGGTCTTATTCATAGGTTCCCAAGTAATAGTGTAGGTATTTTCTTTTCTTTTTAAGGATGAGTTAAAGTTCTCCTCAAGGCTGAGTGTAAGTATGTTCCCAAGGAGTAATTTTATGAGTTTCCAAATAGGTGCATTCATTATATATGATATAATCCACTGCTCAGCGACTTCTAAACCAAAAGGTGCATAGCTGGTGCATCGGTTCAAAGAAATTAAAGAATAAATCCTTTATCTATTGGTTCCAAAAAAGGCGATAAGGCATTTCCAGGCATTGAAACTGGACATGGATTACCGGGTCTAGCGTATCAAAATGTACCTGGATAAATATTGGATTGAGCACCTGAAGATAGTCCTGTAATCGAGTGAAAAACGCCTGGCTCAAGATTTGAGGCTGTTTGCATAATCCAGGAACCTCAACTTACTTAAAATCAAAGCGTTGTATTGCCTGTTTGGGGAAAACAATTAGTTACCCTCAAAGGGTATATAATCGGAAGTTTTTATAGGGAAAAGATGGCATTTCCTGAATCCCTACTCTAAAATTGAGTGATTGACTCCTCTTGGCATCGACTATTGGCTATCGGAGACCAAATGAAATGGATACTGTCTATCTATGGCTACCCTCCATGTTATGCTCCCTTTCTGTTCCACTCGCTTCCCACCTTGACAGCCTTCGACCTTAGATCTTTCGATTGAGACCTGCCTGCGCCCAGATACTCCGACCTACGTGTCAGACTGACTGCTTAGATCTACCTGCTTCCGTCAATTTGAATCGTACACTTCCGTTCTGATTTCAGAAATTGTATTCTTTCCCAGGGCTTTCTCAGTTTGTCCTCCTGGGGGGGAAGGGTAGATTCTTTCCTATTGTATATTGTAAAAAATTAATAGGTACCTGCTCTATCCTGCCTGGAACCACCAGTAATTGAAGTCTGGCATATAGACCTACCTGGATCTATTGAATTTCCACCTGGCAATAATAGGTAAAGATAAGAAAGGTTATAGTTCAGTAAATAGAAAATTTTTTATTGGCTCGATGAAAGGATTATGCCTCAGACACCCCAAAGTAGATATTTTGCATAAATAACCCAATGAATAAGGATGGTTTTTGTAATCTGTTGGAATTCAAATGTTGGCTTTGCCTATCTAGGTCTTCAGGTGAGAGTTTGGAAACAAGGGAAGATAGAGGGTAAATGTGCTTTCTATAGCAAGCTGGAACCACCCGGAACTTGTAAGATAGCGCGGGACGGGAGCACAAATACACATTTGTTTCTTTACTTGAATCCGAGGGCGGAGATTGGAACTGCTTGGATTGATTCATTACGATCAGACGCACCAAAGATGGATGGGTCAGCTGACTTGGGATTGATGGAGGTTAAGCTGGATGGGTCTGAGGGAGGGGGTAGCGGTGCGGCTCTATCTAGCGGGGGGTCTATAACGGTAAGGATCTCTATTAGGGCGGGGGGACAACGGGTGAGCCTGCCTTGCTACGCATCCTCTACCTTTGGTCGGGCGTTCAAACTCTATTTCATTTGCGTAGATCAAGAGTTAAAACCCTATTTAAGAGGGATAATTTGAAAGTGCTGCTGGTCGTTCGTTATATAAGTAATTACGCTTTCTAAAAAGACTCATCCCACCAGAACGGTCTGCGAGGGTTGAAACATCATTGTTGCGAGGGAGCATCACGAGAGACGGGTTGCAAATAGTCTTTATCCCTTCAAGTCATAGTAAAGGATAGATATTGTGGTGTGTCCGGGAAAGGCGAAGCCATACTTCCATTCCTCTATTATGGTTAGTGCCAGGAAAGGTATGCCCGGTAAAGCTATGCTCAGGAGGGTTAGTCAAGTCTTAGTCTTAGAAAGTAAATCTATTCCCAGGAAAGGGATCTGCCCAGGAATAGTCTTCAAGTCATAGCCCGGGAAGGGTATGCCCAGGAATGGAAGGAAGGCTGTGTACCTTTATGGAAGGCTAGGCGGTGTACACGGTCGCCAGGAGGAATATAATAGATGCCAGAAATATCGAGGCACGGAGTCCTCAGCAAGGCCCTTACTTCAAGGAAAAATAAATCTCATGCTGGCTGGAAAGAATCACTCGTGGCTGGTAAGTCGTTCTTGCCTAATGAGCCTAATGAGTGAGGCAGGCGCTGTTAACCAAGCCAAGCTCGTAAGCTCCTCGATAACTAAGGAAAGGGAGGGCGAGGTAAGTTGGAGTGAGACCCGGTCGGGACAGACATCTTTTCTTTTTGATTGACCTAGAAAGAAAGACACTTACTTTAGGGTGAGGAAGCACTAAGCCTAGAAGCCAAGTAGGGTTAGATTAAGCCGGGCGAGACGGACTCAGGCAGAAGACTTAGGTGAGGTAAAATCAGATGAGGCATGCTCAGATGAGGTAGACTCAGGCGGGGACTGAATAAAGAAACATATCCATTTTATTCTTTTAGAAACCAGAGCAAGGGTGTCATAATGTGGGCTGAGTCGCAGGTATAATGGAAGTGGTGCTAAAACGCACTAAAACGGCCATTGAGACGGTTTTCAATATTGATTGGTTACATTCTCCTTAAATTAAACTCTTATGGCTTGATTGGTATATTCGCTTCATCAATCCAACCCTTATGACTTGATGAAAGTGGAGCTAGTTTCATTCTCTCTGTGGGGAAAGTCGGGGTAATTCGACCAAAGATTCACTAGATATAAGAAGGTGATAAACCGATAGTACATAATCTCTTGACTCTCTAAAATTGCTACACCTACTCGCTTATTCTTTTTACGGTGAGAAAGCAAGCAACCTTCATCTTGAAGAACAGAGCATACTTGCCCTTTAATTTATTGAAGAACAGAACGCGTATTGACTCTGTCGCTTGAAAATGGATGATATATACGAGAATAGAAGTAGCGATAGAATGTGCTCAAAGGACCATTGACAGGGTTTTCGCAATATGTATAAGATGCGCTTCTCAAACTGGATCTGCAGCTTTCTCTTTCTCTTCTCTTTGACTGAAAAGATTGAGCTACAGCCGCTAAACTACAGCCCCCCTTCTTATGGGTAAAAGTCGAAGGGAAAGGGATAAATTGCCTAGGGATTTATTAAATCTAGGATGAACCACTTTTTAGAGCACTTATTGGTTGGCCAGATCTACTTGCTATTATTATTACTCGGTGATAAAGCAACCCTAACCCTCATTAGGTCAGGTTCATTAGAAGCTAGGTTAAATAGTATTGTCTTCTCTTGATTGGAACTCACTTGATCAGCGGTACTTCATGCTTCATGGGAAGATGGATGACATTTACATATATCTTTTCTCTTTACTGAAAGCCCGAACTGACAGCCCGGATGAGCCAAGGGGTTAACTGGAAGTGGTGATAGAACGCGTTATAAGGGCAATTTAGACATTTTTTGACTTTCACTTAAGCCTTACTTCTCTGCTCAACCTTCCTTCATTTAAGTGCGAGCATTGCATTGGTGAGCAATAAAAACTGGTTGTATCTTCCTTCTACCCCTAGGGACGGCCTAGGATGACTTCATGTGTTTCATATGAGCTTCCTTAAAATGTGCCTCGTTAGTAACCTTTTAAGCTTTCTTAATTATGAATTTAACCGTATACCAGGGGCAGCATCCATGGTGCATTATACATAATCAAGAGGGGATACATCCAATCTTTCTCTTTCAAGTTATTTGTAAGAAGCGTAGGGTAAGGATAAACTGTACCTTCTTTTTTAAGCGTAGGTTTGTACCCTCTTGGGGAGCTCACTTCTTATTTCATGTACGTACTAAGCTGGCACACTGAAATGAACTGTATCAAGTCGTACACACTTGATCGGCGGGCTTGGGATAGTAAGTAGCGAATCAGGTACAAACGACTCAACCAGGTATGAAGGGAATAACGGCCGAGCAGAAACGAGCGGACATGAGCTATGGAAGGATACCCAACCCATACTTATATATTTATTTGCCTTCTGAGGTTGTTATCTCTAGTACTGAATCCTCGGCCTTTTACTTTTGTGAGTTATCTCACTCTGTCATTAATATTCAAAATTGAGTTTTTATCTGAGTCTAATCTCCCTACACATAAGTCCTCAACCCTTGGTGGATTTGAGCTTGGCCTCCCTGTTAATATAGATTATCAGATCCCAGTGTCCTGGGGTATTCTTTTTGCTTTTGGTATACCTCCTGAGTCTAACCTCTATGGTTTTAGATCTTTGGGTGTTGGTGTTAAAGTCCACCCAAAAACTAGGAACATATGAGCGGATTGACTAGTTTGAAGTCATAAAAATCAATATTATCCTGGTGAAAACATTGATGCCATGAAAATGGATATTCTTCTACCTCTTTCGGCACATCGAACCTTGGAAAGGACTGCCATGGGTTTTATCCCTTTCTGGCTCGTACATATAATGGGGCAGTTTTCCGATCGAGTTTGCATGGAAACCTTTGCATTGGTCCTGAAATGGGCCTAATCTAAAGAAGTATTATAATCTCCACCTTTCTTTATTCTTTCATTAGGCAACTTGATGAATTATGGCATTTATAAGGAAGACCTGGTTTGATCGTTCTCTCTCTCAGACCCATCAATTATTGCGTTGGTGAATATCTTTTACCACCAACATTATTTCAAACTATAATATAATGCATAAGGATAGCGTCCGTCCAGCTTGGCCATTCCGCAATGGCTCATTCCCTTCTCCTAGATTTAATAAACATAACTTCGGCCTACGCAGGCATGGAGTTATATCTTGATCGGCTCTACGACGATCCGGTTACTCGGATAAGGAACGGGATGAATCAGTTTACGTCCTTAAAGAGGGACCAACATGAACATGAAATCCTTTATGATTAGAGTGAACTTTTTGACCATTATAATGGAGATTACCCATTATAGCCAACTACGATCTGCAGTATATTTGTTGATTAAAAGATCTATTTGCTCTAATGATTAGGGTCAAAGTGTGGGCGGCAGCAAGGGGAAAGCCCGATCAGTATCCCGACGTAAACCAGGGAGAACCAGGTACATGGTCGTTTCCAGCGAGATATTTCCATGTGCTGATTGATTGGTGGGCCAGTGCCACAGTAAATCCTGCAGAACTTGTACAGATCAACTGTTCAAGATATGTTCGTGCAGGCATTTCCGGGTTCTTCCGTGCTGGTCGGCGCTATTGCTGAGGGTGCGACAGCAACCTTTCACGTGGCAATTAAGCTGCGTAACTCCATTGGGAAGGAGGAGTTAGTCTGTCTATATGCATGCGAATCCGTAAATATTCAGAGCATGCCGCAAAAGTATGATGTCCGGTCCGTCCTTTCCGGGACACAAAGATCAGTACCTAGCCCCGAACCTCTCCTTGCGATCGGGAGTAGGTGCCTCCCAGCCGGCGGATCGAATCGGAGTTTTATCAGGTAGCCACCGACCTA
>Ga0233342_1000285_pt1 | contig 15263 bp, 3 predicted proteins | sample GEONDECOMP273_FD_180706 | JGI IMG/M metagenome (GOLD analysis project Ga0233342, IMG submission 180706) | Leaf litter microbial communities from Shasta-Trinity National Forest, California, United States - GEON-DECOMP-273 | ecosystem: Environmental > Terrestrial > Plant litter > Unclassified...
TTTTACGGGGCCCCCGCGGAACCACTAGCAAGCAGTGGGTATGGCGGCCCTAACATAAAGGGGAAAGTAGGCAGTGCTGTTCAGGAAAGACTATAGTGTATGCCTATCTCTTTATCACTATCCTGAGGTAAGTTGCAGTGTCCCTTCTGGTAATGTCAAGAGTAAATTAATTCTTTTTTTGGTCCGCCATCAATGTCCTACATGCATGGTCATTTTTGAGTTAGTTAGTTAGTTAGGAAACTTTATGAATTCTTGCGTTTATGGATATGGATAGAAGTGATAGAGTTCGGCAAGGCATAGATTAACCTGTCAGCAGTCTCCACTATCCATTTAAGGGGCCCTAGCCAAGACTCCATAACCCTAAGGCAGATACCAATCCTATTGAATCTACCCATTGTAATTTCCAAAAATAGAGAAATTTATCTGCTGTCTTATCTTATACTTTTCATTTAAGCCTTAAATTGAAGATCAGCAGTAGCAATTAGGGAATCCCCCCTACAGTTGTAAAAGCACCTACTGTGAAGATAGGAAGGTCAATGCTGAGGTGACATGGAGCATTCCCTCCAGCGATGCACCCAAAGTTGATGCTGCTAGCTTGGGTGCTGGTCTTGCTTAGTGAGCAACTAGTAAATTCTAAAGTGATAACCTGGCCTTATCTCTTCTTTGGCTCGATAGGCCACCCTCGCACTATCCAATTTACCACGCTTGCCTGAAGCATGCGTACAAGCGGCTTTGCTCCTGCTAGGGTTGGTAAATATGAAAGCACGCACCCTATAACTGCTCTGCCTAACTATCTATCCTGAGCTTTGGGAAACTGACCAATAGGTCAAATTTTAGTTTACAGAGGCAAATTGACCAAAGCAGAACTCATACACCAGCCAGGTCTATATCTGTGGGCTGTAAATCGTCCATCCCGGTAACTGGTAGTCCTGCTCTGTCTCTTGGTTAGTTCCCGGCTATTTGTTGATCGTAAGCGCATAGGTCGGCAGGTCAAGTACGAGCTCGATACTGCTATAAGTACAGGATAGGAAGTAAATGGTGATGATAGTACGATATAATCTGGCTTAGTGCCAGAATACGGATTAAGTTATCTCCAAAGCAATAAAATAATTCATTGTATCCCCAAGTTTGGAACCAGGAGAAAGCACAACCTAGGTTACACTCTGCCTTGAATTGAAATAAAGTCACTTTTTATATAACTATATATCCCCATAGCCCAACTTAGCCGAGGTTAGGTGAGTAGAACAAAGGTCAACAATTTGGCCTCTTTGTTCTTGATGATGAGTTCTTGTTTTGAACTCCCAAAGGGGGCCATTGGTCCTCCTTCCTAAGTGAGCGTTCATTCAAAAGTGGGTCTTGCTTACTACCAAAGTGAGTAGGCATTCTGGCAGACGAGAAAACAGCCCACGTTGTGTTAGGTGAGGCGGTTCAACAGATGGATGGACAACTCCAACGACACGTATAGTTTGAGGTGCACCAAAAAAGAAAAGGGAAGGGGCGGAGCCGCTCGACCATAAGGGAGAGGGGTCTTATATGCTTTTTCTTAAGCTGCTGGGCCAGGATCGACAGAGGTGGTTCTGCAAAGGTGGATCGATAGAGCGAGGTTTATGACAGCTTGCTCATTTACGATTCATCCGGCGGGTGAGGTGGATTCACTTAGTTCGCCCAGTACATGTTTACCAGAGAGGTTAGAAAATACCCCCACGTTACCAACAGACAATGAGAGTAAGTTGCACCAATAGAGATATGAATCTGATGCTTCTGCTTACGCTGCTGATCTATAAGTGGCCAGAGGGTCCGAACGGATGATGTAGCAATATGAGGTGTACCTATATAGAGAGATGAAAGAAGGTCCTTAGTGCGCTGCCGCAGTGAGCTGCCGCTAGCCAATACACGGGAGACACACATGGTCACTGACAGGATGCTGATAGAAATCACTTCCATTACCCACTGGTATATGCATGTCCGCCGAGAGTTGATACAAGAGTTGATCTGGTAGTGCCGATCAGGTGTTGAGCCACTCGAGCCAGGTGTTTATACACTTCATTTTATAGTATTTATAGTAGGACTTCGGGAAAGGCTATCTTGGCCTAATAATAATTACGTAGGAATCTCTATGGTTCCCCAAAAATGTGTTGCTAATATTGTAGCTTAAGACGGTAGCCAAAATCAAGTAGAATAAGGCCCTCCTTCCTTGTAGGGGGTATAGGTAACATGCGTTATATATGAGATTATGCAAAGTGGGCTGCTGCAATATATTAAGCTCCTTCCTCTGTAAGTCCTTGCCCGATGCGGACAAGCACCTACGGACCTTCTTTCTTTTCATTCTCTCGGGCATGTCCTGCCTGGGGGGGCCTTCTATTAAGCTCTAGGCTCAAGCAGGCAGCAATTAAAGGGTGATTAAACCAGCCTCGGTTTCAACCAACCATCCCTCCTCGTTTAGTAGACTGGCCCTCGGTTCCTCTCCCAGCAAGCATCAATACGCTGAACCTAAAAGCAATTCCAGCTGCCTTTACCTTTTGGCTAGGAGTTAAGTTAGTTAGTGTTCTCAATAATTGGTGTCAGTTCGAGCTCGGCCAGATTCTGTTACTTTCCGCTCCTTAAAATAAATCAGAGCATCCAAACAGAACCTTCGCTATGCTACAGGCAGTTGTTCAGGCACAACCCTAATAAGTGTGCCCATTTCAGAGCGTGCTTACCTTCACTATTTGTAGCGTAGCACAGTTCTGTGGCAAGCAAGAGCATGATGGAGTTGATCGAAACCATCATCGAAACCGCATAGAGGGGGAGAAGTCTCTCCAGTTTCCTTTTATCTGGTTTATATGGATTACCCGTTCCTTGTTACTATTGAACTCTTTTGATTGAGATCGATACCACCAATAAAGCATAGAAGCATAGATAGCTGTGGGAGCAACACAGTTCCAAGGCGAGCAGTTGATCCATCATTTCTTTACTGTTGGCGAACACACCCAAAGCCCCTTCACTATGCTACAGACAGTTGTTCAGGCACAACCACTGCAACTGCTTTCACTTGCCAGTTACAAGCTGTGCACAACCTTCGCTCGCTATGCTGAGTGGGTGGTACGTATTGGTCTATAATATATTTTCATGTTCCGATCTCTCCATTTGATGTACCCATTTACTGGGTGAAGTCTCTCTTGGATATTTTGGAATTAATTGGTTTGGTTCAAAAAAAAAGAAAGCTTTATTATCGTTCTTCAGTAATGTGATAGGTCCTTGCGGAAATTGCCTAATTATTATTCTCCTGAATTGGTTCTACCAGCAACGAAAAGCATGGGAGTGTACGATAGGGCAGGCCAGCCGAGGATCAGTGCATTCTCTTCAAAAGGGTGGGCTATTCCACTTACCCGAACTACGTGAAGGTATACGGAAGGATATCCCTATTGAGTGTCTAAAGACTAAAGTGCAGCACCCACCACTCTTCATTATTCGTACTAAGGAAGGTCGTCTGAAGGACTTGGGTGAAGAGCTCAGGGAGAGTGCTTATCAAAGACCTTACCTCGAATGAAATATGAACCGCTCTCCTTATCCAGTCGCACGCACCTATCGGTCGAGAGCTTTGGACCTCTGCTTCCAGTGCGGTGCCCCGCATCTACAGATGCATGCATCATATCTAATATATACGGATACAACTGCTGGTATTCGCTATTACGCTATTCTCTATGATATTACATTACGCTATATGCTGAAAGGTAAACTGACTCAGTGTAGTGAACGCTCTCTACTCCGCGGTAGATAGCATAAGCAACGAGAGCTTAGCCAGCAGGTTTGTTGGTGGGGATAGCAAGTGACTCAATCAAGTCGATCAATCAATGCCTCTCCCGGAATACATTTTATCCCTGCACCCATGCGGAAGACCTCTCCAGTAAATGCACGCACGCCGCCCGTCTGTACAATTGGCCCTCCCTCATCTCATCGGAAGCCATTCAGTATTGCTCAATCAATTTGAAAATGGAACCAAATCGAGCCCGAAATAAAATAAAGAGAGGCTGTTCCGTAGCGTGAGAGGCTCTAGGCTCTAGGCGGATTTGCAGGGTGTCCAGGTTTGGAATTTCTGAGAAGCTTATCACTGACAATGGTTCTAGATTTGTAAGTTACAAGTTTACTGCCTTCTGTGGGAAGCATGGCATCCTTACTAAACAGTCCTCTAATTACTACCCTTAGGGGGTTTTACAGAGTCTATGAATAAGACCATCATCCAAATCCTGAAGACTGTTTCTGCTAACCCCCCAAATTTGCATACCGAATTGTTAGCAGCCTTATGGGGTCCTAATTAGTAAAGAATGCCCTATTTTTATTCTCCAATGGGCCCCCTTTGGTTACACTTTCAGGGGTATACTTGCTTGGTAAACTGACCCTTTTCTTCGTTAGTTGAGGTAGGAGATGTGTATCACAGATTTTTCAGTATTGTATCGTGCCTATATACTTTTACCCATATATAATAGAGCATGTGTTCCTAGAATCACCGACAGTATGATGAGTATACTTTCAGTACCTTAGTAAAAAGCCATGGTATAATGAAAATGTAAAAGGTAACTCATCCACTGATAGCATAATATCGACCCACATCTTTAAGGTCCTACGGTGCTTGCGCTTCTGAGGGCAAGGAAATCTAGGGACAAGGTGAAACGTCTATATGGCAACATAATATGTGAACAATGTTTGGCTCTTACAGGAGGCTGCTATGCTAGGTGGAGAACAAGTAGATACGTATTCAGCGGCTTCCCTAAAATTTTTCAATGTATATACGCAAGTATTTTATGTGAAAACTTCGATATGCTAGTCTAAGTGAAAAGTAGAGATGCTGGTATCAAATGTGAAGTAGATATTGATTGATTCTCTAGACTACAGCAGCTTCTGCAGAGCAATTGAGAACATAGCAGCAATGCAGAATTTCCATGCGCTTCAAACCTGCCATAACGTCTTTATGCCAGCATATTAAAGCCAGTCATAGTATGTGAAGTAGAGATGGCAATATCAGATGTTAAAGCCAGTATAGTATGGTAAAACTTAGATATGTGATTCTAGTTATAGGCTAATATCTCAACACTCAATGTATTTGTTGGAACCTCCAATGCTCCTCTTATTATACCATTCCCAACGACACCTGACTCTAATTTTGCTTATTTTCATTTTCTTTTCATTTCACAAATCTTTTCAAAATGGAGAGGAGACTAGAGTTATTAGTCTATTTTACTTGGATGTGCAGACATGACACATATCTCCATTTGGACGGACACATGAAGGTTCTAAGGCTAGTAGTTCTTAACAGACGGAAGCTCATAAGAAGACGGAAGCTAGTAGCTCTTTTACTGCATGGACTCTTAAGGCTTCACCTCTGTGGCTTTACCTAAATCTCCAATTATAAATAAAGGAAAAATATGTGTACACACTAACATCACTCCTTGCTCTCCTAATGTAAAGCAAGCCTTTCCTTAATTTTTGATACATTTATAAATGACCCTCTGATGTGCAAGTCGGAAAGTAAAAGTAAAAAGGTTTATTAGCCAGGGTAAGGGGCTGAAGAATCAATCGAATAAATAAATATAATCACTCATTCCTACCTAATTGGTAACCACCTCAATTGGTAAGCGCACCTAATTGGAAAAACACCTACCTGATCGGAAACATACCTGCATCGAAACATACCTTATAGCGGGAACATAAATCACTCATAGCGTAAACATACCATATTTATAAGATATCTTATTGGGTAAAATACCTCATTGTAAAAACCACTTTCCTCCTTCCTGTTCACGTAAAACAGTAAATACACTTAGAATCACCTCCTTCCTGTCTATGTCTCATGGGAGTGCTATTGGGAAGTCCTGCTGTCCTTCCTTCCTTCCTGTTTTATACAGGTGCTTATGGGAAAGCATTGAGTAACTGTGTTCCGTTAGGTTAAGTGCTTTTCCCGCTGATAGGGTCTTCTTTCCCGCTAGGGTTTTTATCGCTATCTCTTATTATGTATGAGAGAGATAGTGGACTGTCTGCCAATGTCCCCTCCCTGTGATAAGTCCCATTGAGTAGCTCTATTGCCATAACGTATTATCTTCCCTTGCCGCAATATCCTCTCGTGCAACCTCCTTACTCACTCCCCTCCCGGTAAAGTATAAGAAAGCAAGCAATAACCGGCATGGTATATCCTCCAACTGTTCACGTAAAACCTGGCACGAACACACATCCTGGGCATGGGGTAGAAACAGGTAACGAAAATAGGATAACCACCACCTGATTCCAGGGCACGTGGTATGGATAAAAGGTCACGTATAACTCCTTAAAGGTCACGGGCTATCGGGCCACTTAATTCACTGACTTACTACTCACTCACTTACATATTGTGTAACTTCATTGTAAACAACCTCCACCGGTAAGCAAACATCATCCGGCGACACGTACCTCATCGTGGAACCTCATCATGTATCGTACCTCAAGCATGGAACCAGCATTGTGCTAAAGCATATTGTAGCTAAAGCGTATAATACCTAATCGTGGAAAAAGCATCGGACCTGCCAAGCCAAGCCTTCCTTGTAGCGCCTCTCCCGAATATGCAAACTGAATGCGGATTGAACGGAATGCGAACTTAATGGAGACTTACTGCGTTGATGGGTGCTGCGGAATGATGCGGGGATGCGGGCGAATTGGTTAATGCTGACTGAATGTGGAAGTGGGGTAATGCGTACTGGTCCTTCCTGGGTGAGTGTGGGCAGGTCTTAAAGGGGCGAATGTGTAGTAGCTGTAGGAACAATTTATCCATCTCGATAAGAATTCAATTGGGTAGGTTGTATCGTGCTCTGGCATTGCCAACGCCAATAAACATAAACATCGAACTGGAAATGCATCGTGGAACCCTAACTGGAAAACCAACCTTATCGGCGCACCTAATTGTGTAACCATTGTATCGTATCGTAAAGTGAAAGAGTATAAGTGAAAGGGTAATGGGGGTATGCGAAAATGGATAATGGGGATTGAAAGCGGACAGAATGCGGATTAAACAGAATGTGTAATGCGTGTATGGCATGTATGGATGCGGGGCGTGGATGCGGGGCGTGGGCGCATGGAGGTGTCGTATCATCGAACGGTAGCGATCCTTCCTCATGAGGGCAAGCGGTAGTGGTAATCATCCATCATAGAGATCATCCATATCGACATCGTTGTATTGAGTAACCTAAATTGTGTAACCAAGCTCATTAAACAGGGCTCCTCATTAAGGCTCTTATTTAAACAGGGCTCTTATTTAAACAGGACTCTTTCAACCAGGGCTACTATTTCGACAGGGCTATTTCAACCAAGGCTCTTTATAAAGCTGCTGTTCTAAGCTAAGGTTATACTACATGCTGATATCCTGTTTTGCCCTCCTGGTACTATTCCAATGCGGTAGAATGGGTTTAATTGGGAATGCGGGGATGCAAGAATGGGGGTTAAATGGCGGGATGCACGAGAGGTAGAATGGCGGGGCGTGTATGCGGGTAGTCAGCTCTATAACCGGGGGAGTATAGATTTAGATAATGGGGAGAACCCAGATGTATCAGGGAGTTAGCTGGGGAAATACGGATACGTGATCTAATGACGGGTACATGCTGCTATTGGTTATCAGTGGGAACTCGCTCTCTCATTATAATACTCCTCAGTTTATAGGATCCATTCGTCAATCACCTTGCCTTGCTTCCCCGCCCAGGATCCTAATAAGTTGCCCGTCCGGTGGCTCGTGAGCTACTAACCTCCAACCCAACTATGTTATTCGTCAATTGAATCAAATCAGTGTCCGGGCCTCACCCCCAACTAAGGCTGTAGTCCGCCCGTCTCACCCCCAATACGCGTTGTCAGTTGTCCGCCCGCCCGTGAGGTACTCAGCTCAAACTATGTGTTCGATCAATCAATGCCTCTGCCATAAGATGGGTATGTAGTTGTTGGGTACGCCTCTCTTGGCATATAGTTCATTTGGAATGCCTCTTTTCATAAGACTCATCAGTGCGCATTGGCCGCTGCTTACCGGCCAGCCAACTTGGAAGCCTAATCAGTTATAGAAAATCCATCAGTGTCCGGGCCTCACCCCAAACTACTATGGCCCATCTCATATACTACTCCTCCCTTATAGGTAACCAGCTCCCACAATTGGTTACCACCACTAGCTAACACAAACAATCGGTGACCACCTAACACAAACACCACTCGGGATGGGGTCTGATTTTACGTACGTATCTGAGCATCAGTTGAAACTCAATTTATATTTGCTGGTATTGGTTTCGGCTGAGTAACATAATAGAATATGGCAGGTGCGGATTGGACTGCGGATGGCGAACTAAAAGCGGAAGGCAAGGGGAAGGGTAGGTATGATTATTGAGAGTCGAGGTAAGAGGATGAGGGACCCAGAAAGGTTGAGTGTAAGTCTGTTTCCAAAGATGAGTTTAATTAGGTTCCCAAGGAGTTTAAGGTCCAAAGTATGAGGGCAGAGGAGTTTAAGGATGTTCCCAAGGCGTAGGTATGAGGGGGGGGTGCAAAGTAAGGCTTATAAGTGTTTTCAAGGATGAGTTTCAGGAGGGCCCCAAGTAGTAGGTCTGAGGCGGTCCCAAGTAAGGCTGATAAGTCTGTTTTCAAGGATGAGGTCTGAGGCATAGGTTCCCAAGTCCCACCCAAGGCCGAGTTTAAGTTCCCAAGGATGAGTGCATAGGCTGTAGGGTCTAGGTCTGATTATTTAGGTTAGGTCTCGAGGGCATTGTCTAAGTGCAGGTCCGTTCAGTGGGAAGTCGTTCCCGGTCAGTGGGAAGCCATTATTGTTCCGGTAATTGGTAAGACTGCATGTATTGGTGGGTTCATTTAATAAGTGCACCTCAATCAAACTACTTCCTTCCTTATTACATTATATACGTGCATATCCACACACCCGTGCATAATCACAACCTCACACTCCTTCTTTCAAACTTCCTTACTTAACCTTTGTTTGTAATGCTCCAAACTTACAACGTTGCTATATAGGCTTCAAATGGAGAGAGCTAGCTGTTGGACAGGCATTCGATATAGCGTACCAGCGTTCAAAAACACTTGATTAACTAATCATACTTGGTTGGTATGGCACTTAGACCTGTCTATTATATCTATGCCTACTTGCCTTTACTTTACTTTTACCTATTCTACCAACCCACCTGCTTAACCAACCTCTCTATACTCCCTCACTTAACCAACTTTGTGAGTGATGCTCAAACCTCTTGCTTTAGGAATGCTTAATGGGTAGGCACTCTTGTGCTATTAACTTTATCTTACTTGCATTACCTTAAGTACGACCTACTCCTACCAATCCACCTTTTCTCTTAACCACCCTTTAGACACTTGCTCACTTAACTTAGTAATTTATTTATTTGACGGGCTTGCTTAGTTGGCACTTAGACCTTGAGTATTACCTCCGCCTACTTGATGAATTTATGTCCGACAGCAACCAACTAACAATCTGTTGTCTTATCTTAACAACCCTTTAAATCCTTGCTCACTTATGAAAGAAACTTAGACATTGGGCTTGGAAAAACACTTGCTTTAGGAAGGAATCTGAGCGGGTAGGCTTCTCTTGTTCGGCCGGGCTGAACCCAGGATACTATTGAGTCTTTCTTACAGCATTGCTAGGAACTTGAATATGCCTACTGGATTTATGTTTGTGCCATGCTACCAACAACCTTTCCTATCACCCTTTCTATAACGGCTCCATTACCTGAACTTAGAGCATTGTACGGGCTTTAAAACCAACCACACTTGCTTCATGAATGCTTAGTCCCCAGGCACTTAGATAGAACATTGCTATTCACCTTTATATCCCTACTTGCTTTCAGTTTAGTGCCTCATCTATCCACCTACCATACCGCCTTTACCTTAGGATATAGAGGGAAGACAGAGTGCTGCCTGCCCAACCCATTGAATTGATTCTGCCAGGAACACTTTGTAGGATAGGCACTAGGAGATTTACTCCCTACCTTGGTTCCACACAAACAACTCACCCACCCGAAGATATAGAACTGTTCCACCTAGTTACCACTTTTATTTATAGCTTCATGGCTCTAATCACTCACTATACCTTCTCTTGTAGGGACGGGATTTCACAACCTTACCCTTCTATTACTACCGCCTTCACCCTAGGACGATGGAGTGCTTCTATTACCTTAAAGGCCTTTGTACGGGATGCACTATTAGCAACCAACCTTTGTTCTACACACTGTTTACCCACCTGAATCACTAGACCTGTTACACCTAACTCACTTATTAATAGCTTCATGACTCTGCACTATACCTGGCAGGTCGGGATTAGACCGGACAACCCCCTGAACTTACTACTGCCTTCAACCTAGGAGCATGGAGTGGAGGGATGCCCAACCTAGTCTTTATACCTGGAAGATAAGTAGAGGAGGAGAGGAGGACGGCATGATCCCTTTACTTACGAGCATACACGTGGCTGGTTATATACTTTAACTTATGCCGAAAGCCTAGGAGATGATGTTATGCCCAACCACACTTACCTTATGCCAGGATGGATTAGATGGCTATGGCTTTACCCCTTAAAGCACTAGGATAGGATATATTTACCGCATACCTTCCCTTGTTTACAAAATAACCCACCTTGCTCTCTTGGATCGCAATCTTACTACTACCGATAGGAGTTGCTCGGTACCATGCTAGATTATGAGTGGTTGCTCCCGTATGCTCAGCCCTCCCCTCCCTCGACCAGTGAACCTCAATAGGTGGAAAACCTCCATCAGTTGGGGGGCATCAATCAAATAATCCATAAATTAAATCAAGAGGTAACAGGGTATAATCACGTCTATAAGCAGTTCCGTGTAAGCACCACCCCCCCCCACCTAGCTGTCTGTTCTGTCTTGTTTAGTAATTGTTGGGCAGGTGTAGACCCAGGTAACATTATTAGTATTCCCATGAGAGGTGTACAGGTGGGGTATCCCATGAGGTGACAGGTTTCCGTAGGCCCAGTGAGCAGCAGTTGTAGGCCGGGCATGAAGTAGCCAAGCCAACAAGTGAAGTAGCCAAGTGGTTGAGCATAGTCAAGTGGGGTTGAGCAGAGTATTCCCGGCCAAACGGGAGCATAGTAGGAGTAGGGTAAGTGGGAAACACAGGGCTTAATGGGACAATCGGTCGGGTAACAACCTGCATCGGGTAAAATCCTCAATGCGGGTAACTTCCTCTTCCTCTACCGGGTAACCTCAATAAGTGAACACGGGTACCTCACCTGGTATTTAATTTATGGTCGATGGGTGGGTAATTAAAACAACGAAAGATGACCTTGATGTACCGGAACCTATCAAAGGGCTTAAAGTGCTTCCAAACGATGTTGAAATGCGTACCAATTATGGAGGTTTTTCTTGATTGGAAGGCAGCCAAAACACTGGGCTATAGTCCCTCCTCCTCGCCTAATTTGGAATGCAGGAATCAAATTTGGGGAAACTATATAGCTATATTCTTTAAACTGGCCCAGGCAATAAAATAGTAGAAGTGCAATCTTGGGCACCGCCTGAACACCTTACCTTTGCTTTTATTACCGGTCTTTCATACCTGGGCCCTTCTTTGCCCATATGAGCGAGGGGGTATTGGCGCCCCGAACCCGCATGAATGCTTATTAGTAGCTGCCATTCTCATCCCTCATCCCTCATTTAAGAGGAGATTGTCCGGTCTCTTTGATGTGGCATAAGCTTACCACCGATAGGAAATATGTTACCTATAAACATAAAATTCATTGACATGGAGCTTTATGCATGGACTAAGAAGGGCTATAGGCCGAACTAAGGCAATGGAGTAGTCTCTAAGGAGAGAGTATAGTAGTTATGTACATGGAACTTCTCGTAATAATGCATAGAAAAAGCTCATTATTTATAAAGTGCTAGTTCATAGTCACATGGGGAATTGAAACTGGTATAATATATTATGTATGACTGGCAGCTGTATGACAAGGATCCTCTGACAATGTGAATGGGAAAAGTTAAACCCTTCCCCTCGTACCGCGGGAAAGACGCCTCTGGGTCGTATATATGCGAGTCCAAATTAAATGTATCAATGTGATATCATATAGTAATAGGTTTTGTAGTATAGGTCTGGCCTGGGCAACAGTAGTAGTATAGAGAATAGTAGCTGTAGCACATTGCACTAGAACTAATGGGAATAGGTTATTCCCCTTCCGGCTGACACTACTATAAGCCATCGAATATGCATTAACACATTGATTTCTTGTTACAATTGACAATGGAAAAGTTAATCGTGTATATATGCAATATCGGCGGCTGTATGGCAAGGAACCCTATGCTTTAAATTGAGTGCATATATAAATAACCTACCTAGCACTTATTTTCATGGTGCAGTACCGGCATTTTAATAACCACTATAGTTTTTTTAAGTCATCTCCATTGCCTGTTGATGGTGGCTTACCAGCTAGCAATGGACCTCCTGGGCACTTACTGACTTACTATTAGTCTTACTATTAGTTGGCAATGATTCATGTCAACCAACCACTGGGAATAACTTTTATGTTAATCATAGGGTATAGGGGGGGTAAGCTCTAACTCTCTATCTATTATGGGGAACACTATTCTATATGGGAAGGGTAGTCGAGAAAGAAAGAACTTAGGACAACAAGTGTGGAACTTACTTAGTACCCCCCACTCCATTAATAGAGTTTGTCAGATCTTATACTCTTAATATATGTAATAACAGCCTAGTTATATACGTTATACCTATCGTTAGCTGCAGAAACTACATACGCCATAGGGAAGGGGTCAGACGGTTGGGATACCTCATTACTTTTGGTTGTTGCAGCGCTCCTCATTACGCCTTAGGGATACGGTCAGGTGGAAGGTACTCTTATAAGACCCTTTATAGCTGCTGCTCATACAAAATTTGAAGGGAGGTCACTGGGATACCTCATTACTTTTGTTTATACTACTGGGCACAGACAGTCGCTTTTTGGACCTAGAATCTATCTATTTTTTTTTACATACCCTCTAGAGTTTCATAAGTGATATAGGAAGGATTTTGTGCAGGCAGAGCAATAGTTATTTTTAATAGCACCTATCGGAACAAGATACAGCTTATCTAGTCCCTCCTTCTAACCTTTATTGGGGAACTGCGCAGGCACGGCCTTCTAGCTATATATATATATTTAGAGGTTTTAACCCTACCCCTGGATATATCAGATCCGGTAGGATATAAATTTATTAAATTACTAGGTGGGGCGACAGTACTCTCCTCTCCATATGGTAGGGGGACACTGCTCTTCTCGGCTGGCAGACAGGCTTGATTGCTTTAATCGCTCTAGTGCTTTATTTATATATCCGGGGGCGGATAGGTAGGCTATTACTATATTATTATTTAATGATCAAGCAGGTCATTTATGCGCTCGGCCAGACACTAAACTTACTACTTATATGTACGTGGAAAATACACTTACTTATATACATATTTCATCACACACCATCGGGTGGCTGGAATAGGAATTACTCTTTAATCGGGGTGCTGGTAAGGAATGGATTCTGTTGGGAACTCACCTCAGGCTGGAGGAAGGCTGGCCCAGTAACGGCGTGTTGTGCTCCACCAGCTTACGATTTATATTCACGTATAATAATAATAGTACACTCTTCAGGTAGGGAGGGCTCATATTCGGATGATCCTGCTTACCTATAAATTACCTACTTTTATACCTTTTGCTTTCATAATTTTATTAATTTTATTTTCCGCATAGAGAGGTGGTACCCTTTATAGAGTAAATATTAATGTTATTAGCCAAATAAGAGTAGAATACATTTTATCCGGGTTTAAGGTTGAAGGCACCTGCTGCGATAGAGAGAAAGGTTAGTTCAGGTTGATTGGTTCAGGGTTCACCCTGGCAGATTGATCTTTGGAAAAGTAAAAAACCTAACAGAAATTTTCTAAAATTGTAAAGGAAAGGGGAGGGGCAGCTAGTAAGGCTCTACAAGCCGTGGAGCTAGAGCGGTTTATTTTCCCATTTCTGGAACAGTGCTTTCCTTCCCCTTTCTTCTATTACTTTAGGAACCAAAGACAACGCCAACAACCACAGCAATTACTATTATATACGCTTCAATTGAATGGACATTTTTAGGCGCAGACATTAAAACCCAAGTAAGCCCACCCGTGCAATGGCTGTACTAAGTTTAAGTCTGTGAGCCGGTACGGCGGTAAAAGGTCCGGTTGGTAGCATGGCATTAACATTAAAGGCAAGCGGGCAGGGCATCTCCTAGCAATGCTGGCTCTCATAATAAATAAAAAGTATCTGAGGGGGTCATCCCGACCCGACCGAACAATAGCACCTAAAATAGAATAGTGCCTAGGAAAATAGATTCATGAAGGCAAGGGCATATAAAAACAAAGGTTTTTTAAGTGAGGTCTGAAATATAGGTTGGTGAAGCAGGTGAATAAGTGGTAACACTTAAGTAAAGCAAGTAGGCTTCAGAACGTCAATAACAATGTTCAGCCCACCCAAGCTCGTACAATAAATCTCTGGAGTATTATTGTATTGAATCAAAGAGGGCAGTTCCAACAAGAGGGCAGTTAAAACGATCCAACCAACAGAGCTTATAAGATAAGTGAATGGGTTGGGCATCTATGATCCCCTTGGTTTACTGCAAGAACTAGACCTGCTAGCTATAGATTCCTTCATGAAGCGTTTAGGAAGGAGAGCTATAAACCCCTCTCTTATATAATGGTTTCAGGACGGGACCAGATAAACCTCAGACTACTTACCTTACTTTTAATGCTTCGGCTAGGAATGATGCTTCGTAGTAGAGGCGAGGCATGCTAGTTATGAACCCTCCTTCCTTTCCTTTAAGTGTATACAATCTCACCTTAAGACTTATATCCCTAGACCAATTGGATGAATTCAAAAGCGCTTAGGCAACAAGTACGGGACAGATAAGCTATAGACCCGAGCAGAGGAAATAGCATGGCATGGAGATGGCTGGCATGAAACAAACCCTTCCTTTTACTTACCTATTTCTTAACTTAAGTGTTTACTAACTATATGCCCTATAACACTTGTATTAATGAAGCGCTTCAGATGTATCGCTATTAACAACCCGTTTATTAGATGCTGGTCTCAGAATGGGTTCAGACTACCTAATACTTACCCTTAACTTACTACCCCACATGTTTAACTATAACTTCATAGACCTTTCTTAGATCCCTTTATTTCAATAAATATTATATGGAAATCACCATTCGATCACTAGTGTTATTACATATATAAA
>Ga0233342_1000287_pt1 | contig 15238 bp, 9 predicted proteins | sample GEONDECOMP273_FD_180706 | JGI IMG/M metagenome (GOLD analysis project Ga0233342, IMG submission 180706) | Leaf litter microbial communities from Shasta-Trinity National Forest, California, United States - GEON-DECOMP-273 | ecosystem: Environmental > Terrestrial > Plant litter > Unclassified...
CCAGTTTCATATCCTTGTCCAGTTGAGGGGGGATTCCGGCTATTACCCCCTTCTTAGGAATCAGTTTAAGGGGCATTTTCATAAGCAGCAGTTGGTTCCTTTGTGACATAAATGGATAGGCCAGTATTGAGTACCGAGAAATGAATGGAACCTGGGTCGACTACATCAACTAGCAGTATAAGCATTTTGAAAACGGAGTCAATCATAATAAAGTGGTGGACTACAAAATAGCCTCATTCACCAGTCTTGGCCAAGAAAACCGACTTTCCAAGTAAAACAATACCTACGGCTATAGACCTAACCTACAACTGGGGCTAGAGCCATTCAACAGAAAGAAGCCTAGAACTAAAGGCCAAGTACACCCAGGAATAATTTAGACAACACACCAAGTGGACCTTCACCAATAGCTATAACCTATACGTCTTATCTCTTCAATCTTGAGCCTGCTGATAACTTTTTATTTTGACTTTATTACCTGAAATGCTCAGTAAGGAAGGTGGTGGGAATCGATCTTACTTCATGTATCAATATTGCTTACCGCCTTAGATACTCTCTCCCTCCTATCCCTTTAGACTTGGATAAACAGCCCAACAATAAGACCTAGGGAAGGTATGTTTGCCTCAAACCCACTTTAATCATACACCTAGTTGCACATGATGCTGCAGTTCACATTGAGTAGGATTCCAGTTAACCCGTCCCCAAGCCCCAGACACACAATATGGTTTATCATAGACAACAATTATGCCATCCAGCAGCAGTTAAACTATATCAGCAGGTAAATAAAACCCCCTCTCGGGACCATCCCCATAGGAAAATGCAACTATAAGTCCTTCCTCGGCTAATTAATTTAATCCATCCGTCCAGCCATGTCATCCATCAATTGGGTAGCAAAGGCAGGCAACTAAGAGTCTTACCAGTTTTATAAAAGGCATTGTCGTTATGCGAATTGAGTATTTCCAGCGCTCTTCCTTCAAGCAAGCCATGTTTATTGGTCCAGTCCGGTCGATCCAAAGAAAGCTTCTTAGATGGGTGTTTTCCTATATTAAACCTTCATGTTCCGGAGGTTTAAGCCATAACCCACCAGGTTCTTAAAATGGATTGTTCTTTAGGCAAGTTGATGATCTGGAGCATGTTGAGATGATTCCTTAAATAACAGGCCCTCTAAGTATGAGTAGCAAGTGTTTCATTCGTTCATTCGCCTGCCTGAAGAGGTACGGGTAATAAAAAGGTGCCTGCTCGCTTCGCTTTTCTGCCGCATGGTAATGACGTAAATTACGTATATAAAATATAGAAGCATGCATGAACTTCGTCCCTTTTCTTTCCCTGAGGCACGATCTAAAAGCCATAATGCCTTGAAGCTTTTTTTTTATAAATACTATTCCAAGCAAACTAAGTAGTTTCCCACCCGCGTTTTGTCCCGTGTCTCGGTTGTTCTTTACCTTTCTTCCCCAAATATACGAAGTGTTTCGTTCTTTCCCCCGGCCCGGAATATGGGGTTTAGAAGCCTCACCTTCTATGGTTTTACCTTCTGCAACCAACCAACCATTACCCTTCAGCAACTCTTATCCCCCGGCATATTAGGATAATTCCTTCCCATAAGTTACTAAAACTGCACTTTTATTACCGCGATCGATCTCTCAACTTATGTATCTTCTGCGATCATGTCCCTGCCAAATGGATTACTTTCATTTAATAATTTCTGACCGAAGTGCTCGGTCTGCTTTTCTGGTCCACGTTCCGAGGTCAATAGAGGGAGCTTTGCTATGTTCCTTTGCGAATGAATGACGTGTTACATCCAATGTACCTTATAATCATTGACATATGAATTGTTTAATCCCGGGAGGGAAGAGCAGGTACACGCCCTTTTGATACAAGTGATTTTTATATTTCTTATTAGCCTACCAGGCAGGTTTTGAGCAGGCACTATGTTTGGACGTACCATATTCTATAAAACTAACTCATTCAATATTTTTTGTATAATAAAATATCCTCTTCAGGCAGTACAAGGCAGAAACCCTCTCATCAGTACTATAATTTTGATTTTCTTTGATGATAGATGCATTCGATGGGGTGGCTTATGGTTAGTTTGGGAACCGGTGCATCTTTATAAGTTGCCAAGACGGGGTCTACTCTAATAATGTATATAATGCAAAAAATAAAATGCTTTTTTTTTATGGTTGATTAGGCAACTATTCAGTCCTACACTTTTATTACTTGCCTTCATAAAGATCTCCCATTCATTAGCTGCTGGCCCTGCGGGGCTGAAATGGTAACCAGGAAATATTGCCAAGACTGATACTACTCCTATATCCCAGGGTGATGAGCCCATCGATCAATTGGAAAGACATGATTTTCAATTTGGAATAACTTAAGTTGTTATTTGTTTCATTGCAAAGGACCTGCAATGATGCACCCGCGCTGTAAAACTTGGATGGATGGAAGGATTTATTTGTATAATAATATGCTTGCTCTTTTCAAGGTCACTGAAATCATTTATTTAAAACGAAAGAAGGGCCCTAAATGGAAGCGGACGAGCCCTCTCCCTAATGGTCGAGAATAAAATTTATATCAATTCAAATAAGTAAATTCAGTGCATAAAGATAGCATATGGTAGGTCTAATTTGATGTAGTGTCCAAGTGTAAAATTGATAAAGGTAAGATGGCTTTTATATAAGGATCACAAATATGAGCCTAGTATTATTAATGATAAATTTAGTAAAAAGGTGGCATCAGAATAAAAAGCCTGGTTACACAAATATGGTTCTTAATAAATTATCTCAATGATGAATGTTTATCGCTATTGCTTTACCCATATATTTGAGAGCGCTTATTGCTATTGCTTTTTTTACGTGGAAGGATCACTATTCTCTATTTGACCAGCTATATCTTCTCTAGCCCATTGCTGAGGTTAAGTTAAGGCTTATGGGATAACGTTTTATCTATCCACACTGTTTTTTGCATCCTCGCGTATGACCAGTGAATTAACGTATGTAACGTATCTTCATTCATATTCATTCAATGTAGGAACTCCAGTTTCATAGGGGAAATTGCGGGAAAATTGAAGTGTTTTGTACGTAGAAGCAAGTTGGGATATGGCCTTTCTTTTCTCTATTGTATGGGGGTGGCCAATATGCTAGGAACTTATGCTCAATAGTGAATGATTTATTCAATTGATTGGAAACATCCTTCAGGGGTCGGGCGGTACACCGAACGATAACAGCCAACATAATAACTGAACTACACCAGCCAATAGCCCATAGTCTTTGCCTTTTTTCATTAACAGTCTCATTGCTACAAGCTCAGTTGCTAGAAGCTCTTGGTTGATGAAGCTATGTCCAAAACAGCATGAAGCTCTTATTCCACAACACCAAAATAACTTTTTACTTAATATATTCCATTCGAACACGTTTCACACCGCTAGGGGAGAGCCAAGCTAGGATTATGAAATTGCTCGGGCAGGCAGGAACTAGGACTAAATAGAAAATCCGTGCTTTTAGTTATTTACTGGCAGGCAGATCGTTACTGGCTGATCGTTACTGGCTGATCGTTACTGGTGGGCTGGTCAAATAGCCGCGGGCTTGCTTATGTCTGCTGTTCTAATCAACTTATTGCCTGGGCCCAGGGATTCTATTTTTTCAATAACAAGATTGTCTGGCGAAAACAAACAACAAGCCTATATTAAAGCGTAGAGATACAATAAGTTATTTATGTATTTATTTCAATTCATCTTGCCTGGGCCAAACCAAAGCATATGGTCCTCAAATGGGTTAATCATTGTATGTAATGCGTATTCAGATAATAAGGAGCCTTCTTATCCTTTATCTTGGCCAGTGGTGATGTGAGCAGTCATTAGTCCATGGGAACATATAAAATATGTGTTTTGTTGTATATTGCACCCCTCGCAGAAGACCTCATCGGCGCAGGAAACTATATTTTATTCTCTATAAACTATAACCTAAGTGACTTATTGGGTGGGTGGCCGAGACTAGGTCTGATAGGTATTTTGTCCTTCATACATACCCTCCCATAAGCGCTACCCTTTTATTCTATAATTTCCAGTCCATCATATTCATGGAGAGTAGATCAGGCTCAACCAACAATAAAGAGAGGATCTACTAAGCAAGGGCCTTTTATCAGGCCAAGCAGAAGCTCGTGGTATCGTGGTGTATGGGGAGTTTGTATGCCATCCCAGGTACCCTGTTTATTCCCAGGTTCCCAGTTGTGGGTCCGCCTGTTGTTTCTATCCTGTGGTCCCTTCCTCCCCGTGCTCTGTGAGTTAGTTATAGATTGGATCTGGGAGTTCACTATATTATATATATAATATAGTGAAAGAAAGCTAAGCATTGAGTGCCTCCTTGGATCGACTGGATTTACACCTGGCATTGCCAGCATCAACTAAGACTCCTGGATAAAGTACCAGCATTGGAACCTGGCATATACTAGTGGCTATCAACAATGACCTTCTGGCATCAGCTATGTTACTGACGTATGAACCAATCTATTGTTAATTAACGTATGTAAAGCATCTTCATACCTTCCGTGTCTAGCCCAGGTAAGAACATTTCCAAGTTTCTGTATCCATAGTGGTAGAGATGGTCGAGGTTCAAGGGCCGAGGTTATCAAGGGCTGTGTTTTCCGTATAGGGGCTATAGCTGTTATGGTATAGTCCTCCCGGTTATATCTATTGTTTAGGTCTCCTGTTTAGGCCTCATTCGTCCGTCCCTGGGACCCGACTTCCTTACTCCCCCCCCACCCGTTAGTTCGCAGGTTCTTACCATCCTTGCTAGGACACTCACCGTGGTATAATTAAAATCTTAACTTGAGGACCCAAAGTAGTAATGGCACGAAAAGGCTATTTTACAAAATTCGCCGCAAGCACTTATTAAGGGAAAACCCCCTATTATCGCCGCAGCTCGTTATTCTAATATAAAAGATTTATACTTTTGACGAAGCTACCAGGGGACGGAAGAAAGAAGCTACAGCACCGGCAAGGGACCCAAGCCAAGTCGAGTATCCAAGCCAATTATCCAAGCCAAGCAGCTGAGTAGTAAAGTATCCCCTGTTGACCCTTACCCTTCTATGCGTGAAGGAAAGTATCTAAAGACCCTCTTAATTTAGGTCTAAGTGGAGATCTGTAATCTCCGCTGACCTGGCATTTCATTTATTTGCCCACCGATCCCGCGCCCAGCCTGCTTGCCGTGACCTTAAGGTACAGAATTGGATCACGGCACACGACCAATTAATTCGAAGTGAGGGACTGGCTAGTTGGGTCTTTAAGGTACTAAGCGGCAGGTGGAAATAGAGATAGCTGGATCGCTCTACACTGGTGCTACACTAATACTAATCGTAACGGGGCGGGCCCTCAAAGCAGGATCTTAGAAGTCGTTTCTTTCAATTCAGTTAGGATTTCAATATTTAAGTTGGGCTATGTAAATGTTGTATGCACCCCCAATACCCCAGGTCCTAGAGGGTAAATAAATCTTCTGTCTCATCCCGGGTGCTAAGGTGACTACCAAACCCACTTTATTTATTAATATATGTCCTTCTCCACACCAGCAGGGAAGTAGACCCGGCGGAGAAAAGGGCGCGGGTAGGTAGGTAGGGGAGTAAGAAAAAACAGAATAGGCAGAAGTATAGGGGATAAGGCGGAAGAGGCACTCATTCATTGAAGGTGGAATCTTATTTTCTCGTGAGCAGAATAACTTTAGTAAAGGTAAGGCTATCTTTACGTCTCTCTCTTGCCGGATTTCTCTCGCCCTGGAGATGAATAACTTGGTTTGCTTGCTTTTCATTTCCCCTCCCATTCTCATGCCTGAGAGAAGAGGATAAGGCAGGCCCCTTTAAACCCTCCATACCCAACAGATATATGTACCCCAGGTTTAGATGCCCGACAGTAGCTGGTAGTCCTAGCCAGTATCATTCCCAGTAAGTGCTCATTTTCAGCCGAATGATCATAGTTGAGCAACTATAGAGATAGCCACAGGGGCAGTGCCAAGAATAGAAGCCCCATGAATACCTGAGATATTTCCCCTATAAAGCGACTTACCCAAGATAGGTGCCCTAAACTCCCCGAGAGATTTGAAAGAAGGACTTACATAGGAAGGAGATATGGCCTTTGATAATCTTATATATCTAATATGCAACCATGTTTTGTTACCGTACTTATTACAGTGGGTTGGTTCATGGCGCATCTTAAGCAACAGCGTCGGAAGCAGGTAATTAGTTTTGATAAATCATACAGAAGCACTACTAATAAGGTAGCAATAACTATATGGATATATCTTTTATAACGGAAAGGAAAAGCCACCTAAAGCATGAAAGCAGAGGTACCTAGAGCACTACAGCAGAGGAAGTAGCAGAGGCATAGGTATTATTAGCAACAGTAGCAGTAAAGACAGGAGCATATAAATAAGCCGGAGTAGTTCCATCTTGACCAGTATTCCTTCCCGTCGTAGCTATTCCTGTCATAGCTTCCCTTCGTCCAGTTCCATATACGGATCCATAAGCAAAGGTAGTAGCATATCAAGTCGAAGCATTTTATCCAGTTGACCCACCACCTGCACTAGTCCAGCAATAGCAGTAGTAGACCCAGTAGCCGTTGTTTACCCCCTGAGCAAGGGCCGGTACATCCATTAGCAAGCGAGGGACTAAATGAATGTTTGCAGGAATGGATGCAAGCAAGTTCTGGACCTTACTGAATCCCACGTTTTTAAGGCTAAACTAGTTTCGTTTCCGCAACCCTTTATGCCAACCCATATCTCGTAGCTAATGAATCCCCTCTAGTTAATGACTCTTTTGTAGTTAACGATTCAAGCTCTAGGATGGGTAAACTTAAAAACCTGTTAATAAGTCAAATTCTGCTGGTCCGGCCCGGATCTAATTTATTAACAAAGCAAGAAGCAGCTGTTTAAGTGCCAGTTGTTTTGTATCCAGATTATGCTGATCCATCTGAACCATCCTAAGCTGTAGTTCCAGCAGAAGGCAAGCGCGGGCCGGGGTGGTAGGTAAATGTGCGCGCTGGACAGGGTATTAATAATGGGGCCCTCTTAGCAATACCTTTTTCTAAATAGTAGGTGGGGGAATTATTCTATGCCACCAGCTGGAGATGGTTAATATGCCACCTCTGCTTACTTAATTTACCAGTTTTCCTTAGTACTTTGTACCTCGTGCAACTTTTGGAGATCCCCATTGATTCTTGTAAACCTGAATCCCCTAATGATGAGGTAGTGTCTCTATCATCACCATTATTATAATCTTAACCTTAATCTTAATCTTAATCCTCACCTTCATCGAAACCCTCATTTGATTTATTCATCCCTAGCCTTCCTTTATAACTGGTACCCTCTTATTTGATGGTGCTAAGAGTTCGAAACCAGTGCTATAACTAACTATCTTGCTCGTTTCTAAATATGAAGATCCTATAGACAATACTTAAAGGCTTTACTTCCCTCGCACAAATAACATTTTTAGTATTAAGCCCTCATTCTTCGTTTATGTGCTGCTATTTACCTTGGGGCAACCTCTAGGTAAGCTTTTAGGGATTGACAACTTATTGTTAATCAAGTCCATGGGAAATATGCTGTTTACAAGTTATCCCTTCTATATTACCACAAGATAGTAAAACACTTACTTTTAGAATGAAAATTCTATGATGTTTCCTACATTGGGTGAATAATGAACTTATAAGTAGATTTATTGGTTATATATAGCCCTTGGAGGAGAATTTCCTGCCCATATGGATCCACCTATAAATGATCACTTACTTAGGCTACCTTATACCTAGAGACCATGTAAGAGCTTGCCACACCCCTATCCCATGTAATTTTGACTATTGATAAAGGTCCACCGCAAGCTCCACCTGATTACCTAGACAACTATGAGCTCAACTCTCCCACTTCCCCTCGCAATCAATGTGTGCCTTGGTACTAAGACATTGGTGTCTTTCCGCTATTATCGCTAGTAGGAAAGGTCACTTTGAGTCTTCCAAGAGTCATTATAGATCTATCAGCAGGAGGTGCAGTCATTATGTTTTTATTATAGGGATTGTTTCTATATGTGGCTTTTTGAAAGAGAGTCCTCTTACGTTGTATTGACTACCCTTAAACTAAGACTATTATGCGTGAAGCTAATGATGGTGCGTGTTGTGGTCACTTTGGTACTCATGCCACTTTGACCAAGATCCTTAGAATGGGGTACATTTGGCTTACCTTGCATGACGATGTTAGGGAGGTTATTGGAAAGTGTCCTGCTTGCCAACACCATGCAAACCTAATTAATATTCCATCTTGCAACCTCATTTCCATTGAGTCACTTTGGCCTTTTCATTATGGGTTTAGATCTTATTGGAAAGATTCATCTAGCCATTTGATGGTCATAAGTTCATTATAACAACCACAGACTACTTCACCAAGTGGGTGGAAGCCATGCCACAAACTTCCATTATTATATGTGTCATCCCCAGATTCATCCTGAGTAAAATCATTTGTAGGTTTATAATCCCTCACACCATAGTCATAGACATACTCAGTTCTGATCTTATAAGGTAAGGAATTTGATGGACAAGTACAAGATTACTAAAAAGTGAAAAACTCCCTACTACTAAAATGGTCAAGCTGAAGTGACAAATAAGACTTTGCTAACCATCCTTAAGTAGACAATTACTGTTTATGATAGGAATTGGCATACCCAGTTATATCCTGCTTTGCGGGCTTACTGCACTTCCATATAGGATCCCTCCCTTAGTGCTACACCTTATTCCTTGGTTTATGGAACTTCAGTTTATTGCCATTCTAAATTGTAGTTCCATTCTTATAGCCCTTATAGTCTCCTTGCATGATCTCATCCTTTACAAAGACCAAAGGATTACATGCCTTATTTCGCTAAATACCTTAGATGATAAGCGCCAAAATATCCTTATTTTAAATACTACTCGAAACTTTGTTATTGCCTTAAAGGTAGAGAAAACGGAATGCAGGCAGATTTACAGGTGCAGTAAACGCATTATCAATCCGAGTAACTTAAGCTCCTTAGGGTGAGTTCAAGGGGTCAAGTTTCTAGGTGGAGGGTCGCTGTCTAGTAAGAGTTCAAATTTGGTATAGTTTTTCATTTGTCCGTCGGTGACTTTTTATGCGTACTGCTCTGGGCGTACGGGGCTTTGTCGTAAACAGGGCAGCTCTAGGGTCAAGCAGGCAGCATATAGAGGGCAGGTAGGTGTTATAACTGTAGTTTACCCAATTGAAAGTTCTATGTATCGTAAGTAAGCAAGAGACAAAAAAAAGGAATCTATATCTAAAATAAAGGGAATACCTCGCCCATATAACTCTATAAACATTCTTGTTGCTAAGCGTATTCAACAAACTCAGATGGTCCGCTGCTTTTGTTAGGTTTTCTTTTTCTTTTTCTTTTTTGGAGGTTGACCGGATGAAGGAAAAATCTTTGTGGCGGGGTTGTAAACGAATAGATACCTGCCTGGCCGGAAAAAAGCAGCCAGATGATGGAGAAAAAGGATAGGCGGAGCTTGATACCCACCCCGATAAAGCTTATACAATGCTTCTTGCCTTGTTTACTTAAGCTTGCTTACTTGCTTGACGATGATTGCTTGCTTGAGCTGGATTCCTTTAACTTGCCAACTTGCCAACGAACCCGCAATTACGGATCAATCAACCGCTTTTTGTGAGGTATACGGACATTACACTCATCATTGTCCGCATCTTGCCCGAGCTCGCCAGCTGTGGGATGAAGCCAAGAAACGTGAAGCTGCCAATGCCTCGCAAGGTCAAGCTGGGACTACCAGACTAGCGTTAATAAACCCGCGTGTACGGCACATGATCGATTCAAAACGGGTACTTTGTAAGTAATGCATGTTCATAGCATCAATTTGAGGTAGGAACAAAGGGTTCCGTAGCGAGTGATGTCGAGGTATAAGTAAAGGTTGAGGTATATGGGGTAAGCCCTCCTGCCCGGGGGAATATGGGGGTGAGGTACGAACCCGCACCCCTTACCAAAGAAGGGGGTGGGGAACTTACCCTTATTCTCGGCAATGACTGATTGGCAATGACCAGCTGTAAATGAATCTCTCTCTGACAATGATCGGGGCGGCTATCCACTGTGACTTCTGGAACAACTGGGCTCTTACTGCCTGGCTATGATGGCAGCTATGATGGCTCTGGTCGACTAACGGAAAAAAAAGAAATGGCTTAATATCCTCTGGTGGGAGCAATGGTAACATGGGAACATAATCAATTTCGTTCGTTGGATCGTCGGGTATCCAGTGACGATGAACTCTATTTTGTATGGTGGTAAACTTTACATCTCTTCTCCTCTCGTCAGTGGGTAATTTGGGTGTACATATCTCCTCTCGGCATCAACTACCGGCATTGAGTACCATCATAAAGTGCATTGACTCTTTATTGGATAGCATATTTAGTAGCAGAATCAAGTAGCAGCATCGACTCTTGGATCACCTCTTGGGGCATCGAGAGCATCAACACCTGGATTGAACTTGGCATTGAAAACTGGCTATTGTAGACCTTCTGTAAAAGACTACCTCCTTCCTTCTCTGCGACCACTGTAAAAAACCAGCTCCTGGCGATGATTAACTATGGGCTCTGGACCCTCTGACGATGACTGTGTCCAGCCCAGCGCAACTGAGTATCCCAACCAATCTCATTAATAAGAAATCCGTTTGAGTACTTCCAATGACATAATGACGCCTCTCGGCCCTGCTAAAGATGATATTTTCTTAGAGCGAATGAGGCTGTTTTTAATATATGGTCTACCCGAACTTATTGCCTGCTCCCAACGGTGTTGCTTAAAATGCCATAAGTGTTATCCACTCGAATAAGTGCGGTAACTTGCTTGCATTATCTATGAGAATATCCAATCCGCTCTTTCATTGAACATCCGCATAGATAATATTATTGTATATAGATGTAGAGATTTATTTGTATAGATATATATTGATTTCTTTTTCGAGATCTATAGAGTATTGTATATTGATGGCTCGGATGAGAGGTTCGCTGAATATAAAAGGTTACTGGAGACTAATCAGTTCTCAATCCAATCCAAGAAGTCTCAATGTAAATGCTCGTAAGTAAGAACCCTTCTCACTGTCTTTGTCTCCAAGGCCAAGCGTAGTAGTATCCCTGTTGAATAGCCAAGCAGCTTAGTATCCAAGCCCCAGTTTATTAGCTGAGCAGCCCATGAGCCCAAGAAGATTAGCCGAGTCAATCAGCTGAGTAGCCCGGTATCCAAGCCAAGTATCCCAACCGAGTCTCCAAGCCAATCCCCTGAGCCAAGCAAAGCAATGACCGCTGTCCTATTGGGGTATAATTTGCCTGTGTCCGGTGGTAACGCCTTTCTCGGAATATGGGGCAGTTGTTGGCTCCTTCTGACAAAGATTGACTGGCAATGACTGGGGATTTATGCACTGACTGTCTAGCCGCTTTAGTTCCCCCATGAGCTATGATTCCTTGGACCCCTAAAAAAGAGGTTTTTACTGTGGAAAAATGCTAAATGATAATGTTTTTAAAATTCTGTTCAAAATAGAAGCTATTCACTTAGTAGGAGAGTTGTGTAGGTATGGCTGCAACCAGAGTAACCAAGCGGATTTTATTAGCCCAGCGCTGGATTCACCTGGTAGCCTTAGTAGTGTGGATCTCCAGATCAACGTCTCTCTATGCACTAGTTGGTTAGATCTGGCTGGCTTTTTCACAAGGCTAGTAGGGTAGAATGCAATTGAAACCTGCCAGTAGCATGCATGGGCCAGGACTGGAACCATGTCTCGATGCAAAATATAGGATGTTAGATTCTTAGCCCAGCTCTGGCATCAGCACCACCTAGTAGTAGTGGATCTCCACCAGCATCAACTAGCCCAAGCTCATATGGCACTACTCCGGGTTCAACCAACTTCTCCATACGGGTTCCAACCTGCTGCCATAGCATTTGCCAGGACCTAGATATGCCATATAAAATATTAATGGATATGAACAATTAGATATGCAATATCGTATAGAAATAAAAGAGCTTCAAGGGTATAGTTTATTAGCAAGAATCTCCAGTTTAGATCCCCGAAGGTCTTATCCTATTTTCAAAGGAGAGAGGACAGTATAAAAAAGTTATTCTATTTATCCAATGGGGCACATTTAAACAACCCATGGAGAGCTAGGAGAGCTAGACCCGGTTACAGCAGAGTAGAGAGCTAGGAGTCAGCAGGCTATTGTTTCTTTTTATGGACGGACACACATGTTGAATTCTTATTTTTTGTTCATAGCCAGGTATATATGGCAACATCATATGTTAAAGAGATCTAGTATCTCTGTTCCTAGCAAGTCAAAGTCTCTATGCTAATATTGTATATTGACACGTAGGCACCATACCACCCAGAGTAGTAACCAAGCGGAGTAGTAGTCTCTGAGCCCAGCTCCGCTGGCATCCACCTGGCGTGCATGTGGTTTCTCCTATTTTCTCATCAAAGGAGAGGAGACTAACTAGCTAGAGTCATTTTTGATGTTTGGATGGACAGACACACCACACCAAACTATAGCTCTTCCAACCTGCTGTTTTTTCACTGGAGCTCAGGGAGAAGTGATATAAGTTCAGAAATATAACAACAAGTAGATATGACGATATCAAGATGCAAATCCAAGTGTAAACGTTTCTATGCCGATATAATATATGAACAAGTATATATGCAAGTTCAAGTGTAACCGTAGAGATAGAGTCGAAAGTAGTAGCAGATAAAAACTATCTGAAAGGGTATAGTTGCTTTATAAGAATATCCATTTTATATCTCCGATGGCCCTAGTCATTGGACCCATCAAAATAGGTTTTGACAAAGGCAAAATGTGAAATTAGGACCCGTAGGGCGATCTCCTGTGAAAACGTAGCGATAGCGATTCAAGGTGTAGACGTAGATATGTGACATCATATGTGAAAACTAGATATGCTAGTCCAAGTTAAACGAAACGATTAGAAGAGCCCAGCAAAGGTAAGTGTCTTAGTGCTGCTTAGCCCACCATCATCACTCCATCCCATGTCCTAGGGTAGAAGGCAATAATAGAATGGGTAGAGAATGGGTAAGGTGGGCCGGTCTAATCCCGACCCGCTAAAGAAGCGTTTTTATGTATCAAAACCATTAACTGAGAAGGTTTCCTAAATTCTGTGCCAAGCGAAGTTCTTGGCTGTGCTCACAAAGTAGGCAACAAGCTTTCTGTATTTTATAGCTCTCCTCCCTTCCTGTGCTTAAAAGAGAGGTGGTCTAAGCAAGCAGTGCTTCAAAAGGTATTAATAAAGTTTGTGGCCTAGTTCGAACATGTCTAGGTTTGAAGGTGGATAGGTTTTATGGTAAAAGTAAAGGCAAGGGAATAAAAGGTTATCAGAGTTTCATACTTAAATGGGCTTAGCGACTTCTCAACCCAGGTGCATCGTAAGTAAGTAAGCCTCGTGCATCGGTTCCAAAAGATACAAGAATACATCTTCCCTCCCACCGGCTCCAAAACGTACAATAAAGCATCGACACCTGGAGAGTGCATTGAGTAGCGGCATTTACTTATGGGGTAACCTATATCGGAAGATGGCTGTGGTTCAGTGGGAAGCCTCCTTTCTCAGAAGCTTAAATAAAGTGAATCAAGTCCAATCAATCAATATCTGGTATTTATTAGGTCCCTTATGGTTCTATCCTTGTGCTGATCTTAGTCTTTGCAATTATTAGCTCTTCTTCCAGCCTCTTATTTTAATCCCTCAATCTTCCCAATCCAGTATAGGTTTTGAGTGTACCCATAAAAGGCACCCTCCATGGATTGCCTTTATAAATAAATCTTCTCTATGGGAGGCAGCTCCTTCATATTTAGGATTCCCATTGTGTTGTAACACTGACGCCGAGAGGCATCTTGCACTTTACTCTGAGTAGCCTCCATGGCAGCTATATATATCAATTTGATCCCTCATAGGCAGACATAAATCTAGTATTGTAAGGACCTAACTAAAGTACCTCCTTCTTTTGCTGCTGTCTAGTCAACTTAATGCATTATAAGAATCATAATTTCTATCAGCACCAGTAGAAGAACCTGATCAATAAGCATTATTTCCATGAGCAGTATAGGTATTATTCCCAGCCTAAGTGGTACAACCAGCAGAACCATAAGCAATTGGACCGGATGGCACCAGACGACGATGAGAGAAGGACTTACCGCCAGAAGATAGAGTCTCATAGGATAACCGTCGTTAAAACACTATAGAATCACCTTCAACACATACCCGATAGAGAAAGGAAAAGGGCCCTATCAACACCTTACCCGAGAGAGTTAGTAACCCATACCCCGGGACAGGAGGGACTGAACGGTACGGAAGAACACAGACAGGTTCCTACCTTGAATGATGGATGCTATTAATAGAGTATTTACTCTAAGGAAAACGACAAGTAGTGTCTAAAGTGCTAGTTCATTACTTTAAGACTTACTCAATGGAACCTACACTATGACTAAGCAAGTACCGTATGGCTTTAGAGCTAGTGACTTACAATACAGACTAAGGCAAGTCTCCATAAGGCTAGTAGTTTGTTTCTTGCATGGACCTTATGGCAAGTAGTCTTTTATGCTACTTAGGCTAAGACTACAGCTAATTAACACTAGTTGGATCAGGCTTAGCTAAAGCTAAATAGTTGTTAGAGCAGGAACTACAGAACTTAGTTGGACTGGACTAAAGAGAGTTAGAGAGCTTCTGAATTCAAGCTTAGCAGCCATAGTCGTTCTATATATATAGTCTTATAAGAACTAATCGCACTACATAAGAACGGGGGGGGATGAACAGAAAGCATACATAAGTTGTGTCCAGACCTCTATCGTGATTCAAGGCCTCGTGCTATGGGGTATAAATCAACGCTATTGAGTGCATATCAAGTTGTATCAATCAATGCTGTTTGGTGTAGACGTTCAACTCTATGTTGGCTGGTGCGACTAACTGACTGAACGGAAGCGGGTATGGTGCGGGCGTGTACTTTATCCATTGAATTTTCTACGTTGGAATAAGTAATAATAACGTTTATGATCAAATTAGCTCTGTTATGAGGGGGGATACGTGTGGCTATTCTATTGGGAATATAAAAAGTGTATCATAGAGCTCTATGTGCACCAGTGTCTCGTCGCAATCGCATTCATTGTGATTGCTATCAAGTATAGTTCCTAATGCGGGGCGTATATTTTATTGTGTAACTTCATCAAACCACCTCGCCCGGTAAGCA
>Ga0233342_1000288_pt1 | contig 15172 bp, 8 predicted proteins | sample GEONDECOMP273_FD_180706 | JGI IMG/M metagenome (GOLD analysis project Ga0233342, IMG submission 180706) | Leaf litter microbial communities from Shasta-Trinity National Forest, California, United States - GEON-DECOMP-273 | ecosystem: Environmental > Terrestrial > Plant litter > Unclassified...
ATTTATTGCTAATAATAAAGAAGAATAAGGCATATATTATTCTACATATAATGCATAGCTTCGCTTTCGCTCAGAAGTGCCTCTTTATTTCAAATAATGTATACAGCTTATAGCTACTTTCACTTACCGAGACGGAACATGGTTCCTACATATACTCTCCGGGGAGGGTACACGTTGAGATAGATACACGATATGAGGTGTTACATGTTGGAGGTTATATGAGGTTATATGAGGTTACACATTGAGGTAGGTTACACGTTGAATACTAATTGAATACACGTATAGGGAAGTATTAATTAAGCTACAACGTAGAGCTAAACATACCGCATATACACAAATATTGTCAGGAAGGTATTTGTGCCAAGTTTTCCGTGACCTATACGACGTGCCCGGTGGACTTAACACAGCTGTTGGGAACATGGTTATTTAAGTGAACTACTGCCTCCTCCCGCCCGCATTTCTCTGTTAGTAAATCCAATAAATCCGAATAATTACTAAATATCCCCCTGGCTCCCCTTCTTAGGCATAAAACATATTCCAGAAGCGAAGCGTCCCGTGCCATTGTCTGTTGACCCATCCATGTATGCGCTCCTTCCCTTCTGTCCTACCACCTAACCTCCTTCTGTTGTCCAACCAACCTCCTTTCGTCCGTTGGAAAAAATAATATATATATATATTATATATAGCAAGCAAGCGACAAAAAGCCCGCGGTGATTCGACCCGGTTTTTTCGTTTATTCTAAAAGCAATCCCAGTTATTTCTTCTTATCCCAACCCATGTGTAAAGGATTACCTCTCATTCTCCTAGCGTTGCCCTCCCCCCCCTGGTGTGGAACCTACCTCAGAGTGCTGCCCTATGCGCGGTAGTGCAACCTCGAACTCATTATCTGACTAACACGGATTGGCCAGCCTGAATTACCTCACACCGGAGAGATTCTTTTATATATTATATATATATCCGGCACAGACAGGTTCAAGGGGCAAGCGATGATAGCGGATCATCTAGATTTATCCGGGCTTCTATTTCTACAGAATCTTCGACTCTATTAAATTACTATAAGCTGTAGGAAAGCCCTGTTTAAGGAGCCTGGTTTAGCGCGGAATTTGCTATTCAATTGGTTGGTGTACTTGGGGATCAATGGTGCTAGATCACTTCAAATGACAAGGTCAACGTCTCGATGCGTGATATAAATCTCGTATATTTTTGAATTCCTAACCTTTAGTTAGCCCTACTTATTAGTTCCCAAGGTATGTGTTTATTTCCCATAGATTCTATGAGACTCTTCCATAAGGGGGTAATTTATCCCTTTACGGAAAATAGCGAAGCTCCACCGCCATCGGAGAACCCTCAGCCATAACCCTCTCCAAAGAAACGGCGACGCGAAGACTCCTCTTCTTCAGAAAGCAACGAAGCTATCCAAGATCATTTAACAAATCCGATCGACGGTCCTAGTCAGCAGCACGAGGACTTTCCTCAGATCGAAGGAGAGGAATTTATAAGCGTCTTACCCGTAGAACCAACTGACAGCATTGAAAGCCAGATTGAAGATCTTTCGGTACCAACGGATCAATTTTTTTATTAGCCACTGGAGCCTATATGATACTTTCCACGATCTTAATGATGACGATATCCTAGCGTGGTTAGTTTCCAAGGAATATGAATCAGATGAACCTGAGGGTAATTTATTGCATCGAAGAAAGATAGTGGGGCCTACCAGTGGGGCTAACATTGCTGACTCAAAGAGGAATCTACTACAGCTGGAACAACAAATCCAGAGGAAAAGACATGAAAGATGGTGGTGTGACTAGTAGTGTACTATTTCAATAAGTGGAAAGTGCAAAGTCAATGCACTCATGCTATCCACTCCATTTGAGATCTATTAAAGGGGTCTTTTTTATCAAAGTGGGGCACTATTGCAGGGTAGAAGTGGTGTCTTTAGTTACATAAAGGTAGGGAGCATGATGTGAGTGGTGAGAGTGAGTTGTCAAGCTGTAAGTGGTAGAGAACATCGTTGAGTTGGTAACAGCTGGGTATTCATTCAAACAGTAGGTTTACCAGTGTCCTCCAGGTGAACAGATCAGTTGTAAGGTTATTCTGCCAGCTCTAGGGTTATTTCTTCATCAATCCTGGGTGGATATTATCCTTCCTGGGATTTGCATAAGTGCCAAATGTATACCTCTTTTATATTGGTGATAGTCGAAGCTAACAGGTGTATGCATCTTCTTTTGTCTGGGCTATCCTTAATCTTAGACATCAATAACCACCAATGAATCAACTTACTTCATGAAAGGGTCTAATGAATTATTTGTGATGTTAAAATAATTAATTAAATAAACACGAGACGCTTCGCTTCTTTAACGTTATATCCCCCCCTGGACTATCCACCAAGTTGGCAGATGAACTACCTCTCCTGTGGAACACTATTCAAGATGCTAGATGGGCAGACGGCTAGCTTGGATTGGGGAGATCGAGGACAACACGTCTTCCTCAAAACGTGTAACGTGCCTGTAATCCTGCTAGGCACCGGGTGGAATGTACCCAATAGATTTATTAAGCACGACTGTTACTTTTCTAGGGACTAAACTACTCGCAGGTGCGATCGAACTCACACTACCCTATTATATCTAATGCCAATACCACTTTTGTGGGGCTGGCCCTTTCAACTATATTTATTTCTATCCTCTTTTCTGGCTGGTCCTACCTTACCGTCTGGGCTGGGTGGGTTTATGTTCACGGGAGATCAGTTCCTTGCCTTTCCTTGGTTAATACCTTTCCTTGCTCCATCGAGAAATCTATAGATCCCCATTTTGCCTAGAACTTTTTCATTTACCCGGTCACTTACCGCTACAGAACATTTACTTGTTCCTACATGGATGCTGCAACAACTAGACTGACCGACGATAGATACATACATGGTTGGGGCAGGTAATAAACATAGTTTTTATTAGGCTGGGCTTTAGTAGAGATAGTGATTGTGCAAGAAAAGTGCTTGCATAATTACATATATAGATAACGAAATAATTCCCAGCCCTAGAGAATTAAGTGAGTCAAATTTATCCATCTGAAAATTGATCCATCTGTTCGTCCGACGGAAGGAGGTCTCGACTAAAAGGAGAGGGTAGTCAAATATCTATTTTTCTTCGTGCGATATCCTTGCCCGATGCGGACAAGCGACTTCGTTCCTTAGAAACCGGGTGCGAACAAAGGGAGTAAATACATAGGCTGCTTCGCTCCTTCGACTCACACCAAATCTTGCATAATTACATATATAAAGAATGAACGGAATACGACTCACACTGCTAGTGTTATTCCATTTTTATTCCATTCCGAGCACAATTTAACTATTAACTGAGAGCAATTACTTTATATATGTAATTACGCGCGCTCGAATTGATCCATTTCTTCACGATCTGACACTCTGACCTATTGGGTTATACTCGCTTCAGTTGATCTAACTGTGTGAGTTGGTGAGTTTACTTTTCTGGTCAAGTCAATCCTTCAAGCTGCTATTATATATGTAATTATGCTTCTTGTCTTATTCCTTGCCCTCGGAAGGACAAGCGCTACGCACCTTTAAATTAAGTGTTTCACGAACGTAAAGTTAGGCACAACACGTCCCTTGCCTTGGGAAGAAGTGGAAAAAGGGCCTTGAAGGGCAAACCAGCAATCACTGTTGGGGAAGGCGGGGAAGCGGCGTGACACCTATGGATGGGAGGGAGATTCTTGAACCGGCGGCTTGACTTATTTCCTTGGCTTGGCGTGCTAGAATGGAAATAAAATAGGCTTATGAGCTAGGTCTCCAATCTCTGATTCGGGTGAAAGTGACGCTAAAACGCTTTGAAACGGAGACCATCTCATTTGCATAAATCAGCTTTTTAAAAAACCTTAGGTGCTCAGATGATTCTCCCAGCAAGCAGCGAGCCATCACTACTCTATCTAGGAGCATCCTGCCCGCTATTGTCGATTCTTTTCCCAGCCGCATCCGCCCCGGGGGTTGGGGGTTCCGGGGGGGCGTGTAATGATGAATTAACTGTATCACGATGGGGACTTTTTATCCTGGTATGTCTGCTCTAGGCTATGACTAGCTACTGCAATAACTAGAGCTTCTAGCAATGACCTTCTGGCTATGATTGGCTATCCCCTCTCTCAGGCAGGTAAAGACCGTAAGATGTGCGTGGATCGAAGGCCAGCTCGAGCCGATAGGTTCTACGTTTGTAACAGCGAACTAACCTATCTATCTACGGTTCAGCAGTTCAATGTGGGTTAGGCTTGCCCGGATAGTGATTGGTCAAGGACCATATGATAGGGGCCAGTCTTATGATAGGGAGGGGTGCACCACTGGATAGCGGCCAACAGACATGGTGACGGGATAGGCATTGATTGAGCGAACTGATTGGATTTTATCAACTGATTAGTCTTCTGATGATACTGGCCCGTAAGGAGTGGCCAAAGGTGAATGATTAGTCTTCTAGAGAGGGGGCGGCGTTCCAACTGAATCATATTAAAAGCAAGAAAGGCGTACCCATTATATCCACATATCATGTATCCATCGAGGAATTTTCTTGTATTTATTTATCCCTCTGGTCTGGTGCGCGGGATAGGAGGGGGTTTTAACGGGGAATTTATCCTGGGTATTTATCCCAGGGGGAGGGGAACACATCTCTGTCGGGTAAGTATTTAAACCATGGGCCCAAACTTTAATAACTTAATCTACCAATTCCCGCAGTGGGATAAACCTTTTTTTTTACCAGGCGAGTATGTTACACATGCGGGCTAAACAGATGCAAAAGATGGATACCCTTAAACCTATCAACAGAAACTGGTGGAGCCTCACACCTTTCCTAACCTCTCATCACCACCTAACCTTGAACCGGAAACCCGGAGCCCCTGAACCCCTAATGCACGCCTGCAACACACAGCTTACTCCCCCATCACGCTACACACTTCCCGACAGACCAGAAAGAATAAAATAAAGGACGACTAGCAACATAAGTAAGGAAAGCCGATAGCAACGCAAGCGAGAGCCGTAGCAGCAAAAAAAAGCTGGTGCCAGCAGGGAAGGAAGGAGGATTATGAAATGAAATTGAAAGCAGCAGCCCCCTCCGTAGCTAAGATATAAGTCCAATATGAATGAAGATAGAAACTATGCTAAACATTGCATCGCAGAAGAACCCCCCTTATCTTTTAGCACCGTTTAAATCATTGAGTCATAAAAGCCAAGATATGAGTTTTTTCCAATGCTGCCACCCACCCAATAATAAAATAAGTAGAGCAGTGGGTAGCTAAAAAGACGAAATGTATCACTTTGTTTTGCATAATGCATGCCTCTTGGTTTATATTTGGATTTATCTTTTTATACTCTATATTGGATAACCCCCCACTACTTCATGCAGCTCACTTACCCGATTCTTTTGTCATTTGGCTCCATACTTTACTGAAATGGGGTAGTCCCGTGTCATTCACTTACTGCACGAAGCCGTACACTGAAACATACTTACTTAAGCCGTTCTTAAGTTCACTCGCTGCGCGGCGAAGCAGCCATTTCATTCACTAGTCGTTGTTAACTTAGCTGCTTATGGCCAAAGGGCAAGAGCCGTAAGGGTATTCAATACAGCGGCGTTTTCAAAAACTTAATTAACTAATCCTTACTCGGTACGTTACTTTGACCTACCCTTGCTATTAATGGCTTTAGGACCTACCCTTGCTATTAATAGCTTAAGGTTAGAGGCTTATAGTTCATGTCTCATGTAGTTCCTGGTGTACATATTTGTGTGATCTATCTATCAATAAATAAATAAATATATAAATCACGTGGAAAAACATGGCTACCTTCCCTACCAGTTGAGGCCATCATTTTTCTTTATTATTTGACCAGGCCGCCCCACCTTGTCCGGTCCCGCCCCGAAACAGCAGACCTACCTCCATATAGTAAGCTGGCTCTATAATCCAACCATGATAAATAATTAAGAGAGCAAACCCTTACTACATAGGTTTGAGCTCAATCTTCATATACAAATAATAATATCCACTACCAAAACCCTAGATCTATCCTAGGGAGGAGTAAATAAAACACAATATCCTCCAACTACCAAGTCAAAAATACATAAAATAGTGGTTATAAAGCCACATGTACAAGTATCCAACAAGTGATATCTCCAAGAGGTAGGACGTCTCCATCAAAGAGGGAATAAACCATAAAATACTCCAAGTCTAGCCTACAAAGGTCTCCAAGTGTAGCGCTAGCTCATCAAAATGTGCAAAGCATCCTCAAAATAGCAAGTTTAGCCTTAGATCTAGGGTTTTACGCCTTCTAGATCTCCTCAAGAGTAGACGCCCGCATCGTTGTAAGGTCAAAATGGAGAGACAGGTCTCAATCGAGATACGGGCAGGTATTAATTTAGATCTCAGGCATGCAGCAAGTTCTCAGCAGGTGTCAGCAAGCAGCGGGTTATTCTACAGCAGCGCCAGCCCGGTTCCTATCCTAGCCAGGGGTTCTCAATTCTGTATGTGTTGTGCTTTCTGTGTCATTCTGGGTGCTCTGTGTCATTCTGGGATCCATCAGTGTGTGTGCTCTGTCCAGGCGGGTCTCAAGAGAGAGACGTACAGGTATAAAGATTGAATATCTCAGGGAGAGAAACGGGTATCAATCGAGGTTGATATAAGGTCGAAGACAGTCAGTGTAAGCAGATTAAAGTATCATAGGTCGGGTTTGCTGGTCGAAGCCTTCAATCAAGTTAAACGTCTGGAGGTAGCAAGAAGAGAGAGGCCGGGTGGGTATAAAGATCTCGATCACCAGATTCAATTAATTGACTAGCCTTCGTTTCCTCCCCCAACAAGCGGCGAAAGCAAATGACGGCGTCCTGCCTATCCCTATCCTAGGGAAACTTCGTGGAGCAGTAATTCACATCGCAAATGGGCTCTAGTTCGGTGGGAGGAAGTATGCAAACCAAAGGCACAAGGAGGGTTAGGGTTAAGGGACCCAGCTAAAATAAATGAAGTGTTAGGATCAAAGCTCTTATGGAAGTGTCTTAATAACAATAAGGAACCTTGGGCTCACTACTGGCAGGCTAAATAGACGTAGGATTAACCTTTTTTCATTCAGGTGATACAGCACAAGGACTTACTGGAACGAAGTCTTCACCTTACTGAAATGATAGGCATGGAGTGGAAGAAGATACCTGATAACCAACCTAAGGCTCAACAAAGGAAAAGTATCTACTTTGGGTTTGGGTTTGAATAAACAGGAATTCCTTTTCTTTTTTTTATTGGATTTTTTTACCCCCGATCCAACGAAGATTTGTTGAATAATAAAAGGAAGGATCTCCAAGATCGGCCGGCCCATTCATTGATCTAATTGGCTGGCTTTCAACACTTAGCGAACTAAACTATATGAACATACGCTGCCGCTCACAGAATCCATTCCAATCATTCGCTAAAAGCATGCCCCTAACTAGCTTTGTTTTTCATTAAAAGCACAAGCAATGAAAGCATTTTATACGTGCATATACAAGCACACCCGTGCATAATCACAACCTGATGACACTCCTTCACTACTTCTTCCGTTCCCTTAGTCTGCTCTTCCGGGCCAGCCAGCATAAGTGTAAGAATCCAATCTGTCTGGGTGACCTCACTCACACTCTTTCACTTATTCCTCCCGCTCTCGCCCGCTTAAGCTCTTTCTTCTGTTTTGTTGCTCTGCGTCCATCCATCTTTCGTCTACTCCTTCACATCCTTCCGCTCTGTTCTTGTTTTGTTTGCCCCACCTGAGGGTGTCTCTGTGCATTTTCTCTGGTCAGTGGGAATCCGTTATTGGTCCGCGTTCATTGTAAACACTTCAAGCATGTCAGCGTTCATGTTCATCATCCTGTTACTATTCCAGGAAAGAGGAGGTGTCCCCTCGTTCAGGGCTTTTTTGTATGGCTGCGAACTAACAATGGCGAACTTACTTCTTATGGTGAACAGAAAGGGTAAGGAAAGGGTAAGGAGTAGGAAGTCAAGGGTCAGAAGTCGAGGGTAGGGAAGTGTAGGAAGGATCAATCATAAGGCAAGGGTAGGGAAGTCAAGGATCTGCAGAAAAGTGTAGTAAGAGAAGGTTGGTCGGAGGTTAAAGTTGATTCGTTTCATCACCACCTTCACACGACTTGGCTTCTTCCGCTCTGGTTCGCTCAGCTGCTTCCACCATCTTATTTTCAATCAATCTTTCTTTCGGCCACTCCTTCAACCTTCCTTTCGTTCTTTGTGTTTAGGTCTGTCTTTTCCACCTAAACCTATGTGTTTTTTTGTTTCCACGGCAGCTCCCCCACTGTGGTGTGTAGTCTTCATGTTTCCAGCAAGCAGCATCAGTGTAATAATTCCGATCAGTATTGGTGGTTCGCTTAATTGGTGCACCTACCTACTTCACAAACAACTCGTTCACATCGGCAACATCACTTCAGCGGGTCAGAAGGATAAATTAAAGAAGTCAAGGTGTAGGGTAAGGGAAGGCGGGCAAGGTTTATTAAGGCGTTCGTTCATAGGTATTAGGGCGGAGTTTCCCAAGAGTCCCAAGGAGTGTAAGTCGGTTTCCAAGGCAGAGGTAATAGGCATAGGTTTCAAAGGAAGAGTATCAGGATGGCCCCAAGTAGTAGGAAAGGTTACCAAGGAGGAAGGCATAGGCTGAGTATCAGTCTGTTCCCAATAGTTTCCAAGTATGCGTACCAGGGCAGTATGGATGAGTGTAAGTTCCCATGCGGTTAAGTTCCCAAGGCGGAGGTCTGAGGCAGAGATTTCCAAGTACGTTAAGTCCGGAGGTCTAAAGGGCAGAGGCTTTAGGTTCTAGGTATGAGGTTTCGAAGGCTATTCCAAAAGATTGCATTATATAAGTGAATATCCCAAACACAGTAAGCAAAGCACAATCCACTTCGCACTAGTTCACTTCGGCAACTTCATTCACATCCGCTTAAGCTCTTTCTGGTTTGCTCTGCCTCAATCTTTTGTCCACTTCTTTTGTAACGCTTTATGCATGTGAGTATCAAGTTCAGCCTCCTGGTACAAGTCCCGGATGGGTGGTGGGGCCCAGGGCTGTTGCGGATGGCGAACTGCCTTCCTATGGCGAACAGAATGCGGAAGGCAACAAGGGTATGAAGGGAAGGGTAGTTCAGAGGGTAAGTCTGGCAAGTCTCGGTCAGAAGGGAAGGTCCAGAAGGGTAGGAAGTATCGGTCATAAATAAAAAGGAAGGCAAGGTTCGTTCATAGGAACGGGAACCCTGGGCCCTAGACGTGTTCCCGTTCTGCTATGACCCCCTCGACTCCGAAAGTAAAGTTAGTGGCTCAGGCCGGCCCCAGATATAAAGATATATATATATATATATCTTACAAGTCTTTTTTTCGCTTGGCTCATTTCGTCGCTATCAATAGAGGGCGAAAACTACTTGCTTCGAAACTGGAAGAACCAGATCTGTAGCCGGGCGAAGGGAAGCTGGGACTGGATCTTTACCTGGAAGAGATGCTACTAGGTAAACTCAATCAATTGGTGCTGGTTCACTGGCATCATTAACTGATATTATAAATGGTTCGGATGCTTACTAAGCAATAGCAACTGAAACTCTGCTTACTCGGATGCTGGGAGTGAATAAACTGGATAAACAGGTTGTTCCAAATAAACCCTGGCTACTCACTCTCGACCTGGAAGGAATGCTGCGACTGATACATTTATCGGTTCAAGGTAAACAACTGAATCCGCTACTGGAACTTAGTTAACTGCATCTCGAACTGCCTCTCTAGCGGCTGGTGGTTTTGCTACTATTGGGTAGTTAACCGGTTGGTTCTTCGACCGGATAAACATAATCTGTATATGGAACTCAATCTACTACTGGTAAACGAATTCGAACTCGAACTTGGGAATCCACCACATATAGGTCTACTACTAGCTCTGCTTTCGCCCCTGCGTTAAACCGCTACTACTGGGTCTCGATAACCCTTGCCTTTGCTGGTGGTTATGGATCCACTGAATCTACGGGTATAACTTTTACTCGATCAATATATATTTGACTTATATGGGTATCCGCTTATACTGATAGGCGTATACTTGAGTGACTAAAGTGAAATGATTAAGGATTCGTCAGTAATTTGGCTTATGCTCGTGCTCGGCCTACTGAAGAAGACACAGTACAAGGGCCGGCCGGTGTGGTTTTTCCTCCTAACTAGGGATGAGTAGAAAGATCTCTGGGAAACCTACTTGAAAAAGATTGAACGTGTGGAATAAGTCTCTAGTCGGGGAAGAACAGTACAGGATTCAGATAAATTCTGATCTCATCTTCCGATCGATGCGTTGGGCTCTTTCCCACAACAGCCTTGAGCCAAAATAAGTAAAATAAGGGTGCGCCAGCACGCTCGTCTCTAAAAGGACGAGGGAAAATCAAAGTTTCTATAAAAAATCATCGCCGAAGCTTTCTATACTGGAGTAGGTTGTATTGGTCCTGATTGGTAATCAACCGCCTTCTATGGAGTTATGTACTTAAGGGGCCTGGGCCTTATTATCCTTGGCCTACCCATTTCCCTTTCCTTTTACCTTTCCCTTGCAAAGGAGGGAAGTCAAGCCAATAATCCCCAAAAACAACGACGATCCGGGGTCAACAGAAGAGATGCAGCAGAGGAATAGAAAGGAGAAGGAAGTTCTCAATGATAAAACTTGTTTTATTTAGTTTGTGTCGGAGGAGTATACTTCTTCGTATTTGTTCGTTGGTCGGAGGAAGCGAAAGCTGGCTCGACCGTATGAGAGAGGAAGCGGGGAACAAGCAACTTTTTCTTCCTAACTAATAATAAAATAATTAGTGCTGCTCGACCCTTCATGCGATTGATAGATTCTACTGCAATGGTCCTTCGAATTCGGAAAGTAATAACCGGAATGGCCGACCCAATAGCAGATTCCGCAGCTGCCACCGTTAACACTGATAAAGCAAATAATTGACCCATCATATCATCCGGATAAACGGGAAATACCGAAAAGTTCAAATTGACAGCTAGTAACATTGATTCAATTGGCATTAACATAATAGTAATATTTCGTCTATTTAGGAAGATTCCCCAAATACCTGAGAGAGAAATGATCATAGGAAATGTTGAATATTTGACAAGATCCATTTCGGTCGGGAACGTAGAACGGAGGGGAAGGAAATTCCGGAGGGGACTTGATTCTAAATTCTCTTTTGTTTGGGTGGGATCGGCGGAGTCGTCTTCGAAATGATTGGGATGGGCGGGATGGATCATAAGTAAGAAAGAGAAGTGGGGGTCGGTCTGCTTCTCATTTCATGATTATCCCCCTGGGTTAGGTGGAATACGTCTCCACAGTGAGTGATTGGGAACGGAGATAGATAAGGTCCTGAAATGAAAGGTAAACCCTGAGTGAGCGCGCTCTATATTCTTGATTCTATCTCTAGTTACCGACATAAAGGATAGAGCTCGCGGCCAAGTGAAAGCGTATCCAATTGAGGATGCGCAAGCAGGCGAGACCAAAGGGGCGAAGGTACATGTTGTTACTCAACCCTTATGGAATAGATGCCTTCCTTTTATGTCTCGATATGGTTTTCGGGCGGGTTACGAGAGGCACATTATATATGATGCTATGGCAATAAAATACTTGTTGGTTGGTGAAACTTTAATATTGGAAAGACTCGGTCGGGGTTCAATGTAAACTAGCCTACACAAATAAATTAAGATATCTATCTATATCTATCTATATATCTATCTATATATCTTTGTGGGCTGGCCCTTCAAGGAGCGAGCTAGAAAGAAGGTAAGGTTCTGCGCTGGTCAACCCAGTCAGTAAGGTGGTCCTGGCGAAGAGGTAGTAAGGTCCTGATCAACCCACCCGGTCAAGTCCTTCACCCCTTATATAAAAACAGATATGATCTCAGTTTCTCTAACTGTGTGAAGAGTTGGCTTTTCTGGGAAAGTAAATCCTTCGACAATGCTGCTATTATATATGTAATTACGCTTTTTATTCTTCTCTCTATAGTTACCAACCCCTGCGAACCAGCCTTCCTAACCGGATCTCGTGGGTGGTCGCCCCAGAGGTGCGGGATCAAGTACACTTTCAATGAGCTAAGTAAGGGGATGTTCTTTTGGTGCTGCTGCACCCCTTATATAAAAAAAGTCGGGGGAGCAACTAACTGACTGCTGATCTCTCTACTGCTGCCCGGCCTACCTGAGATCTTCGATCTTTCCCCCTGACCTAGTTACTGAACCTTAAAACTTTTATCTCTCTTGCTACATGCCTGATATTGATTCCACTTCCTGAGATCTCTATCTCTCACTACCTGACGACTAAGAACTTGACGGATTGTTTGCTTTTAGGCTTGAGGAACACGGCTGCTTGCTGGTGGATTTAATTAGCGAGGGATAGTCTATTAATTTAGGAAGCCCGGTTTAAACCGAGGAGAGCCGAACGAACCCAAGAATGCTAGAACCTGCAGTGGACAAATGGTAGGCGGGAAGGGATGCTGCTGGATTGATTGATCGATGGAATACCTGGTTGGGTGGGGCAGGCACCATGTTTGATCGGTACAGAATCCTTAAAATATTCTCATTTGCAGGTTTTGTCCATTAAAATATCCTCTAAAATATCCTCCTCTTTTAGGAGTCCGAGATCTCATCGGGGCACTAAAAGCGGATTTTATTCTTAATGAACTAGGCCTTTTCATGAAGTTAATAATAACTATATCTGGGAGGGGAGGGGAGGGACGGATGGAACAATGGGGAATTACCTGAAGGGCTCTCAGGAATCTACTTGCCTACAGAAAAATGAAATTTTGAGACCCGGATTGGTTCTCATTTGATCACTTTCAACGCCACACAGTTCTGCTATCCTCAATCTTTCATATTTTCATTCTTATGAACTATCCATTATGTTATTGTCTGAACTATCCATTATGTTATTGCTGGATAGCATACCTTGTCGTACTTATTTTGGGCATGGCTCTTAGATCTTGTTTCAGGCGAGAAACGAAGTGGTTGTCTATTGTTTTATCACACTAGGTAGGGTCAACATCGATCGGAGGACCAGTGTATTAAGGAAAGCTTTAGGCACGTTAGTGAATAATTCCCTATTGACGAAAGCAAGTTCGGAAACCCATCTGGATCATATGCCTACAACCCCCCCCCTCAACACAAGGGGCGGAGCCGCTCGACCGACGCAGGAGGGCCGCCATCGGGTGAGGGTCTTTAGACGCTTCATCAAGACCTGGATCAACTAGTGGCTATTGGCTAACCCTATGTAAAAGACTTCTTTATTCCCTTCCCCGAAAAGAACTCCGGACAATAACAACTCTCTTCATCACTACTACTTCACTTAACTGTTCTTCTCTTCTCTGGTCAATTAGAAAATAAAAGTAAGTACTTCCGGCAAGAATTGGCAATAAGCAAATACACTAGGCTATGTAATCAGCAATTACTGGATCTCCACGTGGGCTAACCTACCTCTTGGGATCATAAAGTACAAGCATCAAACCTTTTGTATTGCCAGCATATTACACTAGCCTATATGCCAGAGAGATACCAGCATGGAATACCGGCATCTCAAGTGGTATATCCTTCTTGGTATCTCCTATTGACTATAATGGAGTGCATCGACTCCTGTAATCGTATCTTGTATTGAATCTCGGCTTACAATGACCGGTGGGGAATGATGGATGATAAACTGTTCACACGCATAGAATTTCCCCCTGTTCACGTCAAACTGTTCACACACATAGAATCACCTCTACTATCCTGTGCACGTTGAATTGATGACACACGTATAATAAAAACTTCCTGGGCATATATGGTATGATAAACTGTTCACACACATAGAATCACACCTTCCAGGCATGGTGGATGAGAAACTATTCATGCACATATATAATAATTACAACGTCGAACTGGACACGGTGGATCTACTGGTAACGCATAACCTACCTCCTGGGCAGGGTGTAATGATACTGTTGGGCAGTAACAACCTCCTGGTCACGTAGAACTGTTAACTGAGTATAGGTTGTAGAGCACTTACCTACCACTTCTAGGCCCGGAGCAATACAATTGCTTGTTTACTTTAAATGGTTAGATTATATATGCGAAAACTACCATTACGAAAGGGAAGGGGGACGGCCAAAGGAGATGGATGATGGAGTCTGTGAGGTGGTGCACCAATTAACAGAACCACCGATACATGCATGACGTGTTCCCACTGACTGGTAACGGCTTCCCACTGAACCCGGACAGATACACAGCCCTTAATCCTTAACCTCTATCCCTCCAGCCTTGGGAACATCCTTGGGACCCTATATCCCTCTTCCCTATATATCTTCCCTCTACCTCTCTCTACCAATACTCGATACTCTATATTCGATACACTCGAACTCGAAAAAGAACTCTATAGGAACAAAGAAATAAAGCTCTATAGCTATATCGCGAACTCTATGTAAACACTATACCCGATACTCGGAACCTTTACCTCTACACTCTACCCTTGAACCTCGAACTAGACCTCTCTAACTAGATCTAGCTCTCTACAAAGAACTCTCTTTCCTAACACTCCCAGCCTTTACTGTCAATAGTTTACGAAATGTTGGCTACTTGCTGGGACTCCTTCATTTGATGTTGGTTCAACTGGTTATGCTGGGAATTATACTAGGAATTTTGCTGCTTATGCTAGGAATTATGCTCCTGAAACTACTGCTGGAAATAATAATTTAGGTTCGCCTGGTAATGCTTGGAATGCTGCTTCTTCTACTGCTTATGGAATTTATCCTGGTTTTACTTGTGCTGCTAGGAATGCTTCAGCTGGGAAGAATTATGCTTGTTGAATTGGTGTTGTTGCTAGAAATGATCCTGGTTATGCTGAGAATCATGCTGGTCATTCTGCTGCTTTTGCCGCTGCTACTGGGGATGCCAGTGGTTATACTGCTTTTCCTGGTAAGACTTATACTGGTCATACCGTTTCTACTTATGCTGGAAATGCTCTGGAAACTGCGGATGCCGGTAATGCTCTTGGAACTGCTCTTGGAAATGATCCTTGTCCTGCTGGTTCAACTTATGCCGCTGCTGGGGATGCTGCTTCTTCTGCTGCTACTACTACTATGGCTACGACGACTGAGAAATCCCTAGATATATCTTACTTTCAAAGAGATAGCGAAGGTATTGATGCACGAATTGAACG
>Ga0233342_1000289_pt1 | contig 15171 bp, 8 predicted proteins | sample GEONDECOMP273_FD_180706 | JGI IMG/M metagenome (GOLD analysis project Ga0233342, IMG submission 180706) | Leaf litter microbial communities from Shasta-Trinity National Forest, California, United States - GEON-DECOMP-273 | ecosystem: Environmental > Terrestrial > Plant litter > Unclassified...
CAACAACACAAATCCATCGTAGGTAATACGCAGCCCTGCAGGGCTTAAAAAGCCGTTAGAGTTAGGGCCAAAGCAAACGTCCTACAGCGCTACAACCTGAATGTCCTGGGCTAGCTCCCTTACTGGTAGGCAGCCTCCTCTTTCAATTACTTTGTTTATATAGATTCATATAATAAATGGAACTCACATATAGACGTTACTTTCCTTTAGTGTAAACAAGGTATGTCCAAGTCAGAGATATTGAGTCACATTCAGGTAAGGTACATAGAGTTCTCTGTTGTTAGGTAACCTACACATCCATTCATTGTTTTACTCGCATATATATATACACGCATGTATATTAATTTGCATATAGAAGTTGAAACCTCCTTTCATTTCAAAGATAGAATCCGCCCTGAAGGCAAGAATTTAGTTAGTCCAGACTTCACTAAACCGTCTCATTGACCAGTTTTTATTAGCCATAATAATAATAATATTTAGGGTTCAATGATAATTTCCTCCGGATCATCAAAGTTCAATTGCTATAAACAGAGTATAGGTCTTTCCGTTCGTCCCCCCCCCGTGCTTGGGCCAAGCCCCGCTTACTGCTCTTGAGGTTTCATTTATGCAGGTTATAATAGTTGGTTATAGATAGGCGTGGTGAGCAAAGGCAAACTCTAGGCCAGTTACTCCCGGCCGTACACCCCGTTTCAAACAGTTTTTATATATCAGCATGCATGTCAACTCTAACCGTTCCATATTTCACCCATGACAATAACATATTCTGCTATTCACCCTGAATACTTCTAGGATAAATACACCCTGCCTTTTAACTCCCCTATACCCTGGCATACCAAATAACCACATCGTCTTTAAGGATATCCCTTTTCAACAGCTTGTTTAGGAGCCCTATAAGCCCCCGCGGGCAGATTAATACCATCGATCAACACACACTAAAAAACGTATAAAAATTATATTGAAATAAGGTTAAGCAAATCAGGCGTCCAGTTAAGCCACGTCACTCTCGTAATATTTAGCCGGGTCACGCCCAGGTAAGTAAAGCCTGATATATCACAGTTATTTTATGTCCAGTCGTCAAGTAAAATAAGGTCACCTCAAGCCAAGCCATATCATTTCACCTCAGGGCAGAAGCTTCAACCGGCCTATATCGTAGTAGTGGGTGGAATAAAGCATAGCCGCTACTTCCATAGGATCCCTCTCGCTTGCCTAAATATAGCAACTGGGCTCATCAATACCGCCTGCCATTGATTGAAGGGTTATTGCTCTGCCCGGTTTGATTCTCCTGGGATCCATGTCCGTCTGTGTTCTACCAGCTTTGGGCTATCTCTTCAGCCCAACCCAGCCAAGTAGCCCAGCCCCTGATCCAAGCCAAGCCGCCTAGCCCAGCAATGCCTAATCAACTATGCAGCTATGATCTCCTATGCTCGCAAATTCTGTCTCCAGCCCCCAATCTGAATCTAGTATCCAAATAGCCCCTGAGCCAATCTGAGTATAGTATCCAAGTAGATAAAAAGTAGCAAAGCCAAGTATCCCATACTATTCCAGCAAAGATAATAAATTCCCCATGCTCAGGAAGGTGCTTAGAAGTGAGGTAATTCTACGTGTTTGAACAGTTATCCTCATCCACCATGCCTAGGAAGCAGATGGTTTCTAAGTGGTGTTACCTTTCTTTTTCCACGTGCCCAGTTAGTAAGGTTAGTTAGTTAGTCAGTTAGTTAAACGGCAGTCCCGATAGCCCGTGATCAATATGGGTTTTCTATGTGAGTGACCAGTTCTAAATACCCCGTGCCCAGGAGGTATATGTTCCGGCCATGTGTGAATTAATTCCAGTCATAAATGGCAAGTGGCATCGGTTACGGATTTATTTCTTTTTCCACATTGGGGAAGGCTTGCTCCTTGCTTTTAGGCTTTACAAACATGGACGGCTGCTTGCTGGCAGAATAAACAACAAAAAATGGATACTTAATTAAGGCTAGTACTATTTTTCATGGACTAAGGCGAGTGGGACTGAAGCTGCCAGTAGTTCAATAGGGGGCTAGTAGTTTTTTAAAGTCATAATAGGGTCCGATCCATCATCAACAGACGGTCATTGCGTAGAGTCATTATTAACCTATATTCATGGGAACCCCTACCCAGTTGTAACCCAGTCTCCATAGTTAGTATTATTACCAGGAAGCTATACTACTATTAGAGTAAGTCTCGGCAGCCTGCCTTACTAGGATCCATCTTACTCTAAATGGGAGCTATCTTAGTTCATGCATTAATAAGTTCCATGCACACTATATCCTTTCTTTCTTTCTTTTATTACCACCAGACAATTCGGATAATTGAAAAAACCTCCCCCTCGCCTACTGAGGAGAGTCCCTTCGGGTCCTAATTTACTATTTTTTAGTAATAAGATTTCATTTTCTGGGGTCCGAAGAACACGACCTCCTCTAGGAATTATCCTACCTATTTTCCCTACAAATCTTTTTTTTTTATTTTTAAAATGCCTGTGTTTGGGAGCCTTTTTAAAAAGTGAAAACCCGTTACTTATGGATTCAGGCGCCCACAAGCCAAAGGCAGAGGGTGGTAATTAGTAAATTAGTCAAATTTAGTATTTAAAGAACAAAATTGAATTATCGACCCCGATTCTCATATGCCTCGGATCCTGGAAAAACAAAATTATTCTTTATAAACCGCTTCTGTGATTGGCGAAGGTTTTTCAAATCGACCGTAACAATCCCCAACCAAAGACCCAACGAGCTGTTCAATGGACTTATAATAGGTTTTTTGGCCTAACGCACCTCAATTGAGCTTTACTCGACACTAGGTCCCTCCCTCTTTATGCCTCACTCTCTCTACGCTCCTTACCTAATTTGCTTTCTATCTTTCCGGAGCATAACCTCACTCAGCCTGCCTTCCCTCTTTATGCCGCTTTCCCCGAACAATAGAACGACCGCTCGCTCTTGCTTGCGCGCGGTTTCCTTCAATCAGTTGTATAATCATTGATATAGGTAAGTATAACGCCCTTGCTCCTGGTGATAAATATACCTGGCCGGTAGAGATCCATATGCTGTCTATCCAGGGTTTCAAACCCTTTCTTTGAGTCACGTTATACATGTATTACTTACGAGCAGATTTATAAACTTCTTTTTGTTATTTTTAAGTCATTCAATTTGGGCGATTGAGGCAGATCACAAGATATTGGTGAAATAAAATAAGTAAAAGTGAGGTAGGCGTGGGCGGAGAAGGGCTAATTCCTCCAAATTAATAGCCGTGTGGTTGTTGAATAGAGTATGGTTTCCAAATGGATTGAACTGAACGTGTATGCTAATAAGTAAAGGACTCGCATACCTCTGTCCAAAGATTAAAAAAGCAAGTGTAACCATCTCCTCTCCTGGCAGTCATAAGCCTGTACATCCAACGAGGCTGCTCTGTCTGCTGGACCAACCATAATCCCATCTACCCAAGCAAAGCAAGCCAAATAAAGAGGTTCCATAGCAAGCCATCCTCTCCTCCTAAACGTCTGTTCCAGGTCTAAAGAATATATGTTTGGAATAATAGCTAGAAGAGTAGGGAGCATTTTATTAGGACCTCGCCTTAATAATGATCGTAGTCTCTGCGAATGACATCACCTTTATTTGGTCACCAAGTCTGGGTGGTTAGGTTAATTCCAGTTATTATTTACAAAGCAAAATGAAAATATAATAATAAAGGCACGAAGTGGTTGTTGTCTACATTTGTGGAGGTTTTCTACTTTGGTCCATCAGTAACAAAGCCCTCCAATCCCCTAACTAAAATACCTTAAAAGATATACAGGGATCACCAACCTAGTCCACAGGTCTTGTACCAGTATTTGAAGCCGACCTGGTTAACTGAAGGAACTAGAAAGCTAACGACGGGATAACCTCGCTCTAAAGACATATCTCCCCCAAGAACTGTTCTATAAATTCCCCAGCCACATAGCATCAATTAGGTAAACCCCTCTACACAAAGGAAGTCTTTCTACACCCTCTATACACCAATCGAAGTAAATAAAGAGGCAGATTCAGGGTTTAAACGAAATGAGATGAAATAAATCATGGAGAAACCACCCGGTCAGGGATCGATGATATAAATCACTTCCATATGCAAGGTACAACACCATTGAGTAAAGTAGGGGCTATGGTACAAGTATGATCTTCCCCAGTGGGAATATATGAACTGAAGTCGAGCACGGGAGGAACTCTCCAATCGGGGATCAATTATGTAAATCCTTTGAAATTATAAGATAACTCACTAGTAAAGAGAATAGGAACCAAAGCAAAATACTATAATTAAACCCCCATAGCAAGGTGTGTTATGTTTTATAGGGAAAGATCCATTGGAAGGAGGAAAACAATTTGTCCATTTAACCAAGATTAAGTGGGCGAAGTACTTCTTAATTAAAAAGACTTGGACTTGACTTATAGGAATAGTTTATATGGGATTGATATGTCTTACATCCTTTGATGCGGATAAAATAAAGGACTAACATGGGCAGCGACCACACTTTCAAAACTATGCAAGGATAACTTAACAAATGTAAGAATAGGGACAAAAGGGTGAATAATTTTCATATTTCTATTTTTAATAAGCGAGTTTACTATTATAAAATTATAGTTATTATAATTATGACTTCAGACCCCCAAACACAAATATTTTCTTATTCAAAGACGCGGTTGGGTACGTTTCTGGGATCGACCGCACCGTATCTCATATGTTAAATATCCATTCTTTTCGTTCCAATTAGTCCCTTCCTTTACTACACTAGCTTTAAAGACTGGTGGGAACGATGCCTTTTCCTTCTGTTATTTATTTTATTTACTGCCAAATACTAGGAGAGGGAGTGGAGTGTTGCCCAACCCATGAACTTTTCTTATAAAGGACAGATTTATAGATCCCTTACCTTAGAACTAGAAACGTCACTCACTGAATCTGTCATATGCCTTCGATTATAGGATTTGCCTTACTCTTATACGTCAATTCACCACTTGGGGAAGAGCATTGCCCGTGTCGAGTATCGGAGGAAATTGATAAGACGGGATAGCAGCATCAGTTGCGCTTAGGTTTAGTGGGAACCTCGCTCCTTCCTGGCAAAAGGGTTTAGGTTCAAGGCCTACGGTAACTGGTGAAAGAATTATTCTTCAGCTGAGAGGTTTGAGGCTCCTTCCCCCGCCCGGTGAACAACTTCTGGTTATAAGCTCCTCCTGTTGAATGAATGGCTTCTGCAGAGAACCCCTTCCACATGTTACCCCGTTAAATAGACCCCCTTCAATACAGACCCCTTCAAGCCAGACCCGATAAAGAGGACATAACCCAACTTGCCGCTACGGAACTAGAGTTCCTATATCACTTACATATAACGAATGAAGCAAGTAACGAACTCTAAGCGAGTAAGCGCTGAAGCAGAGGCCGAAGAGTTTAACTGCTGGAAGTTGCAAATACTCCGACCTATACTCTCCCTGTGACCTCTATATAGTTCATACCCCCTTAGTCCGTAAATAATACTAACAATGTAACCTGCCTGTCTGTAGTCCGATCTCCTCTGGCAATAGGTAGGTAGTCTCTATACCAGTTTGAATGGGAATGTCATCATATATCTGTATTATCCAACAGGCTTGTTTCCATGGAACAATGCATGGACTAAGCTAGTCCCTACCTGTGGATCTAGTTATTAAAAGCAGCACATATATAAGTTTCACTTGCCCATTATATATAGATATAAACTCTTTCTATATGATCACGCATATATAAGTTTCACTTGTAACTTCGAAATAAACAATCAAATAATCTTCTGACAACTTATTATAGAAAAAGAAATTCATAAGATTATTTATGTGAATATATCTCTTTAGGATACGACTAGCATCTCTAGTTGACACGGAGCCTGGCACTCCTACTCTGCTCTCTGGCTTTCACTCTGGCAGGCTTAAGGCGGCAAGCACCGGGCCTTACTCAACTACAACAGCTAGTCCAACAAAAAAGGCTCTCTTACGAGCATGTTGTTTACTTACGAGCTGGAGCCATCCATGTTCTCTTACCAGACGCGCATATAGACGTTGAACTTGTAATGTTCCTACAATAATAACAAAAAAGTGGTGCGTGGAACTAGCTTACTAAGGCTGTTAACCAGACAATCTTTATTTTCAAATTGAATCCTCCCTAGAATAGGAGCATAGGTGGGTGTTCCAAAGACATTAATAAATATAAACATCTATACAACTAATAAAAATATATACATATATATACACAAATAGATAGATTGTCATTTATCCTATGGGGCAAGAAACTACTGGATTGAGTCTTACGTAACTAGGCCATTTCCCTAAGTTTCATAGGGAGCAGTATTCATATATAGTAGGAGTCTGCTTTGTCTTCTGCCGTTATGGAACCCCGGGTTAAATATCAATTCGTTGTTTTCAAGGTAGTCCGACGCTCTTTCTGTTCTTGTTCGTTAAGAAATATTCAGCCAATTACTTTTGTTTCTGCTCTTTAATCTTTCCAGCCCCACCAGTTATGTGTGTATAGTCTCTGCGCAGGTCCGGTGAGTCAGCTGTTACCTTTTATGGGAACACTTCATGATGGATGTATCAAGTTAAGCATCCTGGGATTTACTGGTTTGCCTAGCGGCATAAACATTAGGATAATTTACCCGCGGCATGGAGTTAAAGGGCAATGCATCCCAGCTATCCATAGAAAAACTTGAAAGATATAGTTCAAACTTGAAAGATATAGTTCATAAAAAAGAAAATCCACGCCCTCAGGGTGCTTCACTTCGGGGTCACTTCGGGTGAGGCACTCACAAGAGATATCGACATAGCAGTATCATCCGAAATCAGAGTGTAAAAATCCAGATAGCTCGGTTGGGCTATAACAGGACGTCTACAAGGCGTAACCGAGGGGATAAAGGTGTGTGGAGCGACAAGCTACGTATCATAACGAGAGGAAAGCTAGTTATCGCTTCACGTAGCAAGGTTTCACTCAAATCCCCGGCTCAGGTTTCACCCGTAGGAGTGGCGACCAATCACCACCGTTAAGCTAGTGTGTGAACTAACTGCTCAATGACAATTCCACCTAGCCTAGATTACAAAAGTGTCGAATGAGTTTGCACATGATTGGTACGGATCTAATAACATACTAGAATGTAAGCCTACCTAGGAATAGAAAGATTCCGCTAGCTAGTGTGGAACATTTCACTACCCCCTGCAAACTTTATTTCATTGTGAATCATTGTACTACTTCGGATTCTCTGCTAAGATGGCTTTTCTTTATTCTGCTACTTGTGTGGCAATAATGAGCCTGTGCGGTGATTCTGACTTATACAAATGATGCTCCTCCATAAGACTGACTTACTTATTTATTTAATGAAGGTATGATTCTTTTTCTAGTTAAGCTTTATCTATTTAAAGAGTAGGAAGGTAATATTAGTTAGAGTTTTTACACACCATCCATATTAGGGTAGGGGATTTTACCAGCTACTAGATTTACTACAGTAGATAGAAAGGATTAGGAAATAGAAAGTGAGAAGTGTAGGTATAGGAATTTGAAACTCTTATTTATTTGGAACTTCTATTTTATTAATTCTTTAGGAAGAGTAGTATGAAGCTTATCTTTAAGAGTAGTAAGTTAGAGTAGGAATAGAAGTAAGTTATGTTTGTAGTATGAGTAGTAAGTAAGAGAAAGGAAAGACAGGTTTATATAGTTTATAAGTAGGTATAGTAATAGATAACTCTAAAGTCTTTGTGTAGGTAAAGGAGTGAGAATCCACTTTGATGTATTAGGAAGTAAGGCTTTTCTATTTTAGTTAGAGTTGTAAGTTAGATAAAGGAAGGTCAGAAGAGGAGATAGGGATTTATTCATTATATTAGTCTAAGGAGATAAGAAAAGTAATCAAATTTATAGAAGAATAAGACACGAAAACACCAGGGCCTGCTATCCGCCACCCTCAACCCGAGATGGCCCTTTCACCCACTATTTCAAATTTACAAGCAACCGCCGGAGAAACACACTCATAGGTAAGGAATAACATCGAGTATATACTGTAGGATTAGAGTCTTAAATATAGAAGGAGTGCTTAGGTAACAGACAGATGGGACCTCTCTGTACAAGGAATAATAATAATATGGCTTAAACTGCCACCATCTATTATATATTTTTTCCCTTTACTTTTTCTTTTATTTATCTATTCCCACCCAACCAGTGGATCCTAACCCTTTTAGGACATATTTTTTTGTAGGATCTGGATGCTTAGAGGCAGTGGATAATCTACAATGCCTACAACCAATTTAGATCTGGATATAGGCTAAATAAGGGAAGCCTTCTAACCTATCTCTACCTTATTTCTATGTATGGTACATTGGTTATCTGTATGGATTTAGAAATGTAGTGAAATATATGTCAATGTGTTTTGAATGCACTACTTGGTTGAGTATTTTTTATTATATTTGGTTCAGTTCTATTTGTGAATCACTAGGTAGTGTTGTGTAATAAGTAGATAAGGCTTGTTAAAGTTTACCTATTTAAATCATATAGCTTAGTTTGGACCCTATAACCATAGTATACATCATATTCACTGCTCACTATTCAATATTTCAAATCCTACCTTCAACACAATCTAAAGATGTGTATGCCTAAGGTACTCATAAGTAACATATCCACTTGCAAAGAATGAGCCTACACACCTTACGCATGAATTTGCTAGTATCAATTTGTTTCACACTGGCAGATTTACATTTTCCATTCTTTCCTTTAGATAGTGTGAATGCCCTAATCATCTACCTATGCATCTTAGGTGCCTCATTCATGCATGTTACTCCTACAATTATTGTTGCATTCATCCTACTTTAATCCCATGCGCCAATAGCGCGCACCAGGAAGGACTTCTATCATTATATTAGAGGACAACCCAGATACATTAAAATTCATGTTGCTTCATTGCCCGCTGTTCTTACTTTATTGCCTAGGTCATGGGAAAGGTAAGGTTATCGCCCGTGTAAATGCTTGGGATCCTTAATTAAGGTATCCGCCTCACCAACAGCAGTGGATTCTAACAGAACTAGAAGGCAAAGCAAAGGTCGTAGAGATCCATATATGCTTATGTTGATAGGAGTGCCCCACATTTGATGGTATGACAGGAAGCGAGCCCGCAGCATCCCTCCTATGGGGAGCAGAGCCAGTTAGTTCCAAATCCAATTGATCCGGGACTAGAAGCAATGAAAGTGTGAATTGCTAACGCATCAAGATCTCATTTAATGTCGGCATGGTGAGCGTAAAAGTCCAGATCATAGGCAAGGATCTTTATGCCTTGATCCACGTCAATAATTCAAGTAAAATGAGAGCATCAGCGAGATCGATAATTTAATATCCCTATCAAAGTCCTATGCCTATCGTATCTAAATAAGTAATAGCAAAGGTCTTACCAGCAAAAGCAATTACCTTACCAATAAGTAAGTCAAGGCTTAGGTATTTCCACATCCAAATGAATATCCCAATCAGTACGAGCTCTGTGTTATCCCTGTATTCGGCAATCCTCCATGCCTATCTATATAGATATGCCAATTGCTTATTTACCGGTGACTAAGTGCAGATTAGGTTAGACCCGGAAAACGTAGATATCGCCGCAAGGACCTTTTACTCAGTAGATCTATATTATGCTCTGCCTTTGTTGCTTAAGCTTTCACTAAATGGCAACTTGATAAATTGGAAAGTATGCTTTCTTTGTTGCTGGTCAATCTGTTTATGGCTATGGATTTGTATCCTATATAACTCGATCTGCATATGGATGGATCTGTATTTGCAAGTGCAGGAACCTACATTAGCACCCTATCCCAGGGTGGAGGACTACACTCACCAATAATAGCGTGGGTGATGGTTTCATGGGCTGCCTTTATCGCTGCTTTTATTGGGCCTTAGATGGAGTCTCTACTTAGAGTGAGAGAGATATTCAATAAGCCATTGATTCTATTATGTAGGATGGTAAGCAACACTTAGAATCTTAAAAAGGCCATAATGGTTCACTTATAACTCATTATAATCATGACTTTCAACATGGTCCAAGTCTTAGGCTGTTCACTTCCCTAGTTTGCTATGTGACTAGCTAACACTATGGAAATCTTCTTAGATTAGGTCTTATTCTTTTAATGAGGAGAATGCATGCATGATGAGCTCAAGCATTCTCATTTTGGATAGATATTCTTACAGGCCTTGTACAATGACTTGGATGCTTCCAGAAAATGTAAGCATCCAACGTTCTGTTCTCATTTTTTTATGGTTTTATATTATGAGCATATCCCTAAATAAAGGTCAATTAAGATGTCATATATAGAAATGTAACCCCTTTAAAGATAGTACTATGGCCGAACACGATTAGCCTTATTGAATCAGTACTTGGTATAGTATATTAGTTTAAGAGTTGTAGCTCCTCTTGTGGATGAGTATGCCAATTGTATTTGGGCCTAAATAAGAAATACAGTTCACAGTAGCGATGGACTATGATCCTTAAGTCATCTAACAACTAGAGTGTCCTTCAAGTTGGGTAAGGCACCTGGTCCACTGCTTTAGGTTATTTAGTACAGGCCACAATAGTAAAATGAAAAGAAAGAGGTACATTCAATGGTGGCCCATAACTGAGGTATAGGGTGGATGTATCTTAGGCCACTATAGTACAATAGTATATAGATGATGTTGGGTTGGCATGCATGTAGAAGCTACCAGATAAAGATTGACAAGTGTGTAGAGGGGTGAAACTAATATAATATACAGATAAGAAGCTCATAGAATAGCTAAGCTACATGGATAGGAATAATAGGGTAAAGCATAGGGGCCACTGTTAGAGCATAAAAAGCAAGCAGATGTTAAGATGGTTAAGAGTCATGATGGTGATGTAGAGACTGAGGTACTTCTCAATGATGAGGAGAAGATCATAGAGAGAAAGTTAGCCCTTAGTTTTAGACCTGAGTACTTGGTAGAGATATTAGCTATTATGATCAAAGAGAGAAAGGTTATTATAAGAATGGTGAGGCTGCTTAAGAGAAAGAGCCACTGACTGGCCATTCAATCCGTCCATCCTAATCAAGTGAAGCAAGTCAGTAAGTATAGCTTTTTTCTTTTACTTTCGTATTTTAACATCAGACCGTGGGAATGATGAATGGGGGTCCTCCCAGAGGTGTGGGAGCTAGGACCATTGAAATTAAGGTTATTCACGTTATCCCACCCCCTAGATAAATAGATGGGGAGTAACTAACTACTGCTTATAATACCCTTCTCCTTTACGAAGATAAGTAAGTTTACTTACACACTTACAGGGTAAGGCCTAAGACACAGGGAGCATTTCATGCATGCCAATAGTACATCAGTCACAGGAGGTGATTCAATTGTTTAGCTTCCCAGTCCGATAGCTCCAAGCCCAATGAAAGAGATAGAAATAGTGGGTTCCGCCGAGAACCAAGAAGAGAGAAGTATAGTGCAAGCCCCCGTAAGCAAGAGAGAAAGAAGATAAAGATACCGGAAATACTCCTTAGCAGTGTTCAATGTGTTCAAATGCCAGATTTGTTTGAGTCAAAACATTACTGAGGTACGAGGGGAATATAAATCCGTTCAACCGTTTCTCCCCGCTATCTAATTGATCTTTGTGCCCCGTCCAGTGTAAATCCGTATACAAAAATAGTAATAAAATCAATAATAATAATTTGAGTATTCCCAATGAGTCATAAGTATTGGACCTCCTAAAGAGGATATTTTATTGTACAATAATATTGAATATAATTTTGATAGAGTCGGGATCCAAGCAAAGTAACCGAGCAAAGCTGAGTATTTCATTCGAGTATCAAAGCCAAGCCATTTTGCTAACAAGCCAAGTAGCTTCTTATTAAAACCAAAGAGTCGAGTTCGAGTAAGATATCCTAGTAATAGGGGTTAGGTTCGAGGGTCTAGATCTTCCTATGCGTTTATAGTTTCGAGGAGAGTGTCATCAATGTATGTCTGCTATGAGGTATTAAAGGCAAGGCCTAAAGGCAAAGACTTGTGGCTAGTCCTCTTGGATCGCCTATTGTATAAACCAGCATTTACCCCTGGATCGACTACTGACATCGACGACTGTATCGACTCTTGGCATCTCCAGTCAATGCTCCCCTACCTGTGGCAACCGACTGTGAATGGCAAACCTTGAAAGAGTTTTTCTAATCAATGACTCCCAACGAGGCCTCCTTCGTATTGGCACATTCTCTCCTGTAACTTATGGTCTATTGGCATACTGGCACTACTTACTGTGTTTAATTATGGGCTCCGGGGGGGCTGGGGTATCAACTTTTGGCTACCGGTAATCAGCACCTCCTCTTGGGATCGACTCTTGTATCGACTTTATCTCCTACCATTATTGACTAACCTACCCGCAACATTGAATGAGCTAATCTACTTCCTAATCAGGAATGGAGAAGGAATAGTAATCCCTTATAGCTTCTTTGCTTATGCTCAGGAAAGAGGGGACTAGCTTCACTTATGGCTTTGCTCATGGATATTTTACTAGGACTCATGCTGCTGGATGGCACTGCTCTTCTATTTCCCAAATTAGGAGCCATTGAAATAGAAAGAGCTAGCGGAATTATATCCAGAATTTATTTCTCATGGCAAGGACAGAGGGCTCGCCCGACCAAAGAAGGGCGAGGACGTATACATGGCGATATCGTAATTACTGTAAGGGAGGGCCATGCCGCACTATAGATTGGTTTATAAGGTAGATGGACCCTTTCCAAATGCCCGTTTCAAATGCTTATGGAAATAATGCTTGGCCTCCTTGTGCTGGTCGTGCTGGTGCTGCTTCTGCTGGAAATGTAGTTCGAATTATGCCGGGAAAAACTATGCTTGGAATGCTGGTTGTAATGCTAGACCTTATTTTATCTCTTCCTTCTCCTACTCCTACTACCCCCCTTCTTAAGCTTAGGTAGGAAGTCGATACGCTATCATTATATGTTCACTTTTACTACATCTTATACTACTACCCTAACTTAGATCTTAAGATAGGAAGGAAGCATGGATGGATCAAAACAGCTTGCCATTATTGAACTCCCATGATAAAATCCCTTGATCCTTGAGACCTGTGAATGATACCCTAAATTATACCAATTCTAATAGACCAGAGCTAGCCCAATTATATCATTACTTTTGGGACCCTTGATCTTTGAGAGCGCTTACGCCAGTTTAGTAGGACTAATTAACAACGTGTGATGAGGAATCAATTACACAACAGAGAAGCAGGAAGTGCATACGCACCCTTACCCCTTTAGCCTGGTGCATGAATGAATTGTTACCCTGTGGCACCCTACCTTCGGGTTCAAATTTTCCGGTTGGAGTGGGTGGATTTTGATTACTTAATGGCTTCTTAGAAGGGAAACAAACTGTATTATATAGGTGCTCCCACGGACAGTACGGGGCCGAGTCAGTCACATAGGGTCTCCGATAGCCCATCATTGCCAAAAGCCAATAGTCGAGCCAGGTGGCGATTCCAGGTGGCGATCCAACTGGTTATGCACTCGATGCTTAGCTTTCTACTTTCATTTATATCACGTACCCATCGAGGTCTTATCCAAGCCCCATATTCTATACCCTTCTATACCTCCAACTCAATTACCCTACCGAAATGAAGTTACTCAGTTTGAGGGATAATGCATTACTTACAATGCCACCTGTTTAGGATCATCAACAGACAACATGGGGGTTCATTCACGCTAGGAAAGAAAGGTTGTACCAGTAAGCAAGGTGTATTATGCTTGATAGTGATTGGTTGGTTGGATTGATTTAAGACATATTCTTACTAAATTGGTGAGCCCACCGGCAACATATTTCGAATGCCACATACACATCAAACACGGAAAGAAGCTACGCCACCGCTAGATGCTACGGGACGATAAAGAATAAGCTATGCCACCGGCAAGGACACACCCCACATAGAGGACTCACCTTCACAACGAGCCACATCCACCCAACACGGGAACTTATGGCACGGGAATAAGCCACCGGGGAACAAATATAACTATGGCACCGGCAAGGGAACAACTCGCATACCCAATCCGCATTCCCCACCAATATGCCCTTCAGTCCGCCCAGGACACGTAACCCAGTAAGGACCTGTTGATGTTAATAAATAAGGACAAGCTGATCGCTTTGTGGAACCACGGACAAATTAATAAAAGCCCTCGACCCTAGACCCTCTTAATCGACCTCGAACTCTTTATCAAACTATTACTAAACCTTGACCCTCGACAGGAACCTCTACGAGAACCTCTACGAGAACCTCTACCTCTTATACAGAATTATCAGAATGGTTTAGATCAAAGGAATTACGATGCATTACATACGTTAATTCACAAGAGGGAGGATCATAATGGATGGGCGGCTATTAAGAAAAAATAGGGCAACCTAAAAATAATATAATATATAATGCAAGTTGCAACACCTATACCTTTAGGGAGCCTCATTTGAGTGGATCCACTTATGGCTACCATATAAAGCACCACCCTTTGAGGGCAAGCACAATTTACGCTTGGAGGTCCAGTTATACTTATACTGATAGAGCCACAGAGCACAATTAACGCCATTGCAACATTTCCCCACGAAGCCGAGTCCCATAACACAATATAGGCCTTGACACGAAAAGATTGCTCATTGCGGGTACTCAAAATGATTTCTTATTATTCTTCAAAATGGGCATTTCATTAACTTTATCTCTATGACTCGACGGAACAGCTCTTGCACCCTACACCGATACAGAAATCGTCGACCCTCGAACTAATACTACAGAACAGTACTTTATACCTCGATTTGATGGATGATGCATCACTTACAATGCACCTCAGGATGAGGATCACGCCCCTTCCTTACACATAGTGCCTCGGGAAGGGAGGCCAGGGTTATAGATAAACATTCCGCAATAGAGAGGGGGCTTCATAAAAACATTCAGAGAGAAAGCAGGTAGTTATCGTCAGGAAGGTGGTGTTGCCGAGTTGAAAGACAAGTTGATGTACCAATTCTTTATAGACTTGCACCCCAGCAGACTAGTGAAACCGGGGTAGGACAATAGATAGGGGCACGGATTATGTAGCCGTGTTAGGTGGAACAATAGAAATCAAAATATGATGCTGCTTACCAGTTTAAGCGACCAGAGGTGTTGTATGT
>Ga0233342_1000290_pt1 | contig 15168 bp, 7 predicted proteins | sample GEONDECOMP273_FD_180706 | JGI IMG/M metagenome (GOLD analysis project Ga0233342, IMG submission 180706) | Leaf litter microbial communities from Shasta-Trinity National Forest, California, United States - GEON-DECOMP-273 | ecosystem: Environmental > Terrestrial > Plant litter > Unclassified...
CTAGGCTTATGTGGAATGAATCGTATAGCCACTGACTGCCAGTTGCGTATTATCCTCGAATTGTGAATCAACGTAAGTAAGCATTATCATTGCATGCATTCCAAGTCCCAGAGTCACCTCATATCGCAGCACCATGTGATTCCAAGAGAAAAGTAGTATTGCTAAACGCCCCCACAACTGAACTTAGCAAACATAAAGCGAACATCATACGTAAATCATACGGACATAATGCAGAAAGCATACAACAAAGAAAGGCGGACATCTTCGGGAAAGGGGAAATCAAGCGGACTTCCTAAAGCGTACATAATGCGGACGTAGTGTTTTATGCAAATTGAAAGTGCAAATTTAGATAGTAAGGGAAAGGTTCGTTCATAGGTAATAGGGCGGAGTCAGTCCGTAATAGTGTAAGATTAAACTGGATCATACTAGCACGCACCAACCCTAAAGCGCACTTTCTTTTAGAGCATAACCCTTATAGTAAAATATATACAAATCATCTCTCGTCGGAGTTAGATTAAGATTAAAATCAGCTCTCATAGGATCAAGGCCCAGATTCATGGAGATAAATTTGACTAACTGACACGTCTCCTGGATCTGCTGTTAGATCTACTGAGGCCACCTTTCTTTCCTTAATTTCCCAGTTTGATAGGTCTTATATAATAGGTCTTGACCACGCGCTACTTTGAGTGGAAAGTCTTAATCTTAATAGACTTTCTTTGTCCATGCACTTTTTTATCCGTGTGAATACCTTACTTAGAGTTATCTGAATGCCCATTTTATCTAATCTTGTCGGAGCTTATTCACATGGGTTCTAAAAACTTTCCACTCTTTATGCATAGATGAGGTAAACTAACCAGTCTTATTAGGTGAACCAGTAGTCCTATATTTAGGTGAACTACCTCTGTTGGAGCTTCGGAGAGAAAGAAGAGCAGCTTAAAAAGCCTTAATAGAGTCTCCATTGGAGTAGTGAAGATCATCATTAGCTGAAGAGTTCAAGCCCAATGAACTGGACTAGCTGAAGTCTTCTTTTACTTCCTGAAATTATTCCCATCTGGGAGGACTAGGCTCATGCTTGTGACCGGATCTACAGGCTACCTTTCTTTGCTTAATTTACCATCCTGCATATCTTTTAGCTCCAGTGCCAGAAACTAGCCTTAATATAGACTTTCTTAGTCCATTACTTTGATCTGAGTGAAGACCGTCTAAAGCTGTATAGCTTCCCTATGAATAACTAGACCTAGCTTCAGTCTTAGCGCCTTGGTCCAAGCAGCAGAGAAACAAGCTGCTTTCAGATATACTCTATCTAGCTTAGTCCAAACAGTTAGTCCCGTCTATTGACCACATGCCACCTTTATGTACTGTGCCATCTTTATAGGTCTGATAGGTCTTGCCAGACACCACCTTTCATTAGGGAATTTACCATATTGATGGATACCCGTTCAATTATACCTTGTTAAAACATACTTTATAGAAGGCCCCCCTTCACGTGTAACCTTCACTACAGACCCGATAGAAAAGAGAGAAGGAGTTTCCCATATCCCCCGGGACGTACTGTATGTACTATGCGCGAAGAGGCACGAGTGATAACATTGCAACCATCTCACCCATTGCAGCCAAGTACAAAAACACCTACGTCACTGGAACATAACCCCAGAGGAGTATATAATATGGGAGAGTAGCTAGGTTGAGCCATTCAGTCACGCAGGTCAGGTAGTGCCAAGGAGTTAATTTAGTACCAGTTTTTTTAGGTGCGCCCATTCTATGTTACCCACCAAATGGGAGAGAAGGACCCGTTCAATTATACCCGCCCGTTCCAACAACACTTTGCCCCGTTCACCTTACCCAACCCTTTAACCAGACCCGATAGATAAGGAACCCATAACCCGGGAAGGGAGTGCTGTTAACCATGGCTTCGTGCAGGCAGTGACGCCAATGGCTTCTGTTCTTCATTGATTCTATTTGTGCTGTAATGGATTATAGATTCTTGTATATTATTTATATCCATCTAGAGGCCCAGAGCTATATCTTGGTATTGCCAATTTAGAAATTATTGTAGATATACTTATTTTATTTATTTTCCAATGGATTTCACAAAAATATGTATTTCATGTCAACAGAATAATAGATTTATATGGCAGCCAATGTTAATTTAATGCATGGCATATCTCGATCTTCCGCGGAATTGTTTTTTGTTTCTCGCATTCGAAGCGAACCTGCTTCCGCTCTTGAACTGAAGCTATACTCTTAAACTGCAAAAAGAAACAAGGCGACCGAAAGGCACGAGAGTCTCTTTATTGTTTACCTTTTAAATGAAAGAGTTTGCACGAAGCGGGGTGCGCATAGGTAGCTTTCTGGGTTTATTTATTCAGGGATCCAAAACATGATGACCTCTTCGCACTACCAATTTTTCCCATAAATAGAACAGTTGCTTTTTAATAAAGGATTACTTTTCTTACCTTTGCTTCGACTTAAACCTTGATCCAATGGGTTTATATAATATAGTATAAGATTTATAAAGTACCGACTGGAGATTTCTGCGAGTGTTTCTCCGCTGCCAGTGTCCACAGCCTTGACGGAGTCACCACGGTAAAATAAAAAATGCTATACTACCAATCAGACGTCTATAGCCCTTGTAAAGGTTGTTTGGGTGCCCCTCATTCCCCATATTCCTTTCTCTTTAGGTGGCTTTATCTTCCTTTTCATTGTGGCACGGGGGGAAGCAATGATTTGTAAAATAATATCAGCAAGGGGGGTTCACCTTCTATTGGTTTTAAAAGATTGTCATGCCAAGGATAACGCACCTATGTGTTGTTGGGGTATTTACCTGTTTAAGATAGATGTTTCGCAAGGGTTGTTGGTAGGCTCGGAGTATGCTTACATATTTTTAAAATAAACCTTTCAGAACTTACATCTGCGTTATTCCACGCTTGCATTAATCCAGGAGGATGGTTAGCAGGAAACTAAAGTATATCTTCATGCTTTATTTCCAACTTCCTCTTCGATTATATGATAATTTTACCTAAGTTATTTTGCCCACAACCTCGGAGATCAGTATTTTCCTAATAAAACTATCTTTAAAATGCCATCAATATCCTAATTATAGGGAGGAAAGCCACAACTAGACAAATATGTACCTATAGGTCGGGATAGTCACATTTGACCTGGCTGAGCTGAGGATGTATATGATACTCAATAATGGCTGCCCAATCACAATATTAATGTTGGAGTTGAGCACGTACAATAAGAGGAGATAAGCCCATTCTTTTGGCCAGGCAGCGCCTGCCTTCCCGCCAAAAATATATATTACTTACGAGCATGCCATGCCTACCAGGCATACCAGACTTTGAGGAGAATAAAGAGAGTGAGGAGTAAAGGGAAGGAATACTCCCCAAGCCTTATCCAATATAGGATAGGAGATAGCCAGTGGGGAATCTCCGGGTCTATAATGCAGTGGTAATAATTGTATTAGCAAGGCTCCTAAGCGGGATAGGTAATAGTGGTACCCAGATGAATCCATAATAGAAGGTATTAGTTTAAAGGGAGAAAGAAGCTGTATTCCCCCTTCCCGGCTCCAGGGCTTCTGACTATGAAAAGGTGGGGTGCCAAAGAATAAAAGATAAATATGAGGTGCGCAGCAATGAGGCCCCCTTCAATAAGAATAGGGCAATGCGGACGGATCCTATGAACCCCTTTATAATAATGTGCATTCACGGATAACCAAATTGCATATATAATCGCACTATATGATGAGAATCTGGAGAATAAAAAACTACTATTATTATTTAAGGAGAGGAGATATAGGTTAGGTAAAGAGATGTTCGCTCGACCTTATTGATAGGTGAAGAAGGAACTCGAGTTGAGTCATCCAAGCAAGAGTCGTTCAGTGGTCAGCACCCCTATATTATAAAGAATATTACTTATATAATGAGTAGGTCATTTATACACGCACTCGATCTACCAATATCCTAGTAATGGGAATGGCTCTATTCCCCTTGTATTACAGGTTAAGCTATTGCTGCCTTTAGCTCTTATTATATACTGCCCTTTGTAGTTGGCAGTAATATTTTTTTTGCTTCTATTTCCCATGTTATAGCTCATACAGCAACCTTTAATGGTAACTGGAAAAATAGGGCATAGGTTAGTAGTATCCCTATTCATAAGTATGAGGTTTTATGATCCTGTCCTGCTTATAAGAGGGGAGTAGTTGTACCTCCTCAGCGCTTCATTCATCCAAGAGGTTAGGGCATCATAACTCCTTCCATATCCTAGGTAACCAAGTAAAAGGGTTAGGTTTCTCCATGCGGTGATGATAATAGACGTCGTTCTATAGCAATACGTACCTCCCTTCCTAAGCGATTACTGAAGCAAGTGTCTAGGGCAGGTCTAGGTCTTAAGGCGGGTAACTTCGATTCTATAAGGTGCGGGCATTTGTGTGAAAGGGTAAGTCTATTCCTTCCTAGCGTGCAGTGGATAAAAATTACTGAATCAACTAACGGTTCTAAGCAATGATGGGCTCTTTATTGGCTGACCGGCTGGAAGGATCTTATCTCGGCAACAGCTATGAGAGTTGTATAGGTAAGGGGTATAGAAAAATGGGCTTTGGATTATACCTTGCATCGGTTTAGACTTCGATGGGTAAGTTATATTAGACACCTCGATGGGAAGAGAGAAATTAAAGCTAAGCATCGGAATCAACACCGGTCCTATTTGGAAGTGCTGGTGGTATCGCCTATCTCGGAAGATGGGTACGACAGATTAGACCTCGATGGGGAATTATATTGGATTGTATTGGGATTGAAATAAATTGAAGTATAAAACTAAGCATCGAATAAACACCTGGATCGCTACCGGAATCGTTGACTCTTGGCATTAAGTGCATCCGACTACCAGCATTGACTACCTCCCTATCGCCCGTATGGCTGTGACTCACTCACTCACCCGTCCCGTGTAGGGTGGAAAATGTTTTGAAGGTGACGCGGGTCCGCAGGTGACCCTGGTATGCGGTAACATGTCTTATCTTTATTTATCTATCTTCTGGCCGATGGGATACTAGGCTACTCCGGCTTTTATACCGGAATTTTATATTGGGATTTTCTCTTGGAATGGATACTAAGATTGGCTCCCGGGCTCGGCTTTTGCTGTTCGGCTTGGATACTCGGATAATCAACTTGGATACTTATAGAGACAGGAAGGTAACATGGTTATTACTTACGAGCATCTCAATTTAGAATGATTTCATTTTTGATTTAATTGGATTTTAAAGCTGATGAGTCTTTTTATAGAGGCGTTACAACTGGACCATAAAACGTCCACCTCATTCCCAGCAGATCACGTACCGCCAATATTATGTGACATCTGCAGCAGATAAGGCCCAATTCCCAAACTACAAACTCCAAAACTCCTACTCGATCCTACAACCTACAGCTCCAATGAATACTCAAAACTTTACCGAAGGGCCACCATCGCCTTTAGGCACTCGAAATAACTTACCCTGCGGAACAGAAGTTACTCAATTTTATGCATAATGCGTTACGAGGCACCTGTAGAGTTAGGTTCATACACCCATAGCCCACTACCACTCGCGGAATGCTAGGTTTTAAAGGATCATTTTGCATTATATATGTGAATACACACAAACACCTTGCATAATCACCACCCACCTCACACTCGTTCAATTCTTATGGTCCCCTTCAAGTAGGCCCCTTCCCTGTGTAAACTTCCTGGTATGGGGGATGATGATAACAGGTAACACACTAAGAACCGAGACCTCCTGGTCATGGGGGGGTATGATAAACTGTTCAAGCACTAAGAGGCACAACCAACCGGCTCATTCTCCTGTTTTCACGCAGAAATAAAACAGGACTTCCTATCAACACTGAGTAGAGCTTAATGCTTACTGACAGGAGCTTTATTCCTGCATCGACCAGAGTTTCATGCACCAACGGAGTATATATTTTAAGATTGCTGCTCCCCATGGAGTCTACTTCATTCCTGATATAAAAGAGCTAAATCACTGCCTAGCTCTTCTAGCTATGCCAATTATACTCAACTAGCGTAGCGGCTATCATCGATGACCATCTGTCCGTCATGATTAGGCTCTGACTCCTTCCTAATATCTCTTGGTTGAATACTCCCGACAGAATACTCAGAATCTAGTTCCTAACATTTAGTGAATTACCCCTTTATTGTAGAAGATAGTGATCACAACCTTAATTGAGTTAGTACTACCGGCATCGTTACTTGACATCGAATCTTGGATCGGCTCTTTCTTCTTGGATCAAGTGATCGCAATCTGGATCACGCCGCCTATCAGCATCGCACCCTGGGATTGCTTACTGTATAAGCTATGGGCATTGACTATCAGATTGACTATGACTCCTGTATAAACTATTGGCTATTTGCAATGATAAAAGGCGGGTACTGCCGGAAAAGAGATTATATACCCCAACTGGACCCTCTAAAGATTCTATTTTATTATAAAATAATGGTGACTTAAAAGAGGAAATTGAATTAGATAAAACTGGTGAATGCTAAGGTTTTATGAATCCGGCCCAAAAAGATATTGTGCCTGCTCCGATCCAGGTAGCCCAGCCCAGCTACGACCAGAAACAATGATTGTCCCTCGGCTGACCTATGGGAATGACCCTATAGCAACGAAAACTGGCTCTCGGCAAGGCCTCCTTTTTGGCTCTTGGCAAAGAGAACCAGCTATTGGCCTTCTGTCTTTCTTTGATTGGCAATTGTGAGGGGGACCATACTCTTTTCTTTCCTTCCCTTCCTCCCTGTCGTCTGGTAACAACCATTCTAACCCCTTCCGCCCGCCCTAAACCCGCGCGTGGTTGTGATTCGATGAACCAGCCAGCAAGCATAAAGCAGCCTCCGTGTTTGACCCGCCTTCGTGTTCTACTTCCAGCTTCGTTTTAAAGCCAAATGTATAGTCAAACATTGTATCATCGCGGGACCAGCTCTCAGTTTCAAGTTTTATTCTGACCAGCTAGCTTCAAGTTATTTAAATCAGCTTCTTCGGATGATTTCTTTCGTCAAACCTAACGTCTAGTCACAACACGTTCTCGCCTAACGTACCACCTTCGTCAGATTATATGTCTCTCCCAGCCTCGGTTTCTATAGCATCCATCACGGGTTGGACCAGCTTATTCGGTTTAGTTCATAAAGCCTAACGTCTCGCCACGGGTTATCGCCGGGTGGTTTCCATCCTTCTTCCCTCTAGCATCAAAGCAAGCAATCTGTAAAGTGTATCGTCATTCGCGATGGGTAACAGCTTCGCACCTTTTCTGAACGTTTTCTATAAGCAGGGTGCCATCGATTGCTGGTATCCTCGCATGGCTTTATGAACAAATACAGCTAGCTAGGGAGCTGGTATCGAACAAAAATAGGCTGGTAAATAACCTGCTCCCCGATAAAATGACCGAGGGATACTAGGTTCATATTTATTTGTGTGGATAGGAATGGATACGCCTATCACGTGAAGACGAGGAAATTATGATTGCTTTTTTCTAGACTTGCCAGGATTAGAGCAGCCGGGTATAGGTATTCAATATAAGCGGTCCGGAGGACGAGAGACAGCCCACATTGTAATAGAGGTACTCCCGCAAACAATACAGACGGGGTACAGGGCCAAGTGAGGGAGTCACAGAAATTAAGGCATTGCCAATAGCCAATAGCCACTAGTCAATCCAAGATGATATAAGGGGTATTCTGTGAGCTACAACGTAGTAGAGTATTCTAAACTACTCCTACAGCTACTCACAGGGCCTAAAACACAGGGAGGGGAATAATCCTACTCAATGGGCAGGGGCAGGGAGCTATATATCAAAACAAGAGCGAGGCGTACAACAGCTTGTTTATTTACGATTCATCCGGCGGGTAAGGTGGATTCACTTAGTTCGCCCAGTACATGTTTATTTACCAGAGAGGTCATAAAATACCCCACTTACCAACAAACGATGAGAGTAAGTTGCACCGATAGAGATATGAATCTGATGCTTCTGCTTATGCTGCTGACCTATACATATTGGGGAAATAAATCCTAAAGGCTTTATTAATTAGTTAGTTGGTCGACCTGTTACGGGGGTACCTAATCTTATTACGCCTACTGGTTGGTTGGACTATACACGTAAAAACATAATGATAAACCCAACCCGAAGGGGATTCATGCGACGTATATAATAGAGATAATATGGTCGAGCGCATCAATTTATGGTTTACCGGTGAAGTGGTAATCCCCTCGTGCAGTGGTCCCGCAAGAGTCATCCTGGACGGATGTCCTTCGAATCATACCGCTTCGAAGAGGTCTTCATTCTGGACTCCATTCATGGTGGTCCCCAAACCCGCCCCACTCTTTAATAATTGGTAATGCAATGTTAGGTATCCCCGGTGATATGCGCCCGAACCAGAGAGAGAGATAAAGGCCCGAACATAGTGGTATGCCAGAGAGAAAGGGGATGGGTTCGCGCTCTGATTTGAACCACTTATATAGATGTCTGGCCTGCACCCCAGGAAATAAAGAAGAGGGAACCTTTTTGTTACATCATGCTTCCGCGGGGGGATTATGCGCCTTATAGCTCTTTAGCTTAGATCGTGGAACGAAACTACCGGATGGAATTAGATTTAATGGGGGGAGGGTGGGTTGCTTTTATACCTTTAGCCTATTCACCTGCTAGAATTAGACCGGGTCACCCTGGATGGATTTTCTTGCCAACTGTTGGAGGGAAAGACCCACTAGACCACGGATCATACAACTGGATTTTCCTCGCTATAAACTGTCCCTTTTTAGAACGTTTCTATCTGATAACCGGGATTTCAACAAGCATTGATTGATTATGCCAATCAGCCTTAGTACTCGCTGGACTCCCCATAGCCATGTAGTTTAGGTTAGGTGAGGCGGGTCGTCACCCATTAGGCGTCTTTGTTCGATCATGAGTTCTAGTTTTTACCTTCATAGTGGGCCTTATGGAGTGGGCATTACAAAGGTGGTGGGCAGTCTGGCGGACCAGCCAACGCACCTATATATAGTGAGGTGAGGCAGGACATAACACAATTCACATTATTATTTTAATATTTTGGTGGAGAGTTTATTTGATTCTATGAACCGATGAGTCTTAGGAGATGGGTCCTTGCCCAACTCTCGGTCTTTAAATGGATCGCTCAAGGCGTAATCAATCCCCCTCGGGGTTTAGGTTCAGTCGCACCGCAGCTCTGCATAGTTGGTGCAAGAGATACATATAAGACTCTGTTGCACCAATGGAAGGAACAAGCCCCCTCATTAAGACCTGCTTAGTAAAACCAAACCCACCCAGGAACTAGCGATCATTAAAAAATGCTAAGGCTACAGGGAAACAACCAACCTGTACAACCCGACCTGAATACCGAAACACTTGAATCTTTATTTTCTCTTAATAACCTTGCATAGAGGTAAAAGCTTTTTATGCTTAGAGGTTCAAGGGTGAGGTCTTCTCTGTTCTGTGGTTTAAAGGTTCAATGTGGGGGCCGGCCTAAGATTACAATTCATAACAACGTGTGCTGCTTGCCAAAGGTAGGGTAGGGCCTTTGCTTTATCGATCTTGCTATAACATCCATGGAGATAAAGATATGAACTTGCCAGGGGTTCACTGCCGCCAACATATAGAGCAGATTTGTGGAATGCTTGCCCGGAGATATATTGATTGCACACATCTCCCAAGAGGGGCGGTCCAATGGACAAACAAAAATGGGAGGAGTAGTCTTTGCTAGAAGCTCTACTCAATGCTGTAACAGTCCTTGCCGGGAGTACTTGCCCATAGCAGCTAGTATAGAGTATCTAAGCCTATTGGATCAGCCGTAGAGCCAAGCGCGGCAGCCACAGTTGACCTAGTCTGAGTAATCAAGCCCCAATCAGCTATCCAAGCCGAGTAGCCTAGTAGCGTTCAAATGTGTTCCGTAGCGTTAAGTGATTTCGAGCATATAGGGTAAAGGTGTATAGGGTCGAGGGCTCTGATTCCTTCTCTTTCGGATATGACCACAGGCTTTACTGGTTGGCACACAGGCTATGACGACAATGACCACTGGCTACAGCAAGGCCTTGCTAAGACTGGTTAGCCATATGACTGACAATGACCGCACCTTGAGGCAATGAGCCCAGCTATGACTGACTATGACTGGCTTACTATGACCTTCTTGCAATGACCGGCTGGTAATGATTGACTATTGGCTGACCGGCTTGCTGCAATGACACCTCATTATTGGTGACCTTCTGGCATCAGCTATGTGACTGGCGTATGAACCAACTTCTTGTGAATTGAATTAACGTAACACATATTCTCCCCTTACTTTAATTCTCCCAGCATCCGTGTCCGTCCGTGTTCTACCAGCCTCGCTCGGTTTATCGACCAGCGAGCAGCAAGCAGTAAGCCCGCTGCCGTAAAGCTAATTGTCTTCTCCAGTTCACGAGAATATATCGAAATGAGATCAGGCAGGTATAAAGATCTAATCTATAGGGTCAATATATATATATAATATATAAGGTTTATAGATCCGGGTAAGATATTAACATAAAGTCTAAATATATAATAGATATATATATATCTATCTATCAGTCAGGTCAAAGGGAGTCAATGTAAGGTCTAAGGGGTAAGGCGGCAGTGAGGTGTATTGATCGATGAAGACATCGAGGTATCGGTATATTTTGACAAACCTTTGTCTTCCACAGGTGGACCGAGAGAGGGGGAGGGATAGTACTTGTGTTGCTGGACGGTTGAAGTGACCAGAGATATTGCGAAGGTGAGCTGCTTGCCAGTTGAACGCTTTCCTCCTTGGTGCTTAGGCTGCTCACTATAGTTTGCCCCCATTAGGTTGCTTGGTTGGATCAATAATGCTCGATGGAGATTAGACGCCCCACACCTGACTCACCTGGGTCGGAAAAGGAATAAAGTTTGCTTACAATAGATTTCAAGCTGAACCTCATTCCATTCTTCTCGTAATATATCTTTAGAATGAGACCGAACTTACTTTTCCCTATTGGAACCGGGTGGGCTTTTCCTTCTCCCGGGCCCTACATCGGCTGGGTTGGAAGTGTCATTGAAACAACAAGTAAAGTCCCGTGCGCGGGGGAAACATGCTTTTGTAAACCACCCACCCGTGAAATGTGTTACCGCCATTAGGCATGTAGTGGCCCTTGCCTATCAGAGACATTTAACTCGCCCACCGCCGCCCGTCTCGTCTTATACCTCTTTTTGTTCCATCACTTCTATCGGTCCCGGATTCCCTTTCCAAAGCATTGATGGTTCAATGAAAGGCGGTCTGTCGTCTCATTACTTGGTCGGTCATTTCCTAACTCCTGCTTGGTCCTCCGTTCATTGCGAAGTCCCTCATTTTTACCCTTGGCCTTTCGATCCTGCTATGGTCCCGCCCGTACTCTTCCCTGACTATGAAAGACTATAGGAGGGAAGGACAAGCGGTGGTGGGACAAAATAGAGAATATTTTATGAAGTAGCAGGTTAGGTGCTTCCACGTTATCGGGGAGCATAACATATTTATTCATCTCCCCAATCAAAGGGAAGGATTTTTTTTCTATCTCAAAAAGTTTAGAACTGATGCGTAAGGGATTGAAGAAGCCATTATTTAATAGGTTTATTTACTTTATAATTATAAAGTGAAGACCGCTCGCTTGGTCTAATAGGGAATATACTGCAACTAAATTGAAACTTTTTTTATTTGTCTTCTTTTTGACGCCCACGAAAGGAGAGCAAGGAGTACAAATCACAGGATAAACTTTATTATATTTGAATTAGCTTAAGTAGATTGGTTTTGTTCATCAGAATAGATAAAATGCAGAGTTATGTATCCATAATATGATATGGGATTATCTTTCTGGGTGGTCGTAACACTGAAGGAAGGCAGTGGAAACAACAAAAGAATATGTGCTCCAAAGCATAGAGTTTAGTAGTCCCTGCGAACCCTGCCCCATTGAGTAGTAGCCGCGTCCATTGGCTACGGCAACAACCGTCATGTCCGTCAATAAGAAGGCCGAAGAAGGTCGAGTATGCAAAATAGAAATGAAAAAAGAGGAGGGGATAGAGAGAGGAGTGAGGATAGGAGGGGAAAAGGCTCTCCATAATGCCAGCCGAGATAGGTAGGGATGAGTAATGGTTAGAAGAATGGGGTAGATATAGGGGTAATCAATGGATTGATTGGTGCCACCATATAAAAGAATAACTTATAGAAGGGCCTGCTTAGATGAGGAGGTTTATATAATAGTTAAGGAAGTAATTAATGTTGGTTTGGGTGCGAGCTATAATTGGAGGAGGGGAGGCCATACAGGTATGATCCCTCTGGGTTCCAGAACTTGCTTTTTCTATTGAAAAATAGCTCTTTTAATGCATAGATAATATATTTTTATGTGTGTCTGGAATAATATGTGTGTTTAATGACAGCCGAGAGGCAATCCACTCGATGTTGGTACTCAATGAAGGAAATGCCCGGTGTCAATTCTTGTATGTTTGGGAAACAATGGGAGTATGCTCGTAAGTAATTGAATCCATGTGTCTTTATGCTTTCTGTGAACCGATAGCAACCCACTGGTCAGTCCCAGAAGGTTACACAGGGAGGAGCATTGACAGAATGCCAATAGAAGAGCCAAGAAAGAATCGATCCCAGGTTTTGATGACGGTACTCGATCCCAAGAGGCAATACACTTGATGACGGTACTCCATTTAAGTTGATGCTAGGACTTGCTGCTAATGCGCTACTTACTCGATCAGTCAACCCAAGAGTCATCATAGTTGCCGGGAGGTAGTTGATGATAGGAGAGTCCAGTTGACAGTATTAGCTAGAAGGTAAGTATAAACCTCTAGTCACATGGAAGTTATAGTAACGTGTAAGCTCTAGTCAGTGATGCTGTTTCCAGTATCATTGCTTGAACCTAGCTAGACTCAGTGCAGCATGAAGCTCTGGGCAGTGGTGCATGGGTGAAGCTCTTTTATATGTATATTTGTATGTGTCCACCTGTTGGGATCCCCCGTTACCTGTTTTATGTTACCAGTTCTCAATCCCCCATCCCTTTAAGTAAGTGTTGTTCGTGCCATGTTCTACGTGACCAAATAAAAGTCAGCGATGGCAAGTAGCACCGGTTAGTAATCTATGGAAATAGGGGTGGCCCAACAGAAGTGGCACCGATTAGTCACTGATTGATTGCCCACATTTTCCGAGAGGGGTGGGTCCAACGGATTTGCCACGTACTACTTCATGCTGGAATGTAGTTTCACCCTCGTTAGGAACTATTACTACCATACCGTACTTTATGACTCACTCACTATTGGCCTAGCTGATCCCCTTATGGATTAGATTAGTAGTGATATAACCCCCCCACCAAGAGTAATACTGGCTTATCAGTCAGAGAGAAACCTAAGGAAAGAATAGAGTTTATTAACAAAATCTCTATTTATATATATCCCCAATGATGTGTTATATAAATTTTGACCCACCAGCAGGAAAGGGAATGCAAAGCAGTTCATTAAATAAAATTGTAAGGAAGGATTCAAATAAGGTGCCAATATTAAGGACAAACTTGCCGGGAATATACTGGGCGCCAACAAACACCGGGAAGTAAACTAGGGTTTTACAAATAAACTTACCGGGAAACATACACTTGGGTGGATATTGATTGCTTAAGAGAACTCCACTATAATTAGGCCGGAAAAAGGGAAGAAGACCTGTAAAAATAAACCCCCTTTATACCTGCTTAGTTAGGCTACAACTCACAACCGCCTAGAAACAATAACCCATTTGAACTGCTCAGACTTATGGTGAACTTACCACCTCCCCAACCCTTCCCTTACCAAAGCTCTGCTCAGGTAAGGTAGTTCCTATGACTAAATGGAAAGTGCGACAAGCTGAGGCTTATTGATTCATTCGCGGGTCCGCCCCAGAGTTGTAAGGCGAATGCCATATGTACTGGGCAACGCCTATTAAGGATACATGGCCCGGGGTCAAGTGCAGGAATTCTAGGTTAATAATCAGTTGGGCGTTGTATATAATTTATTTCATGAACCAGCCGGCCCTATCATTAGTAAGCCACAGAAAATGGGTGGGTTCGCCATCGATTTTACTGATTATAGTACGGGCCTAAGTCTAAACAAAAATACTAAACTATGACTCCCACCCACCACAACCCAAGCCCTTCATTACTCTTATGTGTTATACGTCTAAGCTCTATTATTCTTATTATAATGAAAAGACCTCCCTTGCTTTCCCTTGCCCTGCTATTTATCCTACCCATAAACCAACAATCTGGATTAGGGAATCTGTATTGCGCATGGAATTACGTTGACGTAGTCAATTCTATTATTCCCACCCATCTCCCTATAGAACATCAAACATTCAGGAAATCAATCCCTTCATTCTCCAAAATAAAAGTAATATTACATCTACCAAATGGAGGCAGGAGTATACTAAGGCTAGCATATTTAAAGCGCAGTTTATGGGATGGTTGTATGGGAAGGCTTGTTCCTACTTGGGAGAGAAGTCTGGCTTTATAACTGGAAGTAAGTATGGCAGAGTTAATTTATTATCTCCCTTAGATAAGGTGTGTCTGGAAGGGCTTGTTCCTGCTTCTTTGAGTATTCAAATGTGCCTCACCATATGAATAGTAAGTGGGCTCCTTACTAAGCCCCATTTGTAATTTTTTTTAGGATCGACCGGAACTACCCTTAATAGCATATTAATCAAATTTTTTAATGTATTAACCTGAACCCATGCCTTTTTAGTCTTTTTCTTTATAATGATGACAGTTTGCCGAACGTCATCGAGCGAGATAGGTTCATACTCGATCCAGAGGGGTTAGGAAATTTATACCTCCTTCAGTTTATTTCTCTAGCTTTGGCGTTTATCCTTTCCCTCCCCCTGGCCTCTGGTCCTATTCCTGCATTCTATTTATGTTCCTGCTACCCTTCTTTATTTAACTCTCTGGTTTTCTGTCCCTGCTTTCCCTGACTATCCCTTTCTTGCTCCCTCATCCATTATCATTTCCCATTTCCTCTAGATATGTCCCCGCTTCCTTTTATCCAATCCCTTCTCTATCTGCTACCATCTATAGTTCCGGCGTTCTCTCTTGGTATTTTCCTCTTCCCGGCCTCTCGTTCCCATCCTGCTTCTTGGCTTGGTTCCCACTCCCTA
>Ga0233342_1000291_pt1 | contig 15119 bp, 7 predicted proteins | sample GEONDECOMP273_FD_180706 | JGI IMG/M metagenome (GOLD analysis project Ga0233342, IMG submission 180706) | Leaf litter microbial communities from Shasta-Trinity National Forest, California, United States - GEON-DECOMP-273 | ecosystem: Environmental > Terrestrial > Plant litter > Unclassified...
TGCTTCGGTAGGGGGGCCGTATCGATCGATCTTAAAGCACGATCCATCCTTTGGCGAGAATAAAGGTATTCGCTCGAGCTGTGCGGTAAGTCGCAGTATGCGCGGAGGGAAAGGTATATCCCTCCCTACGACTTACTGGCTGGGTAGGCCGGCCTGACCTGAATATGAAGAGGCCAGCCCAGCGACCGGAAACCCCATAGTATAACAAGCCCATCCCGCCTAGTCTCATCCCTACTTACTATAGATTGGGGAAAGAATCATTGACTGATCAACCTACCACCGCCATTTTCTGTCTCTTTCAACCGGGGAGGGATGTTTCACTGCAGCTACCCGCCCTACCTTTTCCCACCCGGTAATTTTTCTGCTTTCCTCTTAGATACGAACAGGGACTCTCAACTTCCATTCCAACCTTTTTCTTATACCTCTTTCCTGGCTTCTCGAAACATGAGGCAGAGCTAAATTTTCCCCCTTCATTTCATTTCTTCATTCCACGGAAATAAAGGCCTAAAATGAAATATATAAAGGATTAGCATTGTTCCTTTATTCTCGGTGTTCCATCTTATCTACTTGGTTGGGGAGGGAATTCTTGATTCACTACCACGCCATGCGAAAGGAAAGGTGCCAGTGCCGGGCGCCCGCCATCCATAACTACGATTGGATTGACGATTGCCACTACCTACTAGCCAGTTCTCTCTTTACTACCCGAAGCGCAGGTAATGTAGGCGAAGCAAGGAAAAGCCTAGGTAGCTGACCACTAATCGATCGCGGGCGAAGGAAAGCCATCCGGAGGAATATTGGAAGATTCACCAAAATTAGGACCAAAATGTGCAGACGTATCTTCAAATTAGAATTCTGGACTTGGACTGGGAGGACAAAACCTAGTTCTCACAAAGCTCCTGGGCTTCTGGGCTGATCTTTATTTCTCCTGGGAGGACCTATTCTATTCTCACGATGCTCCTCTAGACCGCCGAAGCATTATACCTTTATCTCGTTAACTCGGGAAAGTACCCGCTCAACAGGGCGGCGAGGCGAGTAGGCGTAAATGACTACCCTAATATCCTACTGCTTTATAAGTCAATCTATCCAAGTAAATCCTTTTATCCAAGTCAATACTACTAGCCTAGGTAAGGAAAGTTAGCAAAGCGAACGATAGCAGGAATATACTTTATCTATACTAATCTATATCGTTTAGCTTTCCCTTTGCTTTTCTTTTTGGCCATTATTAGGTCTCGGCTACGCCGAATAGATGGGCGCGGGCGCTTCTTTCCCAAAATAGAGGGTGCTTTCCACCTATAAGGCATCAATTCTATAACCCTGCACCTCTTATGATTTCTGCACTGATAACGGAAAAAACGTTGACTATACCCCACGGGCCACACGCTCTCTCTCGTCCTTGATGGGAAGGGCAATCAACGACATGCGCAAGTCGACCTGACATCCCCCTTTAAGGGCTTCCAAAGTTTGTGAGTTCTCAATTAACAAGGGATCTAACAGCTAGCGCACTTCCTCAACTCCTCCTTCCAGCATGTCCTTTCGCTTTCTCTCCCTGGGGTCTGAAGGGATGCTCCTGCGCTGATACCAGATGATGCAGGACAAAGCTCAGCCCACCTCAAGCTCGCCTGCTCAAGACTCCAAGTGCACAACACTCACAAAAGCAAAGGGAATTCTACATGGATGCAAAGAAGAGTAAGACAACAACCCCGACTTTTCATATTAATTGAAAATTGGAATTAACTTACATGCATGCAACCTCAAGGGGCTTCTACTACTACAAGGCAATTAAGGGCACATGCCCATTTATTACAGGATGCCCCTTCGGTCTATGTCTCGGCTAGAGCTTACAACAAGGCAATGAGATCACGAAGAAACTATCTCTCCAAACCCAACTTTTTAACACTCTCTTCCACTGGAACTATAGACTACTTCTAAACTTTTTATTCCATTCTCAAGAGCTACGGGCTCTTCTTCATGAAGCAAATTGTGGGTTTGGCATATCCATATCTCTGGTTTTATCTATAATTATTATTATTCTCTTATTATAAAGAATGAATGGCCTTTATCTTTATTTCACAAGCTGTCGGCTTGTCGTATTCTTCTACCTCTCGCGGTTCTACCCAACACTCAATTGGAACTGTGCCTTGTTCTTCTTCTTTTCTTAACAAAGTAACTCTACATAGACTCTTTGTTGTTAAAACCACCTCCCTTTCCTCTAAGGAGTGATACCCAGCGCTTCCACTGGAACCACTTTCTATGAGTTACACGAGCTCATCTTCTACCCTTGGCTTTGTCCAATTCTACCCAGCACCACAGGAACTACCTACCTTCTTTTTGTTGGTTTCATTCTCCTCTCTCTTTCACTTAGTCTCCTCTATTGGGTGAATTATTCCAGCTGCCAAGTTTTTTAACAAGCACGACGAGCTCTTCTTCTATACCACGAATCTGCAAGTTTGCATCTCTCTTGGTCTACTCACAGACCCCTTTTATTATGAGAGGCTTTTCATCCATCCTTTAAGGCTCATTGTCCTTCTCTTAATTCTCTTCCTTACGAGAGCTCGACCTTTGATAGGTTAGAGTGAGCTACAATTTGATATATGGCCCTAATGTGTACCTCAGGGCCAGCCAGATTAGATTATTCAAGCTTCTCCTCACTCTCTCTGTGGCGGGTTAACCAATGAAAAGAAAGGGGCCTATTATTCTTAGGGCCCGTCACTCTAACAGCCAGCATTGTATTTCCCAGCAGCATTGTCCCAGTGTTAGGCGCCTACCCACATATTAAAGTTTAAGATACATGTTCCCAGTGTGATAGGTCCAACAGCATAGTACCAGTGTTAGAGGCCTACCATCACAGCACAGCGAAGCCTAGCCCACGTACCATTAGTTTAGAAAGAAAGAATGGAACTTCTAGCTATAATTAGTCTTCTAATAGTTCCATGGAATAGATAATGGCACTAGTCTTCTTCCTTCTAAGAAAGAATGGCACTGCTCTTAGTTTTCTTGTTTCTAAGACATAATGGAACTAAGTAAGACGGGTCCATCAGGACAAGTCGAAGCCGGCCGGGTGTATCCCCGTCAGGCAAGGGAAATCCGCGATTAGTGGATTTGGACGTTGAGATGGATGTTTAGTTCGATGGCGATTGCTTGCTATTCTATACGTGCACCCCGGCAGACTACTGAAGCCGGTTTTCTTGGATGGCCTGGGATCCTCTGGGCTTTAGACAGTCATTGCCAGAATTGCTTATGATTGCCGGGAGTCATTTCCTCAGGGTGCGGCCTTGCCGATCCCCCCCAGCCGGTCAGCTGAGAGAGCCCATCATTCCCCACCGGTCATTCCCAGTCATAGCAGCACATACAGAGACCTATACCCTTGACCCTCCACATTGACCCTCGAACCCCTACCTAGGGAAACATGCAAATTTACCTTAACTCCGAGGATTTGTTTATTGAACAGGTATCCATTTATGGGGGGCTTTGTTTAAAGAATGGAAACTACTACAAGCGGCTTTTCCTTATGCTTGTTTCTTCCTTGTCAGGACAAGTAAGGAACTCCCCATGTTCGGTAACTAATCCAGTTGTTGGGCCCACTGAATAAGCTAGTACAGTCCAATAGGCTAGAACTCTAAGATAAGTAACTCCATTAACTAATTGCTAAGATTGCGGAGTTAATATTATGGAGACTCATCGTTGTTCCACTTGCCTGTCTTATGCTGCTTGGGTGGGAGTAAACACTTGCAGATCTAATAGCTGTGGGCGGAACTCCCTATACGACTTGCTTCAGGCACGAATATTCATTAGTGGTAGCAGCAATACTATGATACCTTCTCTTGTAGGGCCAGGATGGAACCTGACCAGCCAGATACAAGAATTTAGACAGCCAGCCAGGATATGCCTACTTGTAAGGACAGCATTGCTAGGTAGGAAGATGCCTATTTGCTTTTCCTATTTGTGTCACACCTCCCACTTTTATATAGATCCAGCTCAATTACATGAACTTAGAGCATTCACACAGGTTTGCTTGCTTGGGCGGAACATTGCTATTTCAATTTCTATAGCCTACTTTATATTTATTTCTGTTGGGAAGCAATCTATTGATGGACAGTGATCAATCAATAGAGGGCATATATAAATCTCTCAGTCAGGCAGTCAGGTTGCAAGGTTGAGGAGGGATAATCAATTGGGTATATATATATTCTTATTATATTAGCCCTAGTGGGAGCCTTTTATTTAGAGTGATAGAGATTTAAGTAGAAGGAAAGCCAAGTGATGCTTACTTACCAAAGCCGCGCTGCTCGCTCTGGACGCACCCCTCCCAACTATTATAATATTATATTAGTGGCTGCTAGCTGGCTCCGCTACTTTCGCGATATGACTTAAACAGTTTCGATTCCTTCATGGGGCAGACATACCTGTTTTAACCCACCTCCCAAACCTTCCTTATTGTTTTGCCTTATCCGATATTAATGCCATTTGAACACGCCTCACACTATTGATTAGGAATGATGACTTCGCTAGTCTTGCTAGCTTGGATTGCTGCTTGCTCGCTGATCGATGAACCAAGGGCCTTGCTTTATATCGCTTGCTGTGCTCCCTATAAGCTGGCTTTATCTTCCTTATGTCGTCGCTTCTCGTCCCTTCCTTAATTCCCTCTTTTTTCTGTCTGTATAGTCTAAGTAAAGCATAAAATAATTATAAAAACGTTTCCCTTGACCCTGACCCTATACCCTCCTCTACCTCGACCTTGTCACCTCACGAAGAAACATCCCGCTTATCGGGGAATGCAAGGTTTAATATTGAAAAGTGAAACTGCATATATTCTTTTCACAAATAAAGACACGCTCTGTGTGAATTAACAGGGGTTTAACTAACAAATTAAGCGGGACCCACTCCACAGGCCACCCTTACAGACTCTGAATTTACCATCCTTCTCATGCTCGTGACCAGAGCAATTATATATAATATGTTATATATGACGTGTCTACGTGCGAGGCATCCTACTCCATCCCTCCCGGTAGTTATAGTTGGATCTACCAGGACCAGCCAGAGTCAATAAGCTCCACTTATTTGATTACACCTTGATTCGACCAGCCAGCTCGATTCCTACTTCCAGCTTACTTTATAACGAATTCCATTATTATGAGCTCCAGGCCATGGTAAGGTCGCAACAGGCAGGCCATTATTGAACGTTAGCGGTACTCAACATGCAAGCGTTAGTGATTAGTCCAAATATGGGCAAGCGGTAGCAATCAATATCATGCAAGTATTCCCTTCTTAAATACATAACTTTAATCACAAATTTTTTTACTATTAATATATTTTTAATAATATCCAAATGAACCAAGCACTACTGAATACGTGCACGCACGCGCCGGTTGACACAGGGAGGGGACTAATCACAGGGGCTAGTCAATGGGCCTAATCAATGAGTCTACTACAGGGGTCTAAAACATGAAACAACAGCGGCGCACTCTCTCTTTCTATTTTGAAATGAATGGAGACTTTGGCTGCTAGTAACTTACTTACATTACTATTGACTGCCGTTAGCCGGGCCAACAGTAGTTGATCCCAGGTGTGTCGATGCATTCGATCTCAGGTTTCGCTGCCGCTCTCGATGCTGCTACTCAAAAACAATGCTGAACCTTGGGTCTTACCCTCCTTGTATTGGCTGCCCACGAAAGTAACGTGGGGCCATAATCTGGATTTGAATGGGAATACAATTTTTTTTTACACCCATTCATTATATATATATAAATTATACGACACCATTGCCAGAGGAAAGGAACAATAACGCTCCAGACCCGCCAGCACACAGAATGCAATAACAACGAGACACAGGTGCGACGATACACACACAGAATAGGTGCTATTTACGCTTACTATATTAGACTATCGGCTATAGGCTATGATCAATCGGCTATGATCGGCTGGCAAGGACCACCCACTCCTATGGCCGCCCCTTCATTATTTTAATTACCAGTTACTCTCTCTATCCGTCCTCTAAATTATCAGTTCACAGCCTATCAATCAATGGACGATGGTGTGCTATTGGGTTTATTCCTGAGATTTTATTTTGTAGGTATGAGTTATAAAGAAAAAGATTGAAATCTGACCTACGATGACATAGATGTACAACTTTGCAAATTTAGGTATTCTGACATAGTTGTAGGCGAACCACCAGAATGTGAACGTATGGTAAGGAAGGCTGGTTATCCCGATTATATCACTGCGCTCAAACCTAAGACGAAAAGGTGTAAGCCTTTCATTGTTGCCGACACGGAGACTGTTATGGTAAATAATAATCATGTTCCTTACGCAGCGGGTTTCTTAGTGGTTCAGCCAGGTAAAGATGTTGGTGCAATGCCTGATTATGAGATTGAGACCTATTTTACTGAGGATGATTTACCATATATACCAGAATTTCTGGATAGAAGTGATCATATGCTGTTGGGATTTCTGGAGCGTTTGGCAGTGGTGGCTGATAGAACTAAGATTCGAACTGTTTATTTCCATAACTTTTCCCGTTTTGATGGGATTCTATTACTGAAATATTATGCTTCTCATGGGGATAAGTACTCCGTTAAAGCTCTTATTCGGAACAATAGGCTGTATGAGTTTAGAGTGATTCGGGGAGATAAAGTGGTGTTACGTTTCAGAGATTCATTGACTCTGCTTCCAGCTAGTCTGAATAAATTGGCAAAAGCTTTATGTCCGGAATTGGGGACTAAAGGATCCATCCCACATGACGATATCACTGTAGAGACTCTGAGACCACTTAAGAAACAATTGCTCCCCTATATGAAACAAGATATTAGGCTGTTAGGTGGTATTCTGGTGAAGGCACAATCTATTTATTGGAGCCAGTTCAAAGTGGATATCGTAGATTGCTTGACATTGTCAGCGCTTGCGATGAAAATCTTTCGTACGAGCTTCTATGATGTAACTAATTGGCCCATCCATATACCAAATCGGAATGAAGATAAATTTATTCGTCGTGGGTATTATGGAGGACATTCTGATAGTTATATACCACATGGTGATAATTTGTATCACTATGATGTGAACTCCTTATATCCATTTATAATGAAATCCTTTCGTATGCCGGGTGGAAAACCTGTCTGGCATGGTAATTTGGAAGACCAGGACTTGTCCAACTTGTTTGGGTTTATAGAAGCTTATGTAGTGTGTCCTCCTACCATTAGTCGACCTTTCTTGCCATATAGGGATCCTAAAACTAAAACTTTAATATTCCCAACAGGTAAATTTGTAGGGGTGTATTATTCAGAGGAATTGAAGTATGCTAAGGAGTTGGGTTACGATATTCTACCTTTACAGGGGTACATGTTTGAGGAAAAGGAGACTCCTATGGGCAACTTTGTTGTTGACATGTACTCCCAAAGGCTAGAAGCTAAGAAGACTGGTGATGAGGCTATGTCTTTTGTTTACAAAACCCTAATGAACTCCTTGTATGGTAGATTTGGTATAAATCCGGAAAGTACGACAACAGAGGTCTGCGATAGGGAAAGATACGACATCTTAACCCAAAAAGAAAATTTGATATTTGGTAATAAGCTCAGTGAACAATATTATATTGTGAGCTATCATAAGAATACTGTAGATGCTGATGACTCTGAGTGGGATCCTCCAAGGATATCTGCAGTTCAATTGGCCGCTGCTATAACAGCTTGTGCTCGTATACATATGTACAAATACATATCTCGAGATGACTGTTTCTACACGGATACTGACTCAGCTATTCTTGGTAGTCCTCTTCCAGAGGAGGAAACATCTTCTATTGAATTGGGTAAATTGAAATTAGAGCACAAAGTTCGGAAAGGTATATTCTTAGCTCCCAAAAGCTATTATGAGATTGGTGAGGATGGTAAGATCATTCTGAAACATAAAGGAGCTGCTAAATACTTTGTTACTCCTGAATGGTTTGAATCGCAATTGGTAGATATTATGCGGAAGATGCAGGTAACTGTGGAGTCACACTTTCGGATAGATTGGCACACTCTAACGATTTCCAAAAAGGAAACCCATGTGAGCCTAGGAATCCAAGTGGGTACAAAGAGGGATCCTGTATACGATTCTGAAAATGTATTGATTAACACCATCCCTAAGGATGTTCTGGACTTAGGTGGTCAAGATTTAACTATTCTTAAATATGAGCTTAGGAAGGTTCAAGAGGAGTTATACAGGAAAGAGCGTGAATATGCTGGGAGCATTCCCAAGGATCAGTTTAACGAGCTTCAAGAGCGGTTGATAGATAAAGAAGCTGCTCTGAGTCAGGCCACTAAAGATCAGAAAGTTATTCCCAAGAAGGTGACCAAGAAGGTGACCAAGAAAGGGATTAGCCGTAAAGATCAAGAAATAGCTGGTCTGAATGAACGTGTGGCAACTCTGGAGTCTGAACTGGCTAAACAGAGTGAAGTAATAGCTATTCAGAGGTCTGAATTTGAGTCTCAATTGAGGAATAAAGATGTGCTTATTGCGAGTCTGCTGTCTGAACTGGCTAAACGTGATGAGAAATTGCAGTCTACACCAGCAGAATCCCCAATAGTTAAACCTACTCAGGTAAGTCAGAAGTGGCAGGGCATCAGTAGTAAGCCGAAGGTTCCCAATAAACCAGTAGTTCAACCTCCTAAGTACACTCCTGATAAGTTGCAGGGCCCAAGTAAGAAGCCGAATAAACCATCGGGTTATAATCCGAAGAAGGTGAAGCCTCCGCCGAAGGGAAATGATACTAGCTAACTAGGCGGTCTCTTTCGTGCATTTCTCTTTAGGCAAGTCGATGGCTGAGAGCATTTTCTCGAACGGATAAGAAGCAAAAGAGGGGACTTTAAGAAGACCTATAGCACCTCACGCGATAATCCTATCGGCAAAGAGATCAAGATATATTTCGAGGTCTATGCTAGGCCAGCAAGCAAAGTTAGAACGGGTGCGTATAATTACGTAGATAAAGCATTGCTCAGGATCTGGCACTAATACATCTTCGCTATGTATTCATTTCCACATAATCACAGGTCGCCTTTATTTGTTTTATTCTTGGTGAAATTTTGTTACATCACAATACCATGTTCCACCTCCTTAAGTATCACTATTTCATCGCTGTAGATATAATCTTCCGCTTCATACGCTTCCGCTCTTTAGCTATAGTGTGAGCTCAGGCTGAACTACAAACAAATTAAGATTTAACAACTCATTTGGGCACGAAGTATTATAGTTATTCACTTTATATAGGTTCATTTCAAAATAGTGGGCACTAAAAACTACCTCCTGTCCCTCCTGTCTATGGGTCAAAAGATAGATCCATTGCATCCACCGATAAGCGTTAGGATGGTTCATGAGGTGAGAGGTTCAAGGTTAAAGGCTTATTCCTTCTGTGATACTTGGTGACGAAGGCATAAGTTTACAGGTGAGGTTCAAGGTGTGAGTTAGAGAGCCCCTCTGTCAAGTTCTTAGTACCCCGCTAGGCGAAGCGTAAGGGTGAACTAGCAGCAGTTGAACCAACAACAAAAGAATTCCTAGCAAAACCTAGGCGGGAACATAACAGCATTGGTAATAGAGGTTTACAGGAGGGAGGTTCTATTGAGCGCTATTAAGCCCCCGAGACTCATTATTTATTATCGAGGCACCCAAGACGAGGGATAAGCAAGGTAAAACCTCCGGTAGGCCACGTGAGGACGAGCGGATATTCAAAGGAAGTGTATACCGTAGTTTTACTTATAGGGTTACAGGCAGCACCCCGAAAGCAGCTTGTCAAGCGAGAACAGAAACGGTCCCAGAACGATATATGGGGGCCCAGAGAGATACAGAGCTGGTCCCAGAAGGTTCAATTTAGAATACATATGGCGGCTGGTCCATATGGGACAGGTACACGAGAGCTGGCAGCAGCCACAAACCGTACCGGAACCTTTTACATTGATCTAGTTATGTATAAGTAGCATTGATTTAATTAAACAGTTCAGTTAGTCAGTTAGGGAGTAATTTATGAATTTATACATGTATTGACAGCTTTGCAGTTCAGCATCCTTATAGAGTGGAATAATAGATAGAGTGAAATATCATATATAATACATGACCTTCTTAGTTCATCTATTGAATGAAGGAAGACGAGCTTAGCCAATGAGGAACTTAAGAACGAATTACCATAAGGTAAGGATTTAATACCAGTCCTACCACGAGCTTAGTTGATACTTATATCCGAGACTTATATCAGTTACGTTAGCCAAAGATACTATGAGCAACGACATTACCGTTAAACGTAAACGAAGATACGACCTAAGACATTACCGGGATTCAGGAAGGAACGGGTCTCGTATACGGAGGTGAAGATAGGACGTAGGGTTGGAACAGAAGGTTGGGTCCAAATAGAAGGGTCGGGTACGGAATAGAGCGGTACGGAATCGAGGGTCGGATACCACAGAATGGAATACCCTTCGTTAACCCTTTGTTAGTTTATGAAAACACCCCAGTATGGGATAACCTTTCGGACCTCTATTGAGTGATTACAGGATCTTGATCAAAAGGATGGAATTATCTTAATCGGTAAGATCTTGATCGATTTTATACAACATACCCACCCTCAAACTATATTATGTATACAATCACACCTTATTTGTTATTGCAGGCAGGGATCGGACAACACCTATTGCGTACGAGAGCTGGCTGGTTGTTGTCGAGCGAGAACTGAGCCGGTACCAGAATGAGATACTTGGTGGGTCCCAGAGATCAAAAGAAATTAGAGTTAGTCCCACAAACAGAGCTGATACAACTGATAGAAAGAACTGGTACCGCAGAGATATAAGGGGAATGGGCCCACAGAGGCGTCATGAGATGAGCTGGCATCACCAGACCGGGTTTAACATCCACCATATTACCTATAATTGAATTGAAAATACTTGGTTACTGTTGTTGACGGAGTGATGTCCAACCCAGTTAATAATAATAATAGGACGGATGGTACGGCATGCTATACTCTCCTTACTTTACCTGGGTTCCACACGAACTCTTTACCCACTTGAAGAACTAGACCTGGTCTCACCACGAACTTCATTAATTGCTTAGCACTTAGAACCGAAGACTACGATGCCTTAGACTAACCTGCCTGCTTCAGACTTATATCATCTATGCCCCACACTTCGTTCCTTACATCTGCTTCCCATATACTAGCTTTGTTGGACGGTACGGGAGGGATACAGCATTCACAGGCATACTTTGAATCACACTTTCTTTCAGATGTGGGGGGTACCACTTTCACTATTATTGTCCCGAACGTTGCCTGGCCGGATACGATTCGGAATACTGCTTCAGACGAAGAGCCTTTTAAAAGGTCCGGGACTGACTAAATCAAAAGTTAGGCGAGCAAGGAAGAGGAGGTACGAGGGACGTTAAGTTACTCGACCAACGAGAGAGGAACGAGCGAGTGCTCTCCAAATTTGGTATGGGCCCCAAAATAGAGGTGCGAAGCCGCTTTCCCTCACCTTGTTCGGGAAAGTAGCGACAATTCATTCACTCATTCACATTGATCACGTCTTACAAAAGTGGTTGCTGTACGCAATGGAAAGGCACTCGAAAAGGCTGTTTCCCGCAGCAGGAGAGGTGATAAAGGCGTAATAGTTGTTAGCTAGGGCATGAGGAGAAAAAAGAAAAAACAAAAAATAGTGGGAGGGAGTAGCACTTGGCTAAGTAAATCTGTGTGCTACGTATTTGTAAGTTTGGCTTATAGGTGAATAGATGGGATGTGAGCGAATCAATCTGTGTAGGGCGCAAAGATAGGGTGCGTAGGAATCAAATCAAGTGGCATATGATGGGATTAGCACGTGTTCCTATAAAGTATAGGTTCATTTTGATAGTAAATATATGTGCTATGTCAATGAAGACAAATCCTTTGGTGATTCAAGAAGTGATTAAGGAAGAAGAGATTATGGAAAAAAAAATATACATGTATGAGGCGATTGTAATCTAGTTCATTCTTACAAGGGAGATTGAGATGCTACTAACATCTTGCATTTGTCCAAGAATAAAGCACGTCTATAGTCGAGCCTCGACAGCAGCTGATCTGGAACCCTTCCATTATAAGAAGACACTAATTGATATACACCATCTGATTCAATCAACACTAATTGAGCATGCGAGCACTAACCAACCAAACTCATATAATCCACAAGCATCCATCCACTTGCACTCATCTTGCTATCCGAATCTCTCTCTGTAGAACGCACGCATGAGATACCACCCGTAAATCACGCTCACCACCTGCTCCACTATGTATTTCCCAGCCATTATAGCCCCTGATATATAGTTCCTTTTAATTAATAAATTGGTCCATTTCGTCATACTCAACTACTGCAATAGTCAATCTTTAACCAAAGGACGCAGACCCACATCCGCCAAAGGAGGTGATAGATATTCATCGTCGGGGGAGGCACCAGTAGAGGCTCTCGGGTGGCAGAGCCAGATGCATAACCAGTAACTTAAGCAGCATACCTTCCAGATCGAGATAGAAACCTAGCAGCATCAATAGCATTAATAGTAAAGACATATACAGCATACCTAGGAGCATCTAATAAGGCAGAGGTAAAGGCGGAATAGCCAAACGGATCCATAAGTGGTGCATCATAAGCAAGGGTTGCGGTACCATCTACAGGTCGAGACCCGTATCCATATAAAGACCCGTAGCTATTAGCAGGAAATGCAGCAGTAGAGTAAGCCTCAGTCCGAGTAATCCCAGGTCCGGGTTAAGCATCCGTTGATTCAGCTATTGATGACTCAGTTGATCCCGTTGATCCAGTCGTTGAAGAAGCAGTTGACCAAGTGAAAGTAGCAGTAGCTAGGGGGGTTGACCCATACCTAGTAGATGATCCAGTCAACTCTATTGATCCAGTTGAAACATCTGTTGGACCAGCTTCCCTTCGCACAGATACATACCCATAGCCTACAGGAGCAGTAGCAGAGGCGGATGCCAAAAAGACAATTATATATTATGCATTCCTACAATTTGACTAAGAATAAGTAAAGCACGCGGAAGCACAGGCGTGAATGGCATAGGTAGTAGGTAGTCAAGAGCGCCCTCATGCTATTCTTGCGGTTAATTATTAGGCACATGATCTTTTCCTATATCTCGCCCGACATCTTCATCGCCAGTTCCCATTTCATTTTGATATCCATAACCCCCTCTTCTGGTCTAAGATGGAGATTGAGTTCGATAACCATGCACCTACTATGATCCAATGCTAGTTGTTGAATAATCATAGCCAGTCGCCCGAGTGGGAGCAATTGAACCAGCGCCAGCTTATGGACCAATGGAAGATTCCAGAGCTAGTATGAAAGCACGTATTTAATACCTAGTGAAAGCATAAAATACAAAGGCTAAGCCTCCGGTAACGGATAAAGAAAAAGGCCTAGTGCTAGGTGACCCCGCCTAAGCAAGGATGGAAGTACCAAATGCAGGTCCTTATAACCTCCACTTCTGCTCCCTTTTGTTCTAAGTCAACTTTATATGGGGCAAGGAACTCTGCTACGGGAGGGATCAAGGTAAACAACAACCAAATAAACAGATTATGGGACTGGAATTGATCTGTATCCGGCTAAGGGGCTTAAACTGGATAACGTCATCAATTGGATATGCTACTGTTTCCACTAGCTCTGGCGCTCCTGCCTTCCCCAATGCTCTTTCTGCTTCTGGTGCCTTCTCACCAAATAGATCCATATATAGTACCGATGCTGGCTCTCGGTCAAGCTATCGAAGAAGGGATGCTGCCTCTTATGCTGCGGGATCAATTGGTCAAAAAAGCACTGCTGCTGATTCAAGGTCAATGACTGGATCAAGGTAATCTACGGAGTAAACTGGATACGCTACTGGCACAATATTGGAATTTACTAGAAATGCTCCAGCCTACAGCTATAACCACATATGATTGCTCTATAAATGGAAGGGATATCACGGGTACTATCAAATTGGAATTGGAAAGGATGGGTAGGGTGCTTTTTATACTGGATCAACCGCATCTGGAACTAATCTATTGCTGGTACAGGGATATTGATCTTATACTGAATCCGTATATGGAATCGGTGGATCTTCAACGGCTGGGTCTTCGACTGAATCAGGATCAAATGAACTTACTTTCATTTGGTAAACTGCTTCCGCTCTCTATGTTACCATAGCCTCCACTTGCTTTGTTCCAGCTACTGTCGTTTTTGCCTTTGCTTCCGTCTCCTCTACAAAAGAAACTGAAATGGGTTAGTATTTCCGGCAAATAGCCAATGGTCGCGTTTTACGGTGTTACCCTATAATCAAAAAGCTAATTATCATTTTATACCGTAGTAAAGTCATCCGAAGAGGCAAGGGCATACCCAATTGCATTTCGGTATCCACCATCCCGCCCAGATCCGCCGGTCAAAGAATAAGTGCGGGATGAAGAGGAGGAAGCACCAGTAGCGGTTGACCAGGCATCTTAGGTAACTAGAGCAGAGGTGAAAGCAGTTTAACCCACAGTAGTGAAAGACCCTGTTATAGATTCTGTTAATCGAGCTACAAGTTCACCCGTAAAATCGATCATCATGGAGCTACGCGAACAGCTTCCTAAATCTACCCCGATTTCGTAATAACTTTGTATTACAATTACATTATATGTTACATGATAGTTCAGTAGCTAGTAGGTAGTAGTAAAATAGGTCATGAGAATAGTCCGTTAGTGGATCTAGGAGCATATCGTTCAAAGTTCGATCGTTTAGGCTGGGATGCAGCAAGGCGAGGTGCTGGCTTTGTCTTCACCTGGGACCCTGCAAAGGGAAGCTTATTATGCTACTCAGAATGGGTGATATTATGGCTATCAAACTGATGGATCAAAAATGACTGGGACTATAGGAGCTTAAACTGACTATGCAACGGTAGGATCTTAAATAACTGGCGCTGGTTCACGAGCAACTGTCTCTTCACCAGGGCCTTACTTTGCCTTTACTACTGACCACTGCCTCTTGTCGGGGTAAACGAGCACAGATACTGGGCACTAGGGCAGATAGCCTTGGATCTCAACCTAGAACAGAATATTCCTATCTAAATCTTGATGGATCTATCAATAAGAAATCTGCCTGCCACAGTAGCTTCTGAGGTCCCTGCTTGC
>Ga0233342_1000293_pt1 | contig 15005 bp, 9 predicted proteins | sample GEONDECOMP273_FD_180706 | JGI IMG/M metagenome (GOLD analysis project Ga0233342, IMG submission 180706) | Leaf litter microbial communities from Shasta-Trinity National Forest, California, United States - GEON-DECOMP-273 | ecosystem: Environmental > Terrestrial > Plant litter > Unclassified...
TTCAATTTGGGAAATAATGAACCGCCTCCATGTCACGATGGTAGTACGCAGGCGATGTATCTAATGGCCTAAAGTGGTGGAATTGGCGGCCAAATTGACATAGGGAAAACAGTGAGGAGCTAGACGCCGGACTTACCTTTCTGCTCGAACGAAGCCCTGAATCCACTGATGCACCCAAGCACTGCCCACCCGATGGTGCAATGCCTGAACGACAAGATTGACCTGTTTAATGCTAGAGTTATTACGGTTAGCAGGAGTCTCTTGCAACTCGCCCCTGGCCAACCAAAATGATGAGGGTTAAATACTTGAATTCACTGCTCAATTCTACATCAATCAATTCGAAACCACAGGTAATCCTGCACATCCAGGTGGTGGATACGGAGTAGGTGCAGGGTGATTCCTAATGGATTGAACACTTGACCGCAAACGCATGTTTACGGAGTAATGATCCTCTGCCATGAAACAGACAACCATGAACGGAATTTCAACGGAAAGATGGATGACAGCTAAAGCCCAAGATGGAGAATGAAGTTGAATTGTCTAAGTGATGCTTATACAACATTCTGCACAGATGAGAAGTCCAACGCAAATTAGACAATTCAGAAGCAGTTTGGTGTAAGCAACCACTACAACTTCTATCTATTTCAAATTTGAAAACCAAAATGGAAACTTTATATACAAAAAAAGCGAGCAACGGATAAAGCAATCATCGTGGAAGAGGTGATCATGAGGTACAGAAGAATAACTAGTTTTGGGGAAAGGCACCTATATTGAGAGAGTATGGGGAGCGTTTACACAATGAAATGCCGCATTGAGCTAGAGATATCATGGGACCTTAGAATTCAGAGCTGTAAATTGCCCGGATACTGGATTACTAATACCGGCACACTGCACATCACATCCTCGCTGGAGCCACTATTGGTCATCGATCAGGTCCAGACCCGGTTTGAAAAAGTAAACATCAAGTCTAAGTAATGGCGACAATCATTCCCATCAACAAGCTCGAACCGAGGAAATGAGAGCAGTAGTGCATACACGCATCACGAGCCACGTCTCTATTTTAGCCCGGCCAATCAATGTATCCCAATGTAACATCAGCGCCAGCCAAGCCCACACCACAGAGCCGTCACTCCACCTACCAAAAGCCTTGTTGGATTAACAAATAAGACCGGGTCGCCCCAGAGATTGCATTCTACGATAGACCTAAAGGCCAGCCGAGCGCGCCTGCCGAGAGTTCACGATCGCGACTAGTCGTGCTCATCATCCACCATTGCTCGCATTCCCCAATGAAAAGCCAAAGCTGAAAGCCACGCCCTTGCACTGTCCAATCTCGCTTCCCCTCCCACTCACACTCCGGACTGACGGGGATGAAGCACCCGCCTTTTGGAAAAGGGACATTCATGCACACGTAACCCCCCATCCCACCAATAGAACGCACTAGCCTTGCCACGCGCGAAGCCCGGACGAGGTGAATGTGCAACCAGCACAGCAAGAAGATACATCCCGAGGCTGTTACTCCTCAAGTTCAACCATGGCATAATGGCAAGGTGGTAAGAACGGCTCTTTCAGCAAAGAAGGTGAAACAATAAGAAGGGAGCGGTCCTTGCCTGATGCAGGCAAGCAATAAATTCCTTCCCGTATTAACCTCGGGAAAGTCCCTCTCCTTTTAGTCGAGCAGCTCCGCCCCTCTCCTTTTAGTCGAGCCCTCCGGACCTTGCCCTCAAAAGGACAAGCCCTCCGGACCTCCGGGTCCTTTATTTATTCCCGTAAAAAAAGAATGAATGCTGGAGAGAAAAACCATGATACGGATAAAGGCGTCAAAAGTCGGCTCCCTGTGTCAAAATCCCTGCCCAAATGGATCCAAACCTGAGTTCACTATAAGATCAACTTGCTCTGGTACAGGCTCCGGTACAGGGAATGAACTAACTAACCGTGTGACCAACCCAAATTAGACTGTATCCACAAAGCCTGGTGGAGCCACGACTAACTATGTAATGTGATCAGTCGTTGACAGTGCTTGGGTTTTCTCCTTAGGTGACTCTAAGTGAAATGGGTGACCGGGTAACATATGGTAACGCTCATCCGGCTGGTCTGGTGTTTCCAGCTAGTATTAAAAAGCTCTAGTTCTAACACAATCCCAACTAATAAGCTCTACTGCTTCCTAAAGAATACACGCAAGAATACATATTATAAACCGAAAGAAGTACAGGAGCTACTTAAAATAGACTTTTCCTATTGCTTTTTTCTCCTTCACCAGACACAATAAAGAAGAAAATAGTATTCTAGAGTTACTAGTCTTAGTTCAAGTATTAAATGTCAATATAATACAAGCTTCTAGGTTCCTCTTTAGGTTGAAATAGAGGGTGACTATAAGGTTGAAGATATAGAAAGATAATCTTTCTTCTCCTCTATAAGGTAAAGTTCCTGTATCGAAAAAAGAAGACTAACCAATTATCTTTCCGACTTAAAGACTAAAGAGTATCCTATCCTATTCTTAATACAAGCTAACCCTTGCCCTCAATATGTTTTTTAGCCAATAACTAATTATTATTCCTAAAGCCTCTCTTCTTATTCTAATTATTAAGATTCTAAATTATACTACTCTTCTAAACATACTCCTATTTTCTATCTTATAAATAATGCTCTTTCCGGATTCAAAGAAATAAAAAAGATAAAATCTTTCTATTATACATAACTATTGAGGTTTAGTAGTTAAAAAAGCACTATGAGATAGGTTTATCTAATTGAAAGTATCCTTATTAGTGTTAGGAGTATATATAAATAAAGTATGCTAGAGAAATGAAGTATCTTTAGAAGATTGAAAGTCTTAGGATCTCTTTAGGTATGCTTTAGTATAGGAGTTTGTTAGCTACTCTTAGACTGTAAAGACTAGTTGTGTCTCCTCACCTAGCTACTCTTATAAACTCTGGATCCTAGTATCCCTTTAAACCACCTCTACTTGTAAGCTCATTATATGAGCATCCCAATTATTTGCTCCTACAGTGGTTTGGGTTGGATCACTCAGTCTTACCCCTGTCTTCTATACCACACTTAATGAACCTAGATACATCTAAAGAGACCCTATTCATTCCTCCAGACTTATAACCTCCACTCGAGCTAGATCTAAATTCTCTCTCTAGTCAGCTAGACTCTTTGAAACAATAACCAAATTATAGGAGTGGTCATCCACTCCCAACATATATATAAATAAAACTCAAACTCTAATGTTCAATATTCAATATTCAATTTTTTTAGCATATTTTCATATCTTGCTCACCTCTTAGGATCTGCCATGAAAACCTTTCATTGTAGGGCCTATCAAATTTATCCTCTCGATACCATCATAGCTAACTACCTACTTAGCAAACTGACATTGATACTCCCTAGGACATATAAAATAGAAATATGATTCTTGTCACCTAGAGTACATGTGTGAACCTCCTAATGAATCTTAATAAGCTATTTTTCCTTTGCCTTTGACTCCACCTTGGCCTCCTCTTAGACTCTAGTCCTTGCTTGAGCCTTTAGAGTTGTAACTACTACTCTTACACCACCATGCCTCTCTACCCAACTCTCCTACATGGAATCCACGTGCTCACCCGAGTAAACCTACTCTTGAGATAATCCACGCAATCCCTCACCACCCTATATTAAGATGAGATTTGACAGGTGTCGGTTGATGTAGTGTAGCTGTGTCTTCCTATTATAAGGGAACTCTCACTACCCATCCCCAAGGATATACAGGTATATGATAAATTTTTATGATAAATTTTCATGTATCTTCTCCGTGTTAATATTTTTTTCCATCCTACCTTATAGATAAGTCCTCAAGTCTGGCTTGCTACTCTTCTAAACTATATGATCCCCTGACCTAAATTACCAAACTCTAGGTCATCTCTCCACTACCTCGACCTTCACATACTTATGAATGGTAGGAAGGCATAAGGAAAGGATGATCTCTCTCTCTAGTCTCCCTGGTCTGATATGCTCCCATAACCATATTGAGAAGAACCCTACAGTAGATAAAGAAGCACCTCTCCCTTCATCCATCTCTTACTTAACAAGGCGGCTCATAATCCCATAATGCTCTAGTTAACCATTTATTTCACCGAGCGATACTCTACTCATAACGCTCCAATTCGCATTCATAAAAAGATTAAAGCTATTTAATGCCCCTCCCTCTAATCTAGCCCTGAGGGACTTTTGAGAAAATATCTAGTTGCTAAAGTTGACCATGTAAAGACAGTTACAAATGATAAGTATGACTGCATAAATCCACTATCTTGTTAGCTCATTAATGTCTTTCCCTTTTTATACCCATTGCTTTCCAACTTGCGCTATTATTTTGCATCTTATCCCCACTGACTTTATGCTGATCCCAATGTGCTACGTGCTTGAATCTTGTGCTTTCCCTTCCCTTCCTTTGTCAGGGAAGTCCCTCCGGGTCCTTCGCTCTCGTTTTCATTTCGTTAAGACGGATAAGGGATGATCAATTTCCTTATGAGTGAGATCAAGGTCGAGCAAGGCCCGATTCGTAAGGATAGAGCTAAATCGTGATCTACAATGGGGCAATGTGAGTAAGTAAGCAGCAGGCAAGCAAGCAAGGTCGGAGGGAAGCAAGCAAGCTCGTAAATAGTAGAGGAAATATGCACTTGCTATTAGATATGATGCATATATGGAACTACTAGCTTCCCTTTGCATGGTTCCATACCCTCTAGCAGCAGAAGCAAGTGTTTATTCTGTTTATCCAGTTAGTGATCGAGACCCGGTTCCTCTTTATGATCGAGATCGTAACGCTCGTGATAGAAAGGAAGAGCTTGAATGCTAGGAATTGAAAATCTGATGCTAGGGATCGGGATGAAGATTATCGTGATAGAGGTTCATATTTTATAGATTGAGATTAAGCAGTTAATTATTCAATAGATGGATCTACAGTTGTTTCTGTTAATTATGTTGATTGAGCAATTGATTATGCTGATGGAGTAGTTTCTTATTCTGTTGATCCGGTCAAAGTACCAGTCTAAGTAATTTCAGCAGTCGATCCGGCTTATCCACTAGCACCTGTAATTGAAGCACCATCTGGAGCAGATCGAGATCTAGATCCAAACCCATATTAACCACTATCTACACCACCAGCACCAGCGGCATATCCACCAGTGGCAGGGTAAGCAGCACCAGTAAAAGCATAAGCATAGGTAGCTAGAAAGACGAAAAACCCAGCCTTTATTCTGGGTTTGGAAACAGCAATAAAAATGGGCATAAAACTCCTCTCCCTTTGGTCGAGCCAACTTGCGTTTCCTCAAGATATTCGGGGTCAAATCTGGTGGTAAATCAAGTGAGATAAATCTGCCAAACCAGACATCCAAGGTTGCGGCAATACAAGCACGAGGTATGGGACCTGTTTCAAAATTGTATTGTTTCGATGCCATTAACATCACTTCTGCCCCTAGAGAGGTCAATCACAGAGCGGACAATTTGGCTACATCTGTTGCTGAGTTCAGCCCACCCAATCTTTCTCATTTGTCCTACTCTGTAAAGGTTATGCACAGACCAGCCATCCCGGATAATCTAAAGCAATGGCAGGTGTTCAAAGAGAAAGAACAGATTAAGAGGTTCCTGCTTATGGTGGGCGAGTATACCAATATAAAAATGAACTCAGATGGGGAAGATTAATAAGATGAATTAAGCGTTGGCCAGCCCTCTGAACGTGCTGCCCCCGACATGATTGGAGGCCAAAGGGTTATGGAACTGAAAACAAATTGAATACCCAGAGGTTTGGTCCCATTAGAAAGGCTCTTTTATTTCAACGATGTGCCTATGAGGCCCTCCATGAAGCCAGAGTTGTCCGAGGTAAAAGAGTGCATTTTAGGCACTTAACAAGAGCCCCAATTTGTCAAGCTATCGAAGACTCTTTCCCCTGCTTAAAAAAGGGAGTCTGTTTAGCTATTTAAAGAGTGAAAGGAGGTTTTTGCTTGGATATATGAAGACCTAAAGACCTACGACCCAGCTATCTTCCAGCATAAAATCCCACTACAAAAAGAAGCCCTTTAGGCAAAAGCTGAGAAAGCTTAATCCTCTACTTAAGCCCATGGTCAGGCAGGAAATAAAGAAGCTCTGCGATGCAAAGATCAGAATCCCCATAAGGTATTCAGCCTGGGTGGCCAACCTTCCTTCCTTGTGCCGGTCAGAAAGCAAAATGGAGATATAAGGCTCCAGTACTCAAGTGTATGGGCCTCTAGTGAAGGGACTCGTTTTCGTGAGGTAATCTTGTAATAGCGGTAATTGTGCTCTAGTAAGTAACCAGGGGATTAATAGTGCTCAGTGGCTCAACCAGTAAAAAGGGCCTCCACCAATACAATATAAGAATCCGTATTGCACCTAAGTGGATCCATCGGTCTGTAGTACGGCTTCCAGTCACACGATGTTATTCCGGCAGATGTAGTAACCCGTCCCATCCCCAACCAACGATGTTCATCAAGAAAATAAAGAACTCCTAATCGGTGACTCACATTCTATAGTGTAAGGTTATCCGGCTATGGGAAGGTCTCTACTCATGGGGATAAATCGTGCTCTGGTCCTCGCGCGGTAATAGGTCTATACTTGGGTCATGGGGAGTGATGGTGCAATGTCAATTGGGCTAAACTAGGTCCTTGTGCTCTGGGACTTAATTGAAGAGAACTCCTATCGGCGGCATTGATGGCGAACCACCTCATTCATAAGTTCAGTAACCTCATCAGTTAAGTGGGATAACTTTATCAGAGCCATTATCCCACGCAACCCCGCCCGTTAACAGGCTCTGTATCCGCATTTTATGTCACCATATATGGAACCGCATCTATAATTGAGCGAAGGGATGCCCCCACTGCTTTATCCACTGGTAGGTTCGCTTATCCATCGGCAGACACATAGCATGGGTGGAACACACTACAAGGCTTTTACTTACTTTGCTTGCCAGGGGTTAATCTTTAATAAACAATCACCTGGTGCTCCCTGAGCCCGAAGCTCCGCACTCCTTAATACTCTCGTTTATCATTACCTAGAGCTTACCGAGACAAGGTTGCTCTGCTCGCACCTCCCGGTTCACTAGGGGTTTACAAGAAAATGGGATTGAGTCGTCCCAATCCTACCTTACTCTACGTGGTTGGTAGATTGCACCTGGTTCATCATGGCCTAGATTGAGTGCTTTCATTCATTATCCATGTATATTACCAGACCGGATAGTGAAACTTGCGAGCTACGAGTCACTTCTTACTCAACTATTGGTGGCGTGATGCTGCTGGGCATGGTCCTCTATATGATGACTTATCGTGCCGCTACTGCTAGATAAGCTTATGCTAGGTCTACTACTGGTTCGACTGGTGCTAGAAAGAAAGCTATTTCAACGGGTGCTGTTGGTTCAACAAAAACTGGTTCAGCAGGGACGGAGTTGCTCGACCAAAGGGAGAGGGAATCCTCTATCTATTTATGATGGTATTGCTTTTGAAACTACTACAGTAAAAGAGGGGTGAACTAATGTGAGAAATAATGCTACTTCAACAGGTGCAGCTAAAACGAGTGCTTCTTATAAGGCTTCAACTGGAGAAGCCAGGACTGCTGGTGAAACTCCTTCTACTAGTTTAACAGCTTTTACATCAACAGCTCCTTTAACAGCTGATGTGGATATTGGTAATCTCCACGACGACCTCAAAATTTGCATTAACTAAAAGTATTCAAAGGTTTATAGGCTATAATGGATGTGTTATGAAGGTGTTTTAATATCTTTAGGTGTTCAATTTATAGATATGATGAAAATTTCTGCAATTTGCTCACACATAAAAACAGATGCTTCCTCAATATAGGTGTTTAGACGAGGGGCGGAGCTGCTCGACTAAAAGGAGAGGGGCGGAGCTGCTCGACTAAAAGGAGAGGGGCGGAGCTGCTCGACCATACGGGAGAGGAATCCCTCTTTATTAAGATTTAGGAATGCTTCTACTTGCCTACTTTCTTTTGACTCTTTTTGTCTACCTATTTATTTAATAATAAAAAAGAGATTCCACCTGTGGCTTGGAGTTATTAGCCACTTTTGTTTTATTTAGTGGAGGATAGACACATAGTGTTAAACACATATACATATATATTTTATTTGAGGGTAACCTAGGTTATCATGAGTTAGTAAGGGTGGTAATCCTAATTTTATTCCCTTATAAACCTAGAACCTGTCGCTGCATCACCCAACATACCGTGGTTATATTGAAAGGATTTCAGAACCCCTATCCCTTTTGACTATATAAGCTATCTATCAGGGAGGTCATGACCTTAAGGTTAGGTCTTCTCAAAACCCTAAGCCAACAACCTATGATTGTGGAATGAGCACTACACATATGTAATTGTATTGCTAGTTTATATTATATGTATATTTTACATTACTTGAGTTCTTCTCCACACTTGACTTTACTTGGTTACATCATCCATATCTCACAGGGAGTAAGCTACCTATTTTTAAGGGGTGAGGTGATACCTCATTCCTATGACACACTAGTGAGCAAGTATTGGATTATCCCATGAGGTTAGTTCTCCCGGTCCCTAATGGATCTAGTTTTAGAATCTTGTTTTCATCCATCTTATTTATTCCATTAGTGTAATCTCCTATAGCCCATTGTTTTGAACCCTCTACCGGCTCCCATATTGCAAAGGAATTTGTTTTGCCTATGATGCTTTATTGAGTGTGCACAACACTTGACTAGTGAACCCTTCTTTCCAACACCATTGACTCTCCTTTTTCCTAGAGTCGTGAAGTGTTACATTATTGAGAGTACCTTGTAAAGGAGATAGCATGCCCCTTATGTAGCACGTATACCTTAACAATGCACGTATCTCTTTAGTGAACCCGATGTGAACCAAACTTCTAATTGTTGGTTTTTATTCTTTCTGACATCCCTATCTTCACAGTTAGCTTCATTGCACATCCCTTTGGTGAACTTGACGTGAACATATATGCTCTTCACTTTGTTTTGTTTTTTAAGCCTTCCTCTCTTTGTCTTGTTATAAATATATCTACCATGCCCCTCATATTATGTTGGAGGTTTCTTCGTTTTTGCCTGTTTAGAGCCTATTGCTTCCCAATCATGCCACCTATAAGAAAGCCTTATTGAGACCTAGCTACCTCAATTCTTCTAAGGCTAAGCTTGTCTAGACTTCACCTCCACCCATCTCAGTCCATTTGTAATGAACCGCTACCTTTATACTAAGGATCATCTCGATGAAAACCTATAAGTCTTCCATTCCACCCATGTTGCTCACCAATCTTCTCTAACTAGCTCGTGAGAAGAGGATATTAGTGTGGGACCCACCAAATTGACTTCCATCATGCTCGACCTTAAAACTCTACCTCTGCACGTATTATAGGTAGTTGAGTAGGATACCTAGCATTTTGATCTCTCCACCTTACTTTAGTACATTTTTGATTATACCCTGCTTATAGAGATGGCTCGTCAGGTACTTAACCCTCGCTAGCCTATCCATGCTCTAGTTCACTTGCCACCTTCTTAGGATGTGACCACTTCTACCGAGTCTTCCAAGCAATATATTACTTATGTAGCCTCCTGACTAGCTTAGAACCTCACAACTCAATAAGCCTCTACCTCCACACAGCCTCCTCCAGCTCATGTTACTCTTAGCTAATAACACATAAGTTTCTACTGGTTCATTCCATGCTACCATATTTACACCAGGAACTCCCTAGCCCACTTATGGTTGCATTCCTTCTACAGTTACTTTGAGACATAATCTCAAAACCTGATTATCCCTAAGGTGACCTTTGGCCAACCCTTACATGTGAATACTACTATCACTAAATGAAAGCCCCCCCAAAACCCTACCTTAAGTACATACATTTCTTCTCCTTTTAGGGACCTTCATCTAGTACAGTTCCTCTCCTTAGGCCTCTGACCTCATCTATCTTTGTTCGTCCCAGGCCTAAACCTTTAGGTTTTGTCACCCATGATTTGTTTCAAAATCCTTTTTACCTTAGCAGATAGCCAATGTTCTTTATTCTCCTTATCTTGATGTGGTTCTTCAGCCATCAATTTTTGACACTTTTCATAACCTTATTAGCGATCCCTTGCCCTCAAAAGGACAAGCCCTCCGGACCTTCTATAGTTCTCTATTTTTAGTTAGTAGTTCTGAATGATGATATGAGAGTTGTTTCTTCCTTTTCTGTAGTAAACTAAGAATAAGATAGATAGTAGCTTCCGTATGCTTTCTGATTACAATAAGAGATTCCATCTAGTGCCTAATCTATTCCTGTTAGTAAGTTAGTTTCCATATCTTGAGACTTTATTCTTCTTATGATCTAAGATGATAGTTAATATCCTTTCCTCAGTCAAGATTGATTTTAGGTTGATATTGTAGTAAGGGCTAGTTGATTATGACTTGTGCTAATAGTAATGCCTGTGGAAATGAAGCCTAGGGTCTTTGTACATTAGCTGCTTTGATCGTCTCTTATTGTTAGGTGTAGTGGACATATTCATTAATTTAGTGAGTCTAGTAATACCTTGTTGTTGTTTCAAGGAAGATGATAGGATAGGAAGAGCTGAGGCTTTGCTTTATCTCTCTCCTATTCCACGATTCCATTGACTAATAATAGAAGCAAGAGATAGTATAGTGTTTTGAATCTATGCATAGGTAGTAATGCTTATATAGGTAAGTGTATATCTATCGATGTCTAGTTAAGTTAGATAGAGGGAATTAAACCAATTGAGATCCAGCAGACACAAGATATGAGCCAAATTAGGAGAAAACGACTGATTCCACATTTTGCTTATTTCAAATCTTTAGCAATGAAGAGAAATTAGGGATCTATCGTACAACTTTCTCCAACGAGCTTAGACACTCCTTGCCCGATGCGGACAAGCGACTCCGTTCCAAATTCGGGAAGAACTTGACTTAATAACATATTGAACGAAGGGTTATTAAACCTACTTAGCATTTTGAAATACCATCACCAGGCAGTTTAGGATGGTTTGATACCCTTATTATTTAGGATTAAACCCATTTATATGGAACAGAAACCTGCAAACAAACGAATCCACAGAGTGCCTACCCCATAAATATTATTAAAGTAAGTGTTATTGAACGCTGGTGAATGCTTAAAGTTAAGGCACGGAGTTGTGAGCCAGTATATAAAAGGTTGACGACGCCAGGTGGCTAGCTAGCATGCACCACATAAGTAAGGGTAAGATGATCCGGTCCTGCCTGTCCTGCTGATAAGAGAATGTAAATAGCAGTAAGTACCTCCTACCTCCTAAGGGCTACAGGTTGATCCGGGCTAAAAGGTATAGTTCTTCAGGTAATTAGGTTTTGTGGACTGAAGTAAAGGGAAGGTTCGGTAGTTTAATCCGATCCCGGATCTATAGCTGTACCTCCTAAGCATTCATGGAGCAAGTGGTAGGCCAATAGGTCTAGTTCTTCAGGTGGGTAACTAGAAGGAGCAGCAGACATTAAATGAAAGGCAGGTAGGTGGGATCAGATTAATGCACTCTGCTCCATAAGTTGCAGGTTGGTATTCGTGGTTGTGTGGAGGTGTCCTATGACGACATGTTAGCAGCCTCTATGCAGCCTGAACTCGTATTTGGAGACATGGGATCTCCTCAAATAGGAGACATGGGGTTGCCATTGGTTTTGGTATCAATTCGTATGTGGATCCATGGGGTTACTATTTGATGTTGTGGGTGTATCCATGTCCTAGCGGGCGGGTTCCACCATTCGGTTTCTATTTGTATTTGGAGCCATGAGGTCTAAATTCTACTGGTCCGCCATGTGTGCAACTAATGTGGGTTCCGACATTACTAGTTTGTGTCTCCATGTGTGCAGGTTGGATCTGGATGGGTTTCCTCCTCATGGGTGTCATAATAAACGTAGGGGTTTCAATATGTATAAAGTTGAATCTTAATGCGCAATCTAATTGGTTTCATCTCCCCTCATAGTGGGAATCTGTTAGCAGGTGGATTCGTTTGTTTGCAGGTTTCTGTTCCATATAAATGGGAACAGGAAGGAAATCAATAATAATGGAACTAAGAATACTACCGGAAGTCCAATTGTATTGGAAAATTTGTCATCCACATTTTAACTATGTGCTGATACTCCATGCCAAGTGTCAATTCAGTCTTCATGCACTCAATAAGAGTCATACAAGAATTGCCAGGAATCTATGCTGCTACAGGTAGGGGAATAATATCATGGTAATAACCACTTGCATTGGCCTTATACTACAAATGTTGTTTCCTTTTCAGCCGGGAATATCAAGTCATTAAAAAAGCCCTGTATTTATCCCCCTCAAATGACTCGTCTCATGTCGGAAACTATAGATAGCATAAAGAAAAGACTGTTGGTGCAGGATATGTATATGGGTATAGAGCTGCTGGTACTACCCGTGGCTATCCAACTGGCTCTTAAGCTGCTTAGTCGACTGTGTAAACTGCTATGGATTGTCTATGAAGTAAGACCCAATCCGACGAGAGTATATGTGTATACATTAGGTAGCAACAGTCAAGGGTATTGGATGGTGGTATTAGTTTAGTGGCCATTATGGTACATAGATTCTATAGGAATTCACTAGCAGAACGTGCTCAGAAGCAAGAAATCCACGTCTTTTTAAGATCCTGCGCGTGATCAAATGACCAATTTCAGTTCGTTTCAGTTTCATCCCAACCTTACCCCCCCTTGGATCCTCTTCTTGTAATGGGCAAATTGGGTCCAGGGCTATATCATGTTGTTCCCCTCCCCGGAAAAGTACCCCTCCACACCGCCTCTGAGGATACAACATGTTCCACAAAACCACTCAGTCAGAAGAGCGAGAACGAGCCGCTCAGAAACCGAGACATTGCAGCTTCGAGGAGGTCAATTAGCAAACCCAGATTTTGATGATAATGGCCCTAGAAGGATTGCTTCTTTCTTGGCCAGCAGGGTATGTTTAGGTAGCGTCACAATGCACTGCTCACTTTCTAGGTAGTTAGCTCCTGGCAGGGAATGTTTAGGTAACGTCCCTCAACAAAACCTATTATATTGCCATAATGAATATAGGGTGCAGTAAGTTACATGTCCTCCGTGTTTGTTTGGTTGGGACATGTAGAGTTTAGTATGAGATAAAGCTAGTTATAGTAGGAGTTAAGTCTAAGGAGTAGTCTGAGTTCATAAGAAGGAGTCTAAGTTCAGTATCTTGTTCCTACTTTCATATAACAAATTGATATCTCAATGTTCCTACTTACTTGTTGTCTCTTTATTCCTGCTGCTTTCAAAATAGAATGAAGATCCTGCTGTTGTGTTGATAGATAATAAATGTATGTTTCAAGAGAATTCATTTATTGGTTCAGTGATTGTCCTATAGTGAATTGTCCTATAGTTATAATTCTATACTATTTCCTAAGCATTTTCTTTCCTAAGCATATTTACTAGGCAGACTAAGCAAGGGATGATAAGTGATCTATTCCTAGAGCTTGTCATGTAGTGAGTTATAAGTTATAGTCTCTCTTTGTTAGAGATTCTAAAGGGTTTAGTTTTAGGTCGTTGTTCCTCAGGATTACTAAGTTACTTGAAGGAGTTAAGCTTAGTCTTACATAGTTCCTAATCTTAATATAAGACTTAACTAAAAAACTAAACATAATATATGTATTAATCTTTATTACTTTACAATATGTCTTAATATTAATCGCTTTACATAAATAGTTATATGCATTAATAGTTATAACCCGGTAGAAATATTCTTATTATTAACATATCTACATCCTCTCTGTAAGCTGTATATTATAAGCTATGTACTATAGAGCCTTGCTATGTATAGAGCCTTTATATATCCTCTAGAGCCTTGCTATGTACTATGGAGCCTTTATATATCCTCTAGATACTTGAGATCTACTTGAGTATACTATCTATATTGATTGAATAGATAATAATAGATACCCCTTCCCCTCCTTTAGTACCCGCTCTATCAACCCCACCCACATCAATCTCTTCCCCGCTCTATAGTGGCTAAGAAATGTCATATATGGTCGATCCAAGAAACGTGCTGAACTTGACTGCACCCCTAGCCATTGGTTTGAACGGCTCAACTGCTTAGCTAAAACATAGGTTTGTAATTACAATAACAAACTCTTAGTAGAATTACCCTTCTTTGGCGGCCACCTCTATTCTTTTTGGGTAGGGGATAAGCGGATAGTGGTGATGGATAAGCTGGTCCTGCTCCTGGCCTGGGCTCGGAACTACTCCTAGGCTATGACTCAGTATCCGCTACTGTAGGCTATGATCATGTATCTCAATCCGGAAGGGATGCTGTTGGGTATCCTTTATCTTATGACTTCTTTAGCCCATGATTGCTAGGCATTGGCTCGATCAGCAGATGGGTTCACTGGACTTGAGGTGTTGTAACTGTTCTGGGAACTGCTGGAAATGCTCCTCCAACAGGTTAAACTGATCGTTCTGCTGCCAGGAATTAGGCGGCTGGAATTTCTCCCCGGGAACTGAGGCTGGGAATAATCCTGGGAATTAAGGTGCTACTGGAAATGATATGAAATGCCGCTCTGGGAATGATCCTGGAAATGAGGCTCCTGGTTATGCTGGGAAGAATGCTGATGCTTCTGGTTAAAATGATGAGGCTGGGAACAATGTTGATTCCACTGGTGCTTATGGAAATGATCTTGGTTATTGTGCTTAGAATCCTTTTGCTGGTGCTGCTTGTTTTTATGCTGAGAATACCGCTTGTGCTTTGAATCCTTGTGCTCCTGGAACTTATCCTGGAACTGAGGCTGGGAAAGACGCTGGTTAAACTGGTGCTGCTTTTGCTGCTTGGCCTGGCTCTGCTGGTGGTTCAACTGATTATGCTGAGAGTAATAATAATACTAATATCGGTTCAACTTATGCCGCTGCTGGAGCTGCTGGTTATGATGCCGAGAATACTGCTGTTTATAATGATGGTGTTGCTTGGCCCGGTTCTGCTGTCGGTTCAACTGGTGCTGGAACTACTTACGGTTCAA
>Ga0233342_1000294_pt1 | contig 14982 bp, 8 predicted proteins | sample GEONDECOMP273_FD_180706 | JGI IMG/M metagenome (GOLD analysis project Ga0233342, IMG submission 180706) | Leaf litter microbial communities from Shasta-Trinity National Forest, California, United States - GEON-DECOMP-273 | ecosystem: Environmental > Terrestrial > Plant litter > Unclassified...
TCCTGCGTAGCATCTACCGCCAGCGTAATGACATATATAGAGTGAGACCCGCCTCTGCTCTCCTTAACCCGCTAATCCCACGAGGTAAAGGGATAGCTCGCTTCGCTCTTAAGCTAAAGAACTTGAAGGGGGTTTAATTCGTAACAAGACAAGGTAGCCGTAGGGACACCTGCGGCTGGATCGGATCCCGTTAGTTTGTTCCCGTTAGTCTGTTCCTGCCGTATGTACCGAATTCGTTCGGGAGACATGGTCATTATTCATCCATATTTTGTTAGGGGAATCTTAGTAGGATGGGATTTCTTAGCTAGGAGATTAACCCAGCTACTGGTCATTTAGATAATCAGTCAGTTAGCTCTTAGTAACCTTAGCACTTGGTGGAATATGCAGGCCAATTATCACAAAGCCTAAGATCATTCACATCCAGGCAAATTGTATACCGCTCATTATAGAAGGAACGGAGCACCAGCTAGGACATGCGACTCTGTAACAACCATATCGCGGAAATCCGCCCTAAAGGCCTAAAGGAAGCTATTATATACAAGCCCGTCTGAACCAATTAGAGGCACCACGTAAGGCTCCCGAAGTGCGGCGAGGACAATCATGTAGGGAGATAAACTTTATGTGTAGCCCACCATCTAGCAAGAGTACCTCGCAATGCAATATCCAATACAAGGATTCGCTGTTCTTCCGCAACCCTACTAGTCATCTCTGCCATAAATTATTCCAAGTTTTCAATCCCATCATATGTAGGAGGGTCTTGGACTTCTATCCCAATTATCCACCGAACTTATTAAACAGTTGCACAACGCCTGGAAGAAATCTTTTTATCCTGTTTTGCCATTCGTTCAAGGCTTACTAAGAGGAAATCTAAAAAGAGTGGATACTTCGCCAACTAACTGATCCATCTGCTGTGGGATTGACATAGTCTTCCCTCCTTCCAGCAGTTAAGCTATAAATATGATTCTGAAAATCCCTTTCCATTGCGTCTGTAACAGGCTCTGTATACCTAGGTCCTGGATAAGGATCCCGGGGCTGGGTGACTTTCATACCATCAGCTTTCAAAGTAATTGTTTCTCGCGCCGATGAAAGCATAATTTGAAAAGGCCCAATCAATTCCTAACAGAGCTGGATAAGGGTATGTATTATCCATTATCTTTATAACCTCAAAGTCAGCAAATGTTTTTACACCTGCTAAATAAACATCAACGTTCTCCATTCTACCATTACATCCTTAATATAATAACCATCTACCTGGGCATCCAACCAGAATTCCTTTCCAGTTATATTCTTTGCTTTTCCTTGCCCTCAGAAGCGCAAGCACCGTAGGACCTTACTATGTTCTTTTTTCTTTCTGGGAGATTGGCAGAGATTAGTTCTTCCTATTCTTCAGCTCCAGAGAGCAAGAGTGTTCTGCAACTTATTGGTAAAACCCTCTCCCTTTGGTCGAGCGACTCCGTCCCTCATATTATAATAGATAAGCAAATAGAGTAAACCACAGATCCAGAAGTTTCTTAGAATTACTTTATGGTTCTGCTTCATATTTATTTCTGCAACTAAAGAATGGAGGAAGGGACCCCGTACAACGTCCCTTGGGATTTTCCGCAACTACAGGGGATGACGGTGCTGGGATACGCTGGAAACATTTTTACTGTATCCTTTCAAATTTACTTTTGCTGGGTAGTATAAAACTTCGGTGCTCATAGTCCGGCCTTCCGGATCTTTGGGAGGTAAAGGTTAGAATTATCAGCGCCAGTCCGGGCTCCTCCGCAAGTGACAGCATTGATGGTTGGACCTGCCACTTAACCCCCATCCCCGAGTTCTTAATTGATTAAGTTTTCCGGTTGGTGCCTTGCTCTGTCCTCCCATTTCGCAATAAACTCTGGGCATTTTGAAGTACTATGGGTATTCACCCTGCAATAGGAACACCACGGTCGTCTAGGCAAAGGGCAATCCCGAGCAAGGGGACCCACCTCGTTGCAATTGTAACAGCGTATAGCTTCACCTCTTCCGCCAGTTCTTCATCCCCTGTAATATCTTCCTCTTCCGCGGCCTCCTCCTTCTTGAGGTTGCGAATTGTCCGTTACCCTAAATGCAGACCGATCCAGTCTATCTGCTAAAGCATCCAAGGCCCTAGATTTTCTGTGTTGTGCGTGGAGATACAACAGAATTAACTATATAAACAACTGCTGCTTAGTAAACTGCTCCATAAAAATAACTGACTGAACCATGGGGCTTCAACCGACTTACAGCCTGCCCGAGATTCTATTTGTAATTACGGTGGTGACAAACTCAACGGAAATGAAGATAAGGATGAGCATGCACTCGCATAAAATTGAAAGGCTTTGGCGCCTTCCTTATGTCTTAAGAGCCCAAGTTTGAAAGAGCCCCCAAGGCAAGGATCCATCGGGGTCAGTAACTCTAATTTTTCTGTATCCAAATATCAGATTGAATGCATTTAAGGTGCTTCTTCCTAAAGAGTATCTATCCCCAAAAGAAGGTTTCCCGACCCGCACCCCCTATTATATAAATGGCTAATTCTCGAAAGGAAAAAGGCCCCGACAGCTACCACCGCTTAGAGAGATGTCGTTTACCATCCAATTAGGGTCTATGTTGCTGTTTAAGGCATATTGAAAACTCTAGCTAGTTGCGGTTTAATTGATGTTTACCTATCCTGCATATACTACTCTGACAGTTCTTTAGCTTGTCCTAACATGTCCTGTGGAGTCCGGAAGCTGCTTCATTATTGAGCTGGGATTTCCACTTAAATAGAAACTGTGATAGTTTGTTAGGAGGTAAAAGGCTAATATGACCTAGAGAAATTGTCCCTTTTATAAGCAAACGACCACTTTTGATGCTTTAAATTGTCCATTTAGTGGGGAAACGTTCACTTATAAGATCATTCAATCTGGTATATATAGTATTGTCCTTTTTATAGGTTGCGTAAGCATGCTCGACCATAGACGATGCATTTTTCGCGCTGAGATTGTGAAATTGTTCACTTGAGCCTCTCAATTCATAGGTAAATGTGTCTATCGCCTAAATATACGAGATTTCTTTTGGCATTTGAGCTACTTCGATGCAATGCACCCCCTTCACGTAAGCTATAATTTTACCGGTTGTATAGTGTAGGTCTAAATTTGCTTTATAGGCTAATGAAAAAACAATGATTTTTATTGCCACAACCAAAGCTTTATACTGGCATTATTTAACTACTAGAGGTCAAGTATACACACGGTGGGTGCCTCCCTTCGGTCGTGGGTTTTAGAGCTTGGAAGCTCGACTATAGTGTGAGGTGAACATCCACCTCGCCTTACCAAGGCTAAAATCGTAACAGATGGAAGTTGCATCACCTTACGCCCTAATTGGCCTCCTCATAGGGGGGGGGAGAGCTGGTGCGAGCTCTATTTGCACTCCTTCACATCATTAACACACACTAGGCAAATAAAAAATATGTACATAGAGGAACCAAAAGATACAGGGCTAATGATGAATAAACAACTTAGGATTGCTTTAGAACCAAGGAAATAGGGATTTGTTTTTTGTGGCGAAACAATCAAGCGCTCCTGGACTAGCAAAACTGCCGTAACGAATCAGGCTCTTTCACCTTAAATAATAAGGCTATTGCTTTATAACTATAAGCTTAACCTCGCTAGCAGGATCTACTTCACGGGAAATAAGCTCTCGAACCAAGAGTTCTTACTGGAACAAGATACTCGCTCACCAAAGCAATAACTCACCGAATATAGGTCTTCAACCCTTCTAGCCATCATCATAAACTAATTGAATTAGAATCCTATTTATATTCCAGAGACCCTGCTGCTGCACCTGATTAAGCTTCCTTACCAGCTGCTAGCTCTGTGGGGAAATTAGCTAATAAAAGGTGGCCTTGTCCTTCTTAGGTCTCTTATGGGTATAACCTTGCATATAATATTACGGGACCTATCAATTGAAAGATCCGCTTAGCCTAATACCATAAACTATTGACAAAGAGCTCCTCATGCAATGGTTCACTCCTAAAAATAAGGCACTCTTAAGGATGCGTGAGATTAGATCATGTGAGGAAGTACTTGAAAAAGCATAGCATATCAAAACCGAAAAGGACTGGGTAAGTTTGTTGACTGATAGCAAGCTAGAATAACAATTGGGAATGATGCAACTAACATTGAGAGATTTTACAATATAAAAGAGTGGGTTAAAGGCCAGTCTAATAAGGTTTAGGGTCCTGATAGCAGCCCTGGTGTTCTCTAATATTGATTCTTTCTCTACTTGATCACTTTTCTTTTAGTAGCGTCCTTGTTCTTTTAGTAGCTAAATAGTAATAGATCTTATAGTAGTGAGTAATAGAACCATAAAGATACATAATAGATCTTAAGGCTTGATATATTCATATCTTCAATAGACATTTTATTGACTAAAGCATACTTTATAGATTCTATAGTTCCTGTATATTCTATGAGTTCCTGTTATGAGTTCCTATACTAGGATTTCCTGGATCTCCTGTTTTCAATCTCCTTTACTCTCATAAAGATACTTTATTTATCCTAAAGATACTTAATCTAGGGGTGATCCCTCATATCGGAGTAAGGGTGCTTTAACTAATGAAACCCTAAGGAGAAGGCCTGTAGTTTCTATAATGATGATTCCCTGTGGCTTTTTTTTCGTGGATTGTCATAAGTGGTGGTAGTGGATCATTAGTTCCTGGTTGGTTGTATGTATTGAAGGCAGTATGTTTATGATAGTAAATAGTATAAATCTATTCTAATATAAAGCTAGTTCTAGTAGTAGAGCTTAATAAAAAGATAACCTCTTAAATAACTAAATACTATTTTATTTCCTTCTACCTAAAGAATACCTTTTCACCCTTATAAACAATTTAATATATCCTAAGAATATTTCCGGGTAAGGTCAGTAGTAAGAGACATAATATAAGTAAAGTTATAAACATCTTTTACAGTAGAAGTAATAAGTCCCATCTGTGACCTACGCATGCAGAGAGTAATTTCCCATTGACCTAACCATTACCTATATAGATCTAATCTAGAAACCAACAAGTATAGGATAGCAACCCTACTCTATATAGCCTGCTTCTTCCTTACCTCTGAGCCTTGCTGCCTGGAGTTACCACTGGTGCCCGGAGCTTCTCTAAAGGGGTGTGGGGATTTACAGCAAGTCCAAGCTCTTATGATAAGTCAAGTCAAGAGAAATAATCTATGGCAAGCACAAGCAATCAAAGTCAAGTAAAGCCAATAGAAGAAATCTCGAGGAATAGCCGTAAGAAACATGAACATGAAGCCAAAACACCCCATACAACTTTCAACCCCGTCGGTCAGTTGCTGTCCATTTGGTTCCCAGTTTATCTGAGGCCGCTGGGTCCGTCACTTTCTTCACACAACAGGAAAAGAAAAAAGATATTTTCACGATGCACTAGTGGATCGAGATGGAGATTTAGTTACAGAGCCCTGAGAAAAACCCCTTTTTATTGGTTACATATAAAGATCCAAAGCTCCCACTCACTACCAGTTCCAGATCCAAATACAGGTGAAAGGGGCAGTTCGACCATAAAATAGAAATTCTAATGGCTGTAAAATGAAGATTAGGTCATTCATTTTTGTAAACCAATGATAAATATGTGAAGTTATGGTAGGTAACCAACCCACTAAAAAATCCAACCCCTATCGCTTCGCTCGGTCGTCGCTCTGGTTCCCAGTATGAATGAGGTTACTCTTCGATGTCCTTCGCTGTCTTTTGAACTGCTGAAATAAAACGGATCTTAACATAACATACGTGACACCCTTGCCTTTTAATGGTGATTCAATTGGCTAATTGCATGGTACTTTTGATGGCTTATATTTGTATTTCTGCCTGCATCGTACATAATGAAAAGAATATTTCCTTACTGAGCTCACATGGATATTAGTAGTGATCTTGCTTGTAAACGATCCACTCTTCAACACCTCAATCGTAGTATCCCGGCTTTCCACAAACGTAGTAAATGTACGGTCCATAGCAAACGTAAATGTCCGGTTATCTTTGTGAACATACCAATTGTAAATAGTATTGGCATGGACTCCTTCCTTGCTTTGCTTCTCTTCATGGCCTCTTAGCTTTGACACATGATAATAATGGTAGGTAATGTCTTCTCCGCTCATAGCGGGTAAGTAACGCTTGGGGAGGTGGGCGGGAACACTGGCTAAAGAATGTATTAGTTAGATCCGAAACAATGTTAGATGCAATAGATACAATGTTTGATCCTTGCAATAGATACAATTACATGATACATTCATTGATTTCTTTCATGTATGAAACATACCGAAATATTCTATTTTTAGGCTTGTAAGATAGAGACATTATAAAGTAAGAGACACTAGTTATAGACAATGACATACCTATCGTGAACAAAGCTATATCATACATAATACCTGCTGATGAACCCAGCTTTCTCATAGCTATAATTGATTAACGTAAAAGATACTTATTACTGAACCCAACTTGTCAATACCATACCTTTGCTTGAACGCTAAAGAGAGCTTATTGATTCGTGCTCCTAATGTTATTGACTTGATCTATCTCGCTCCGCTCTTATTCGTTATACATAGCGCTCCGGTTTTTTCGGTGGTTCTGTTTGTAAGACATAAGGCCCCGTAGTAAGAGTGAGTGAGCAGCACCTTCATTGATGTGAGTGAGTCCGACATGATGAGTTTACCTTGGGATCGCACACTCTAACCTGGTAGGTTAGAGGCTGTGTTGGGTAAGCCCACCTGCTGATGAATAGCCCTAGTCTTGTATCTCTTCAATAGTAATAGTAATAAAAAAGGGAACTTCGGGCAATGAACCTTTATTTGGGTATTGGGAACATGTAATAATAACCATAGCTCGTAGTAGAAGCATGAGTTCGTTAAGCCCCGTTCTTCTTTTTTAAATGCATGATGGTCCAGCATTTAAACCTAAAGTGGAGAGTGGGGTTCGTCTGTCCCGCCTGGCCTATTCATTAAGGTGTAAAATGAATCATAATCGCACCTAAGATCTCCCTAATAAAAAAAACAATAAAAAGAGTCAATTATATGGATGCATCCTAGCCTAATGAAAGGAGGTAAACTCGGTGGTTCAAATCGTCGGTCGGTTGAGCCATTTCAGCAACTTATATTACCTGAGTGTTGGGCAGGTTGGTAAACCTTTCTAGCTTTGGTAAGGGACCTGCGCTTCTTTTATAATATAGGGGTGGGGAAGTACTTTGACTTTATTAGAAAGTGGGGTAAAATGGTACTTAAAGGGGTACGGGGTTATCAAGCGGACGATCTATCAACTATATTACGAAGGCAGCCTTGAGATAGTTGTTTAAGACGACAAATAATAAATGAAAACCCAGGTTGTTTCCTTTCTATATGGGCTCCGCTTTTCACAACTCCTGATCCCGGCCACTGAAAACTACAATCTTTCCTATTATTATTCCCTTAATCTGCGCTGCGATCCCACATTCCCATAACCTAAGTATTAATGTTACTTGCCCAATCACATAATATACGCTCTTTATCCCACCCATAAACTAAGCAAGACCAATTTACTTCTTATTGTGCTGCCTTGCCCTGCTTACCTCCATTTAAAACAAAAGAAGGGGCTGGGTAAAGTGCTTGCTATCAGTAGGGGCATCGCTCACCGAAGTTGGTGTTGCTTCACCTTGCTCGATTTCCCACTCTCGTTCCCATCAGTAACGGAAGGAAGAGATTTCTTATTGAAAGAACCATTGCCCATCTACCAGTCTTATGCCCGTGATCTAATACCCAGGTGATAAGGAGACCAAGCTACGTGCATGTTTATGGATACGCTTCCCGTGTTAAATAAAGGGTGGATAAGGATATTAGCTAAAGGTGGATAGTGGGTGTAAACAAGTGAATAAAGTGTAAACAACTATCTGAAGGTGTAAAGGAAAGATAATTACTAGTGAATTATGGGACAGGACAGATCAGTGAGATTATGGGATGAAAGGAAAGGATAGGCAAGCTGGGCCAAGGTAAATTCATTCCTTTGGAGATAATTAGTATTAAAGCACCCCCACCCTTCCTTATTGCCCCGCACCTTAAATTTTATTATTATAATTATTTCTTTCAAATCCCTAAGTATATTTAGCATAAGTAAGAGCCCAACCAACAAAGCAAGCAACCAACCTTTGGCAAGTAGAAAGTTTTATTGATCAGTATTTAGTAGCTCCCCGTCCTATCTATTTATCTAGGGAGGTGTAATAACGTGAATAAACCGAATTGAAATGCTCCTACCTCGCCCCGTTTGCAGATATATAAATGGAAAATTGTGTTATCCCGTAACTTTATTTATTCATTTTCCAAATGGTCTTTCCTCATTTAAGCGAGAATGCCAACAAGCCAGTGAATGATGCCAGCCAGAAAGAATTATTGTTCCTTCCTTCAAATCAGGCAGGTTGTTTGTTGTTGGCTGTCGCACATAAAGTAATTCAGTTGGCTGAGGGAATACAAATAATGGTATAAGCGCTCACCAACCCATTGTATACATCTACTTTCTCAAATATGAAACGGGGTATTGCACGGGTGGTTATGATTGACTGTTCTATTCTCGTTGTCTGTTGTTAACTGGATAAATGTTCTTTCTAAGTCATATCCGTAGCTACAAAGTTCATTGTTTATAGTAAGTGCAGCAGCCCATACTTATTTTGTAAAATAATAACTTACCAGCATATGCTGAACTTATTCAGTTGCTTCTTTGCATAGAGGGCACCAACCAGGTCGTCAATACTTCTATCTATCACTTTGATCAGCACAGCTACCTACCCTCCATACCATCCGTGGTGGGTCTACAATGTGTCCCGTTTCATAGCAACATGGATTCCCCACAATATATCATATGTGAGAGCTTGGCTAAATATAAATATGGTGTAGTAAACTTGGGTAACTAACGTGACATTCACATTACAGCAAACATAAGCCATGAATTCACTGCAAATTACCGTCTGGGGGATTTACCTTGCCCGCCTTGACCTACGACAAGAACACCTATTCTGCTTCGCTTGACAAGAGCAATGATTGATTCCGCTTCCTTTGACAACGCCATTGCCCCAATAAAAATACAACGCCAATCACAATCGAACTTGACATGCATAATCATACCTCAAGCATCGAACCTGCTGCATCGCTCCGCGCCTCATCTTGCGTAACCCTTATCTCTGCCTTCTGGGATCGACTCTGGCGCACCTGAATCGAGTAGCGGGATCCAGAGTGGCTCGCCCGCAATCAACTAACGAGCAAGCAAGAAGCACGTAAGTAATCAAGTCCAACCCGAACTAAGTTAATTATTGTCCCTACGGTGTTGCTTAAGATGCAATAGCGTATCCAAGTTAAATAGGTCCTAGAATATATAGGTGTAGAATATGATATTATGCAATTTATTTCATTTTTACCGTGTTATTCCTTGCCCTCAGAAGGACAAGCCCTCCGGACCTTTATTTCTGCTTTCTATCTTGTGTTAGTATTATTGATCCGTCCGTTCGTGGTCCCTCCCCTCTCAGATGTTGGCTGGTGCGTATGGAACGGAATGCATATTGAATGCAGATTGAACGTAAGCAGGCATAAATTGGGTAAAGGTGCGTGCTCTTACGGGACGATATATAGAATGAAGGGGATGTTAGATTGTCCCTCGATGGGGAAGAAACTTAGTCGTAGCTCTATGGAGAATGAGATATCTTCAAGTAGAGATTCAAGCTAAGCCTCGATGCAAAAACACTTGGGATCGCCCTAGGCATGTCTTACCAGCGCCGAGACTGCATGTTCTCCAGCGAGTACTACCGAGAATGCATGGACACCTGGATCTACTACTAGTGGAACCAACACCTGTATCTACTTTTTAAAAAGTACCAGCAAGCATTGAGTACCGGCCTCGCTAGCTGGGATTGTATCTTGGGCTAGATGCACTCCATGCCAACAGGTTATCCACTCATTTGGTAATCAATGAAAGAAATTACAGGAGTCAACGCTTTCTTGGATGTTTTGGAACCAATGTGCGATCTTACTTACGATTTTCCTAGTTTTACAAGTTAATAAGCGGATAATAGCATATATAATAAACCTTGCTAAACTAACCCATCTTTCAGAATAGACATTTATTCAATTATATAAACTGATAATAGGCTTGGGAGGAAAATGAAATTAACCAGAAGACAATAGCACGTACCTTATATTACCCAGCTTACTTCCATATGATCCAATCCATATATCCTCATCAGATCCATATGGTTTTTCCATTAAATACATCTGGGTTCCCCCCGGTAGTGTTAGAGCCAACTACCCTGGTTCAGATAGACACGAATTGTTGTTCCATTCAATGATACTCCTTCTCCTTGTGCCCATATTGCTACGCTCAATATACGCCTCCTTACGCCCCGCATTTGAACGATACCGCTTGAGACCCGCGAGCCAAATTGATAGCGACGAGACACTGGATAATTGTGACCTGCCGCCAGCCAATACCGGCGCGGTAAAAAAACTGGATGTTCATCTTCATGCTGTTAAACAAATACTGTTACTTACTTGAATATGTATTTAAGCCTTTATTTTGGTAGGAAATTATCTATGACACTTGCCGGGTAGGAACAGGAGAAAAGAGATTACTCCATTTGAATATGCTCGGCTATAATATGATTAAATTAGCTTACGAGATTTATTATATCAGAGATAAGCCAGCTATACACTAGTTATATATTTATGAGTTATCTATTATATACTCTTTTAGACGCGAGATTGAAACGCCTAAATTGTACTATGCCGACTCAGCTCACGAATGAAAAATGTCAATATCGCTGAGGCCTTTAGCTTATAAATGAAAAAGTCATACGGTGTTGCTTAAGATGCAATAAGTGGATCCGCTAAAATAGGGTCCCTCCCTAAAGGTATAGGTGATTAACAAGCATTATATATTATATTATCAAGGCAAGCGACCTCCAATGGATTCTTGGCTATAAAAAAATTACTAGCTACAATGACCTTCTGCTCTGACTGAAAAAGTACTCCCGGGACTCCCTCGCTCGTCTATCGCCAAGGATCTTAAAACAATGAAAACAGTCAATCAGAGAACCGGAAATAAGCTATGACTTTCTAGAATGCCCTTCTGTCTATTCTCGGCTCTGAATTACTAGTGTATAACCCTATTTCTTTTTAATTAACGTATATAATGCATCGTCATTGCATAAATCCATCCATTATCCATCCCAGGTAGGAACATTCCATTGTTCCGTATCGGTAAGTGTGTCTATGGGGTCTTCTCTCTCGGTAGATGTGGGCGCCCGGTCATTCGTCCGTTGTACCATCCATCTCGAATATCTACCCCAGCTGCCTTACTCCCGGCAAGTATATAAAATCAAGCCATCAATTTCCTTTCTTGCCCCACGTGTTAGGCACCTTTTATAATGTATGTCGGGTGTCCATACTTACTTGGTGGACTTGACGTGTACTTGTTGTACGTGGATTTAGTGGACGTGTCCTTGGCAGGTTCCTTATGACGCGTACTGTAATGACTTTGTGTACTTGGACGTGACCTTGGTGACGTGGACTGGTGACATAGAGAGAAATTTTAAGCAAGCAAATATGCATTCAAAGCAGCCAGGATACTCAGAAATAACTAGTTTTATTTTCAGGTTGTCATGAGTGTGATACTAAAAGGAGAGACAAATCATCATGATAAGGCAAGTAATAGAATCAAAATCCCGTAATCTGAAATCTCCTATAGGCAAGCACTAATAAAATAAATATCACCATGGCTTACTCAGATTTAATCCCTGAGACTACTCCTCCTCACCTATAGACACTAGTTCGTCCCTTTGTGGCACAAGTCTCCTCTACTTTTATACCACCAGTATCAATACACACTACTCATAAGGCGGGGTGTTATAAAATAGAATCATGGTGGCAAGGAGACTATAATAAACCAGGGATCTGGCAGCAAAAGGATTCCAAGCACGAGAACATTAAAGCAGTTCCAGCATAACCACCAGTATAAGCAAATTCCCAGGAGAACAAGAATTCCAAGCATTCTATAACCTTAATTTCTACCATTAGCGGAAAGCAAGTTTACGACCCATGTTGATTAGGCAGAGGTATTATTTACATATTTTACCTATAAGCAAGATATGAAACGTTATACCCTCAACGGAAAGTGTATGGCTACGTGGTGGAAGCTAATCTATGTAAAGCAGGTAGGCTCTGTGGTTTTGTCGGGAGTTGCCTAGTAGATGCGGCATTTCTTTTTGTCTTCCGGTATTTCTGTCAATGTTGGGTGTGCCCTAGCCAGTGCGATACCTTTTTACAGTGTGGTATTTCTATAAGCTGAGTACCGAGAATGCATGGACACACATCTGGATCGACTAGCGGCTATTGTCAATGATAAAAGACAAGTACTCCCGGCAAGAACAATTGGCTAAAAGGCAAATACACCAGGCTATGTAATTGGCTATGACTTACATCTCCACCAGTGGGATGGGATAAGTATCAGCATGGAGTACTGGCATTGAAACCTGGCATCGAGTAGCAGCATTGAGTAGCATCATCAGCTCTATGTTGTAGCCCCCATTGATTAGTACCCTCCCTTTTTTATGATCTTATCAATGTATATAAACATATGTAATGCATCGTACTTGCATCCTATTAGGACCCACCCCTTCCAACCATTCACTTTTCTGCTCTGCTTTGCGATAATCAGATGACCGATCCTGAGACTTGAGAACTTGCCGCCTGCTTTCCCGCCTAACTTACTGCTTAGACCTTGCTACTGATATTTTCGATCTTGAGACCTATCATCCATCTCTCTCTAGATACCTGCATGAGATTTCGATTAATACTCCTCAATTGAGAAATAGATCTATATCTAGTCCGTCTCTATCCCCGAGATCTTATCTCGAGGTCTACTTATATCTTCTCTATTTACCAAATCACCAAGACGGGACTACGCGAACCAGCCCATCAAGACCTAGGGACGTTAATAAATGAAAGCCCCCAGTACTTTATGCCTTCAGGTCATTTTAAATAGAACCAGTAAGTTCCAGCTAGTCAGCCCTCCTCAGTTAATAGACTAGCCCTCGTCGATTAATTAACCGGCAAGCGGCGAGGTTCCCGCTAAACCTCAAAGCAAATGATTCCATCTAGCCAATTAAATATAAACGTCTTGAAAAGGCATAGTTCAGTAATAATAAAGTCTACCCCGATGGAAATCAAATTTCTTCGATATGGGAAAAACGAGATTCTTATTTACCAAATGCGCGGTGATAACGTTTTGAAGTTTAAACCCTTTCTTTATCAGGCGCCTCCTCAAAAAACAGGCGAGCTACTAAACGTCCCTCACCCCAGATGGATAAATATTACTTAAAACCCGTCCAAACACAACTTGTCTCTATCATCTGGTGGGAAAATGGGTAACTAAGTGCCATTAACATCAAAGCAAATAGAAACCCCATTCAAAGAAAGAAACCATGTGTTATTCACTGCATGCACCTACCTTTCACCCCTGCCTTACCTTTACTGAAGTATCACTATACAATCTATACATCTTCAGAGCTATACATTTTTTTACACTTTACTTTAGAAATACCTTAGGAGGTACAACTATAAACCCGGTATGGCATGGATAGGGCATTAAACAACCTTACCCGCTACGCGCTCCTTAACTTATGTGTTTCTTAATTACCTGTCCACCTATATACCTAGTTACCCTATAGAACTTATTTAATTAATTGCTTATTTGTGAGGACTACTGCTACAGACCTTCTCTTATCAGCAAGGCCAGATGGGATGGGGATGGATCGCCTTACCCCCTCACTTATTAACCTACCCACCTTTGGGATGATGCCCTATAACATAATATATGATGTCTAGACCTAATGAGGTGTGGATGCCGCTATAACCCGAGAGTATAATCATATAGCTAAGCCGCTAGATGTGTTACTTCTTCTTGCCCTTTAAGTCTTGTACGATATTTATTGATATGTGTTTTTGTTCCTATCCCAGGTCGTCGATCGGCTTAACGCACCTCTGTGTGAAGTAGTCCCATTCCCCATTCCTAATTATTTATTATGAGAGAGCCTACTCCCCGTGAGGATGGAGGATACTACATAGATCTTCTACCCGTATAACATTGCCATAAAGTCTTGTTTGTTTGGGAGACATAATAAGGTACGGAACCAAGTGAGCAACAAAATGTGTGTGTTATTTTAATTGTAAGCCTGGAAGCTACTCTCCGTCCGATAGACTTCTTAAGCCAAGCATACATCATATGCATAAACCCGCCATAATAGGTGTATTAGCCCTAACTTCCTCCTCCTCCTTTGCTGTTTGTTAACTGATGCTCTTTCCTCTCTGGGCTGCCTAACATCTTTAGTATTGAGACACTTATTATTATAAAGAAGCCCCATGGCGGTCAGGGTTATTATGGGAACGGCACACAAACTCCCCAGAGTCCAAGGGTATGGAGAGTAACTATAGTGACTTTAGAAACGAAAGGTCATAAAGACTAAAGATGTCTTAATATACGATACACGCTGTTCTACGTAAGAAGCATAGGCTCTCCCTTTTTTTATCTTAATAAAACCCATTATTGTTTATAACTGATTGGCATAGTGGCACGTTGATACACTTAATAGCATAGTGGGGCTGCTTTACCGGGCCCCATAAATTTATGACTTATGCTGGTGCTTCTTCTGGGGCTGCTAGGAATTCTTATTCAACCGGTGTAATTAAGCTGGTTCGGATGATGGGAACATTCTCCCTTCAAAACTATCATCTTCTTAAGAGCCTGGTATGGTCTATTAGACGGTTAAAGGATGGCATTTTATACAAATTGAAATTACCCCAACCTCTTCGATGGAAATAGGAATCCCATAAGTAACGGTCAAGGTAGCAGATATAGGGATAGAACATGCCGATGCTTATTACTTTACACGAACGCTGGCCAAGGCCAAGGATAGGAGAGGGCCTG
>Ga0233342_1000295_pt1 | contig 14955 bp, 8 predicted proteins | sample GEONDECOMP273_FD_180706 | JGI IMG/M metagenome (GOLD analysis project Ga0233342, IMG submission 180706) | Leaf litter microbial communities from Shasta-Trinity National Forest, California, United States - GEON-DECOMP-273 | ecosystem: Environmental > Terrestrial > Plant litter > Unclassified...
GGTTGGAACGGCATAGCAGCTATCTAAGAAATTACGATCTAATAATATTTGTTAGTGACAGAGAATATTTACATTTTATGCTAAAAATAGAATAGATCATATGTGGCATGGGGCGTTGGTTATTAGTCCTCACTGAGAAGGTTTTTGTTTAAATGTTCCAATCCACAAATTAATGGGGAACTTATATGGGGGGGATCCACACGGACTCTTCTCATGCTGGTCACACCTGGACTTACCACGAACTATTATGCTGGAGGTAGAACGCGCCGCCCTAGCTCCGTACCGTTCCGTACGTACCTGATGAATCACTCATATTGGCCTAGCCCCCCCCCATTTTACCAAGAGTAATACTGGCGATCAGTCAGATAGATACATAATTAAGGATCTAGTTTATTAACAATAATATCATCATTATATATCTCCAATGAGTGTTGGAATTATTACAATGCACAAAATTCTTTTTCACAAAAGTAGAAACACCAAATCAATGGAAAGGTTTATTCATATGGTCTTTTATCTCATCTGGTCTTTTTAGGGTTCCACGAACTGGATCTACTGATTATGATTCCAATTCTACTTATTATTCTTATTGCGGTCCCAACAACGATATATGGCTCTCATAATCGGCCTAATTTGCCTCACCTCACCTGATAGTAGTGGTAGATCCTACCTATTATTATGCAGTTGTGGAACCTAATAAGAATTAGTGTAAATCCATCCCCTCAATAGAGTGCAAAAGATCGAGAGAGCCTGGTTAATAAAGAAGAATCCCCTGGGTTCTACTGATTATAACTATTACTTTGTTTATTATGGAAAGGGTTAAAAGGCATACATATCCCGAATAGAATTTAAGGAAATTCATTATGACTAAATAAGAATATCATTTTTTTATCCCCGATTAGCCAATGATTGAATCCATTTCAAAAAATTTTTGATGGCATAAAGTAAAATGAGAGGGTTTCGCTAAGATCTGGTCCCACCAAAACAAACAAGATCAGGCTTGTTGGAGCTTGGAATGACCACCCTTAACTGGACTCACCTCACTCACTTGGACATGTAGGAACCTGAAGAGCTACGGACTTATTGGAATAATTTTACTACGTGCACAAGTAGGGAAACTTATCTTGCCTTTTTTAAGCAAGCTATTGTGCCCGGGGCCCAGAGGAGACTTATCTATGCCTAACTAGCGGTAGTGGAACCTTATCATGGTGGCAATACAGGTTACATATGCTCTCGGCCATCCATAGTGCAGCTCACACACAAACAAGAGTATAAGTTATGCGATCTCGCTATGATTATTTCCCTTTGTTGATTCCTCAATCATTGGATCACTGTAGGAGAGTAAACTTCCATTGGATTTTTTTGGATATTCTGGGAGGACCATACGATGTTACTGGCTATGATAACTGGTATACACTGGCTATTGGCTGACCAGCTAGTAGCAATGACCTCCTGGGCACTTACTGACTTACTACTTATTTGTAATGATTCATGTTACCCACTGGGACTGGGAAAAAGAAATGACCTTTGTAAATGCTCGGCTATTACAACAAACATGGATTATCTAATTGGTTGTTATTTTATGGAATGGGTATTATTCCCCCTTCCTTCTATATTTGGCAAGGACGTATCCATGTTTCAAGGACTAAGGAACTAGAGAGGACTACAGAGAATGGAGAGGGTGCTTACTCAGGAGCTAATAGTCTGGGAATGATTTATTAAAAGCTGCTGGCTATGATGGGAAGACAATGTTGAGGTACTATGACTGGTCTAAACATATATATTTATTATAGGCTTCTCCATTAAACGAGTCTCATATATAAATGGGATCTCTCTGGTTCTGCCACTGTTGAAAACAAGCTCTAGTTGTCAACAAGATAGATATATAGTTTATTCGTTCTATGGACTGGGGCACTAAAAAGCTAGTATGGCTATAGGAGTTATAGAGATAGAATAATTAGAACTAGATAGATTTAAGTCCTGTCTATTATATAGGCTAGAACACGGACACATTAAAGTGAAGTTATTCATGGAAAGGTTAAACGTCTCCATGCAAGATCATATATCGTTTTTGTATGATCACACCCAAACAACATAGTATATAATTATTATTAGCCAACTGTTGCCGGGAGCCTTTCCTAAATAAAGATATATTATACACTGGTGTTTACTATTGGCTTACCGGCTAGCAATGACCTTATGGTGGGCACTTAAGCGTAAATTTAAACCCCACTTACTACTAACCCACCTCAGGACTCTTCTCATGCTGGATGGTAACGTCCGATGGACTTTTACCACGGACTCATGCTGTTTAATTCATAATGTCCTCTTATAGTGTCAAGGTTGTGGAACCTCATCAAGAGCGGTAATGTAAAAACATGATTCTATCCCGGTATTGGCTAGCAGCAGTTCATACATTATGGTGTTCTTTCTTCTTGGGCGCTAGCAGGATATCCAAAACACACAGTCTGGTGTCTCTATGCGGCAGGTTCCCATGCTCCCGGGTCTCTCTCTAGCGGTATCGCTCCATCCTCATGGGGATCTTGCGGTAGTAGGTAGGCTCTACAACCAACCACTAGGTAAAGCTCATTAAATGACCTAGTTAAGGAATAATAATCTCCATTTGAAATCCCTGATGAGCTAGGTCGGACTCATACAAATTAGGTTTTTATAAGGTGTGCGAGATGAGAAGGTTTTATTTTTATTTTTTATATTGAAAAGGGGGTTATAGTGCGGGTTAAAGTCTTATCCCATCGGTTAAAGGCTATGTGAACTAGGTGAAAGGGCGAAAAGGCTATCCAGAGAAGGTGAAAGTCTTATCCATCGGATCCAGTTAGGACAGGCAACGGAGAGGGTATTGGATCGGCTGATTACGGGTCCAGTTAGGGCCGGTCAGGGATACACGGGTACGCCTTGGTGGGTGGTCAGTCAGGACGGGAGTCCATTGAAATAAATAAATAAAGAAAAGGCAGATTGCTTTGGCACCGAACCATGATCTCCTCCGGAGGCCAAAATGATTAGGGAGGAGTCATTACTTATGAGATTATGCTATCCCAATTTGATGATTCTTTTCAGGTTAAATCCATGTAATTCCAATTCAAGGTTACCCCCTCTTTCCAATTGTCACTTGGTAAGCTACGGCGCCTAACCTACCTTAGCTACACGAAGGTCCCTAGAATTAAAGTATTGGTATCCCTTATTCAAATATTGGTCCGGCGGTTATTAAACAATATATTATTTTTGACTTTCCCTCATCCTCATCTAAGTTTATTCCTTCCAATAAGGCAGGTGCAGAAGGAGACACGGAGCGTAAGATCCCCATATTAAGGCACCAAGCAGGGGAGGGGCCTTTTCCCTTATTCTGAGCCTCCTTGGACACCCCCAAGCCCAGCAAAGAAGAGCCTGATAAAGCGAGCCAGAAGTCGTGCCTAGTCGTTTCCTTGCACTGAGGGGGACGTTGGTTTCAAAGGGGTTGGGGTATAACGTCCCCCTCCTTAGCCCAACGCTCCATCTTTGCTGTGGCCTTATTAATTATTTTATTGTGTTTTTGGTCAAGTCCCCGTGGGTGTACTGGCCTTTATTTTGTTCTTTTTTTATGGCTAAGCCCCCAAAGTGGGTGAGCTAGCCCTAATCAAGTAAATTGAAATTGAAACAGTTAGTGCGAGGTGAGGCAAGACTACGGACGAATGGACAGAGATAGGTCTATAAGGAAAGGAAATGGATTGCATAATCATAGATAATGAAAATTCACGGGGTATATACTCACTCTGACTTTTTTATAAGTTGGTAAGTAAGAGAGTAAGGCTGTATGGATGAGGGACATAATAAAAGAGTGTGATTATGTTTCCTAGGAGTTCCCAAGGCTGTATTATGAGGTTTCCAAGTATAGTTGACTAATTAGGTAAGAGGCAGAGTTTGAAAGTAAAAAGGCTGTAATATAGGTTTTTTGCAGTAAAGGTTCTTCTACTTTTAGGGGTGTTCCACCATCAAGGTATAAGTAGAATTATAGTATATAAATGGGTTTAGTAAGGTATAGTTCAAAGTATATTTATATATATAGGGTCTACTGCTATGGGTACTAGATAGAGGTATGTCAGCTGCTATGGTACTAAAATTTGGGCTATCAACAAGTAACTTAAGACAAGGCTTTTCAATGGCCTCCTAGAACTAGCTATTGGCAATGAAACCTGTAATCCCGTATAACTGTCTTTAAAGGGTATATTTCATAGTGTCCGGGCCCACTCCAACCAAAAGATTTTTTTTTATTAGCCAAATGAAAATGATTTACAGCGCCCTTTCCTAAATCAGCATTTATTTATTTTTATTTTTAAACCCAAGATATTTCCCTCTAATCAGGGGGCTCATACTAGATAGAGTATTCAATAAACCCATACTGAAATATAGGGCAATTGGTCCGTTCCTGCCTAGAATTAAATATAAATAGAAAACCAAAGGTTAAAAAGTATTTAATTTCCCGTTTTCATTATTTATGCCGTTCATTCTATACGTTCTCTACGTAATATAGCTTTTATGGAGAACACTTTACCGGGGCGAACAAGAATAAACTTCGAGATAGACCCGATTGAACTATAGAATAAGTCCCTATATTGTGTTTTCCTCGCCGATCCGGGAGAATTAGTCCCCTATTTCAATATATAAATTGAAGCGGATGTTATCAATCAGCAGGTGTGTGATCCTGGTATTTGTACATGATAGGGGGTTTATGCCCCCCGTGCAGTGCTGTTGCGAACGGAAAGTGTAATGGTGAACAGCATGAACAGCCAGCTTTCTCCCCTGGTATCGAGCGGTAGCTGTACTCCTCCCTAATTGAGTAACATAAGGCGGATCGTACCTCATTGTGTAACCTAATGCATCGATCGTGAAACCTCCATGTAACTTCACTTATTTTATCCTTATTGTGGTAACCCTCATCTCTTTCACTCACTTGCCTAATCGCGCGCCCTCATTCATTGTGTAACCTAATTGGAAACCACCTCCACTGGTAAGCAACCTCATCGAAAAGCGTACTTTATCGAAACCACCTCATGGTGTAAACATCGTATCAATAAGTGAGGGAACCTGGAAAGGGGCAAAGGGAGGGGGTTGGCTTTAGATATGCGGAATGTCGGACCTGTTGGAGATGGGAAAGCATGTTTATTATGCATGTTGGTGAATCAATGTTGGTGCTGCTAGTTCGATGGTTAGGTAGTGGGCCTAAAGTGAAAGCTCCTTATTGCTTATTATCAAAAGTACCAAGATTTCATTGAGTGAATGTCGTGCAGTTTGTGAACAGCTTATGTCAATTGCTTTTGTGAATGGCTTTTATAATAATCTTTTCCGTGTGAATGGTTTGCTGTTTGCTGTTATGTGAACGGCTTTCTGTAAATGGCTTCGTGTGCAGGCAGTGAAGTGAATGAATGGCTTCAGTGAACAGATATTTGGATACCCAGATAAGATACTTGGATACTCGGACTGCGCTACTTAGCTGCTTGGCTAAACTGCTTGGCTCGACTACTCCGCTTGGATCCTGGGCTCGGCTGGTTCCGAAAGTCGGGATGGTGCGCTATTCCGATGGACTAATCGAATGGGCTACAATACGCTTTATACTCATTGCATTGAAGCTACGGTCAGTGATAGAACTCTTCTCAGTCAGTGCTTTAAAGAAGCTCTTCTCATGGAAATCCACTCAGTGCCTGCTAGGCTCTGGTCACAGTGCTGCTATAACTATTGTGTGTCAGTGCAGGAATGAATATATACTCAGCAAAACCTATACTTCGTGCATTAACTCTCGTGCTACAAGCTCAATGACAGTCGGTGCCACAAGCTCCGTGCGATAAAACCTATACCCAGTTAACAGCTTTTTTACAGGAGGTTTTATGTGACTTGTTCTCAATACCGCGTGTCCGGCAATGAGGTGATGGGTTCTTTGTGTGTGAACAGTTTGACGTGCACAGGAGGTAGCTACTAAATGGTTTAATCCACAGGGAAGGAAATAAGAAAAATGAAATATCAGTGCCTGCTCGACTGGGGGATACTCTATTCAACTTGGACGGGCTAATTTACTAATCGAGGAGGGGGATACGCTAATCCACTGGCTTTAATCCGCTATAATACGCTGGGCTAATCCGCTAATACAATTAGAATAATCCGTAGGTTATCCAATAGGAATTATCATAGGGAATAATCCTACAGAGGATCCTTAGGTGTTAAGTATAAGTAACGGCATATTCATTCCTACATTAGATACAGAGCGGGGACTACGGACGGATCGAAACAGACCCGACAGAGCGAGTGAGGTAAGTGCACGGATACCAATTGGATTCTTATACGGATGCTGACCAAGAGCGGCCATAGGGAACGGAAGTGAAGGAAGTAGTGTGAGGTGGTGCACCGATTACCCTAACAACACTGATACATGCATGACAAGGTGCCAACTGACAAGAGATATGTAACGTGGATAGGAGTTTAAGCAGACACGTTCTGTTCAATGGTTATTAATCACCAACCAAACACTGCTGCTTGAGCTAGGCCTTCTATGCTTTTTGCTTGTTGCGTGGGTGGGGGGCTTCCCTCTGACCAATATCTTAACTGCTTCGACGAAAACCTTCACCGCTTACCTCGAATCAGACGACTCACCGATTGAACCAAACTCCATCCTAACTCCATCTAACCAAATGAAACATTATTTCGACACACAACCACAACTGAATATGGGCTTTTCAAATTTGAACAATCTATTGCTGCTACGATGCTTGCTTTATTATACTTAATGATACTTACTTTTAATTGCTCGGGACGGTATCGCTGGCTCTTACCACCCCTGGCTTGCTTATTGCGGGTGACTGACCTAGCTTGCCATTGCCGGCTCTTTCATTTATTCTAAAGCTAGCCTTCTTTTTTGCTTTGCTATCTATACTGCTGGATGCTCTTGCTCCTCGGTTTTGAAATTTTATATAGTGAACAACAGCCATATTGATTAATGGGTAAATATCTATTTTTTGCGGCTCACCCGCCTATTTACTATTCCTATGCTTTAAAACGATGATATCTATTATTGCTCCCTTGCAATCAGGTAAGGATAATCTCTACTCCTGTAACCAGCACCATCACGTTTCTCACTAGGTTGGAACTATTAATACTCCCAGCAGGCAAGTGCGTATCTCGTATCTGTATTATGCTATGAGGGAAGGAAGCAGACTCTCTCCTCCCAAGTGGGTCAACTACTACTATATTACTTATTCTTTGTATATCAATGGCAAATATCGAATGATAAATACCAAAAAGTCTTGTGGAATGCTAAATCACCATAGGATATGTAATGAATGGCATACTCAACTAGTAGTCACTGCTCTTTTTGGGCAAGATAATCTTGCTCTCACCAGGAGTTCAAGTGTTTCCTTTCTTCATTCAGTTTCACAAGATGAGCAAATTGGGAGTATTTTTATAAATAGCATTATTAATTTTTTTAGTTTTTTTTGGTCCCATCCAAAGACCTATCTGACCTTCAAATATCACTAGAGTATTTTGAGCTGGTGCTACTGATTTATGTCAAATTATTATACTGTTTTGTGAGAGATCTGTATCAAGGCGACGGGGTGCCTGCTCCAAACAACGGCGTTGCTCTGTTAAAAGTGTATCTACTATAATAAATCCTTAACAAGGTATAGGTTGGTCAATCACATTCTATATGAGTATATTACTTTTATTATCTTTGTTCTGCACGTTCCTATGTTCCCTGAAGTTTGTCAATCTAGAAGCTGTCTGTTATCCATGGGTGGACCCGTACTCCCTTCCTTCTCGTGCGAGTAGCAAAAGCTCTTATTATCTGTGTTTTGTAGTTGTGGTGCCCCCAGCTTTGCCTCTATTCCTGGGTATTCAGTAGCGGGGTCGTTAGTAAGGAGGGCGTTTGTGTTAGCAAAAACCAATGCTAATCCACTATTTGGTAGCGGGGTTATTTTTCAAAAGGCCCTTTATTTCCGTTACACAACTCTTTTGCAGAGCCGGTAGATCAGGAAATATAAAAGCGACCAGCGCAGTAAGGAAGGACCCTTTCTTTTTATACCCCACCTGAGCTCAGGTCCTTTCTTCCCATCAATGATTTAAAAGTGCAAGGTAAGTTAAGTCGCTCGCCCGACCAAAGGGAGGGCTACGTTTTGTAATTTGAGTAAGCAATGAATCACAAACACACTACTTCCGTAGATCGCCGAGAAATTAGATAGCATAATGACATATGAAATTAGATAGCATAATGACATATATTAAATGAATCCGATCCCCTCTATTACTTCCATTTGGATATCTAGGAGTTAGCTTCAGCGTTCGGAAAAAAAGGAAGCGAAATTACGTCTATCAATTTGTGGTATATAAATGGTGGTGCAACCACCGGAAGAAATGGCGCGCTTTTTTTCATAAAGAGTCACTTTATAAGCGCTCTTTGAGGGGAATAAATAGGGGGGGGCGCATATATCTTCCCAAACTATAACGAAAGGTTTCCCTTTAAGTACTTTCCTTTCGCTATTTCGGGTAAGTGACCTTACCTTATCTTTCCATCTTCGATCACCACTCTTTTCGAGGACCTGATTTCCCATGCATTTATTGAGCAGCGCTTGGGATGATTCTAGGCCGTATTCCCTTTGGCTATATAATCATGCGGTTCTTGTGGAACAAAGATTCCATGGGGCTGATACCGTCCGCCTTATATTCGAAACCTACCGTTTATTGCGGTAGTAGATGCAGTGCTCATTTTCTAGCTACTAATAGCTAACATTATTTCCTCACTAGAGTATGATCCTACATTCATTTACTATTATCGTTCCTGTTTATGTTTCTATTTATTCAGGTACCTATTATATCTCCCCATGCTAACCGATCCTGTCTAGTAGTCTCCGGCTATATCCCTCTACTAAAATCTGGTAAATATCATGGTCAAATTGTACGTTCTTATATTTGTTTCTTTTTATTACATCCAATGAGTCAATTTTATTATTATTTTGAAAGTTCCAAGTATTTATTTTATTGTCAAAGTTGTTATGAGTCATTCCAATTTTGAGATGAAAAGCTTACACGCTGTAATCGCTCTATGACTCCAGCTTCGCATACAATGAACCTATCTTCTCTCTGTCAAAATAAAATATACCGCAGCATAATAACCTGGTGAGTATGAACCTTTCTTTCTCAGTCCACCTTTGAAGAAACCACTTCTGTTGACCCCGGCCAAGCAGCTTAAGAGACGAGCGTATAAGTCCCCTTTTATTATTCTTTATCTGGGTGCACTTAACAACACTAAACGTCGTTGTTGTTCGTTGTCTGTTGTTTTGAACCGCCTCACAAAAGTTGTATATTCAGTGTCTGCCAGACTGCCCACCCACAACTTCATACTGCCTACTTGGGACTGCCAACTTTGGAAGGAAAAAAGACGACTGCCACTTTGGGGGGGACAACCAATACAGCCATTCTGTATGGAAAAAGCCTAGCTAAAAAAAATAAGGACTCCTATGATTGGTTTACCACTACCTCACTTACGTGGAAAATGGGGGTAGGTGCAGAAGGCAAGGACTAAGGCACGCTGCTTATGGATGCTTGGCGAGATACCGGTTATCATGGATAAACGCTCTAGAAGTGTCTGTTTTATAGCAAATAAAATCCAGTTGTTCCAATGAGATTCTTGCCAGGGATACCCCAAAGTATCATTTTAATTAACAAAACCCCTTCCCTCCTAACATCAGGCGAGTCTCTCCGGGTCCTATTTTTAAGGGTCCGATGAAACACACACATTCATTCCACCGGGTATATACAATGGATAAGATTCTTACTGAACATGGACATTTCCAGAGCTTTCCCAAGTGTTGTTGGTTGGTGGGACATATAACCCCCCCCTCTCCATAGCTTAGAGGAAGGGAGATAATTGTCATAATTATCATAGGGTCTTAATTATTTTAAATGGGACTTTCCAACGGGTATGGTTGACTACTACTCCTACAGTACTAAATAGATAGCTATCTTATATTAGGTGATGAGGTTCAACCGAAACCGCTGCATGGAGGCAGCACCAGCAGGGCAGCTAATGAGGTTCCAATACTACCGCACTATATGTATGAGGAGGATGGAGCGATACTGCTGCAAATGTATGTATGGGTATGACCCTCCAAAGAAGCCAATATATGCCATAGCTATTCTTATATGCTATAGCAGCTCTTGCTGTCTTTAAGTACACCACTTGGAAAAACAAATATTCCTCCCACCATGTGGTTTGTTCGGTTGGTTGGACCAGAGTCCCATTCATTAGGAAGAAGTTCCATGTAAACTATACTACTTTTTTCTTACATTACTTACAATACCCACCAGAAGACATTTATTTCTCAATGGCCTCAGTAGTAGGTCAAGATGAAAACAACTTAATATAGTCGATAGAGGAGGGTATCAACCCCAAAAGTGTGTATGTGTCTGCAGCCATACCTACTATACTAAGTGTACCTTATCCACATAAATATAATGTGATATTTTGCATATCTACGTTGTTAAACCTTTTTTTATATTAGTAAGTAATTTGAATATCTGCACAATCTTATCCATGGGGAACAGAATAACTAACCATATCTACGTGAGAATTGCATCTCTACGTTTATTACCTACCCTTTTAGTTCGTACCCCCCGTAGTTTGTACACCCACCAGTTCATAATAGGGTCAATTACAAACCTATTACTATATGATGTTGCATACATACATTTAACTCGTCCAAGGATAAAACCTAGCCCGTATACCTAACACCAGGAGATCTAGCCATTGCAGCCAGACCTGCCTACCTATAGAAAGAAACTGCTTGGCTTGATTAATACACCATGCTATTTGACTGCGCTATTAAACTGCTGTGCTATTCAAATAGAGATTATAAAATAGTAGGATGGCTACTGTCCTATATAAATTCCCGGGCTATTACTACTTCTGGTGCTACTAGCTACTCTGCTGCTACAAATATATAGATGGTTTAAGATATAGGTCTGATCTCATATATTGTATAAATTATTCCGAAGAATAAAAATTTAGTATTATTGTCATAATAAATAGTGAAATATTAAAATATAAGTTGTTCTCCGAATCCATGAGGTTTGTTCAAAAGGTTGGGACATCCTCACCACGCCAAAACATCCTCAACTTAAAGGGTGTGTTCGATCGATAACAACGTGCAGCAGCATGAGGCCCAATGATATCCATTGGGTTGGGTGTTACATACACATCCAAAAAATGAAGATAAAAAGTTTAATCCATATCTGGTATATCAAATGGAGATTATTCTATATGAACATGACCATTTCCGGAGGTTTCCCTAGTTGTTGTTGGATACCCTTCCCTATGAGGTTGTTGGTTGGATAGCTACAAAACAGCTTGCCCCATGAGGTGGGACAGTCCTCCAGTTCATCGTAGAGTTCTATTTTCTCCATACATAATAGGTACTATATGGCCTGATACCGGTTACAGTGAGGGCTGGCTGGTCAGGTACGGTCAGGTTAGGTGAGGAGGAATCATGACCAAGAGCTTATCCAGTTAAGGTTGTCAGGATCAGAGTAAGGACCAAGAGAGTAAGGACCAGACCCGGTTTCATCAGGACAGTGCTTGCTTTTTAAAAACTATTGCCCCATGAAGGTAGGAGCACTATTCATCCATCCCCAAATGGATAAAACAGCGCCAGAGCCATTAGGACCTGGCCGAAATAAAAGAAAGAGCGTGTTTAGGAGGTCTTATCAGGGACGGGACCAGACGAAAGCAAATCAGTATGGGTTTAACCTTTAGACCGCATGAATAGTTCCCCTTGTTATCACTCACGAAAAAACTGGATGGAATCGGACCTAGAGGCTAAACTACATTTCCGCTCGTAGAACCTTCGCTTTAGAACAGCTGCTTTTGACAGAATAAATAAAGACGAGCCCTATAGTTTGAAATAAAGAGAGCCCTTTCGACAAACAGAGAATAAAGAGCAAGGCACCCAATAAATAATGAACAAGGCTGGAACTCAATTGCCAGTAATCGCTTAAGGTTCCTTTGAAGAGCGTTCATCGAGCTTGCCCATTAATCAAGGTGATCAGGGAAGGAAAGGGAAGGTTTGGTCAAGTAAAGTATCAAGTCAAGTCTGGTAAGGTAGGGTCACGTCAGGGAAGGGGACGGTCACGTATGGTATGGTAAGGTCAGATAAGGTCTGGTCAAGTCTGGTCTGGGAGGAAGGGCAGGTCAAGTCGGGAAAGGTAAAGGAAGGTCTGCTAAGGTCATCAGGAGCAACCGGATAGGTCCCCTGATCATAGCTGCTACTTTTTTTGATAGTAAACGTTAGGCTTGACGCTACTACACCGAAGCTAGTTTAACCCGAGATAGTGAGTGAGTTACAAAAAGATACATTTTAATCTTCTGCTGATGCTGCTGGCCGGAAGGTGCAGCCATAGGGGACGGATGATGTAGCCTCCAGTGTGAGGTGGTAGCACCCATTCCCCTCACGCCTTCTCCACCCATTACAAGTTTCCAACATGCCCGAAAGAGGAGAGGAGATATACCCTATTGTGACTCCATACCCGATATAAATAAAATAAGTCTGAACCGCCAGACCTGAGGGAAGTCCACATAACTGGCCCAGAGAAGAAAGAAGTAAGTATAACATAAAATTATATATGTTAACCAGACCTCGTTCACCTTACCCGAGATAGAAGCTCCCCAAGTTTACAATTGACAAGATAAGATATTGTGATTAAGCTTACCAAGTTTTACCAGAAAATAGATGGCCCCAAAGTTGACAGCAGATGACAGATAAGTCCGCCAGACAAAGGAATAATCTTTCTGCCTTGCTCGAGATATCAATTTTTTATACCTGTCCGTCTCTCTAGCCCAAATATCAATTAAGACACGGACGGATCTCGATTCTTGCAAACTGGATACAATTAACTTGACAGAGTAAGATTCTTTGATCCTAGACCCACCCGAGATTATGATTTGCTTTACAAGAGCAACGAACTGTAAACCTGGTATGGGATCTTATCGATTGATACCCATATCGATCTTTATAACAACCAGATCTCTCTCTCTTAGATCTTCGATAAGGCAATCTGCCTTGCGAGAAAGGCTCAACCTCATCTCTTGAGTAAACCCCGGCTGCCCTCCGGGGGTGCAAGTATATAAAAGCAAGCAATCCACATCAATTTCCGAATCTACATGAAATCAATATCCATTTCCACATCCAAATCCACTGGAGATGTCCTTGCCTAACGTGCTAGGCATCCTTTCTTTTGGGTATGTAGGCTGAAAGGGGACTTACTTTTTCCTCTGTCAGGTATGTGGTTACATTCAATATACTTTATCGTAAACATGTACTGGGTTATAATAAGTAAGGATAATCAGTGCACCTAACACTGAAACTACCTAACCTACCTCCCAGGCTGACAACCTGACTAGCCTGAATGCCACTACCGTACCAGCGTGAATGAAACAACCTATCCCTTCCTCCCTGGCTCTAGCTCCCAACCAAACGTGATAGCAGCAGCGGCGCTAAACTTAAAAGCAAATGATTCTATACAACAAATTATAGATAAACTTCCGGAAATGCCAATTTTAAGTAATAATAAATTAATATGAGTCCCCTGATGAGTGAGGGAGATAATGGCCTCGGCCCTCCCAAAAATAATAATTATATAACGGCCAGAGGGGACGGAGACGCCCCACCCAGCGTGAGGTCGTAGCCCTAACTCAACGGAACACGATGGCGTTCCTATAGCACCAGCACATAGAGCAATAGCCATACTGCCATACAGAAACATACATTGCCATACACAATAAGCACCCAGTTGCTCCCACTAATTATATATATATATATATAATTAACTCGTTTAGGATGAACATATGCCATACACATAGAGACATTCAGGTCAGGGAAGGCGGCTGGTAGGGTAGTATATTCAGGGAGAGGAGCTATATATTGACATTCCATAAAAGAGGCGGGCTAGGTTGAGTCATTAACGCAAGTAAGGGAGGTTTATTCATTCAGGGAGGTTATTTAGTGCCAGCGTGAGGTAGGAGCATTCAAACTCGCGACATCACTGAACGCTTAGGAACCGTTAGGTACTACCTCAAATTTATACTATGAACACGTTAAATGTGGATACACCCGTAGAGAATCAATCATGCGTCATACACTTTAATTCACGCTATTCAGGTATTCCAGGAGGTGGTCATTGACCGTGGTCACCGAGTAGAAGTCAAAGTGAATTGCTTGCTTTTCTATAGTGGTCATAAAGGCACTTAACTGCATTCATTAAGAGGTGGTAAATTTCTTATTGGGTGGGATCTGGCAAGACCTTAAGAACAACCTAATAAGTTGGTAAATTAATTGCATAAAGGTAGTCTTATCCAGATGATAGAGAGTTTGAACCCACCCTCGCCCTCGTCCCTCAGGCGAAAGATTCGTACCCTCATCACCTCCGGGTCCTCATTAAACATCTTTGTCTATAAAGTTGGCTATCGGCTGGGAATGAGCGGCGGCATCCCTTAAATTATAGATATCCTTTCATGTGCCAATTATAAATTATTGTCTTTGGAACTTGAATAGATGTAAGCAATGACGACGCGTTACATATGCTAATTTAAAATTTGAGGATATCGTACGCCATTTATAGCAAATAACCAGTCATAGCCAGTCAGATACAGTCGTAGCAGGAGCCAGCAGTCATAGTAAGTCATAGTCATAGTCATAGATCATAGTCGATCTTTACCGCCGATCATAGCCGAGCATAGCCAGAAGGTAGGTCATAGCTGTAGACGTACGGCTTGGTAAACCAGCTTTATAAGCCTTCCCCTCACAATGCTGGCTTCTGTGAGCAGTAGATAGGCTAACAATGCTGACGTCTATTCTGTGGGCAGCCCCCGGTATCAGTCTTTACCTGAAGGGAATTAGCCCAGTATCATCAGTCCATCCTTCCAAT
>Ga0233342_1000297_pt1 | contig 14808 bp, 7 predicted proteins | sample GEONDECOMP273_FD_180706 | JGI IMG/M metagenome (GOLD analysis project Ga0233342, IMG submission 180706) | Leaf litter microbial communities from Shasta-Trinity National Forest, California, United States - GEON-DECOMP-273 | ecosystem: Environmental > Terrestrial > Plant litter > Unclassified...
CGCAGCAGAGTTATTCAACTCGAAAGAGAGTAAGTAAGCCGCCCTTTCGCCCGCCCGTGAATTTATCGGACCAGTTGGTGTCGTTTCTTCTCCTGCCTAGCCCGGGTTTCTTTTCCTAGCTATCCTGCGTGGCAATCGTAGCTTTTCAATCCCCCTCCCTAGCCATTGGTGTTAAATGTGGTCAAATAGCACTCAATAGTTGTAAACGTCCTCAAATGCCATTCTTCCGTCAAGATAACGTAACTTCATTTTAAGTATCAAAAAGGATATCAAAACTATAGTAGTTTCCAGCGCGCTCAAATGACCCAATAATGAGTTTTCTAGGAAAATAGCTTAGTAATATAACTGCTCTGCCTAATAGAGCCATACCACACAAACAAGCAATACAACCAGATAGACATATGCATTATATATATGTTGCTGCCCACAATGGTAAGGGAGTAGTTGTACCGGGGGCAAGCCATTTGGACGAGACGAGGCACGTAGTGTCGCTTCGAAGGAACCATTTGGGAGTGGGGTGGAACCATACCCCTATTCATTTTTGTGGGTCAATGGCCGGCCAGGCTGCTGGGATTATTGATAAACGAACGTGTGGAAACCAGGTCGATTCATACCCCGACTTTTGGACATCGAATTACAGTTCTGACACGAACGACACAAGTGTATTATATTATTGATACCCCTCTTTAATTTTATATAGTACGGGAATATTATTGATAACCTTTTTATATCTATTATTTATAACCTCACCTTTTGTGTTATATTAATAAGCACCTCACTTCACCTTTAGGAGTTTATGAGAGAGACTATTATTAATAAACCTTTAACCAACTATATTTACAGGCCACCCTATTCTTTTTTAGGACCATACAAACAAAAGGAGAGCACTTGCTCGTACCTCGCTCCTTGTAAAACAGTAAATTAAGTAATCAAAAGTGACCTATAGCTCTCTACAAAGACTCTATACTTTAACTCGAATTGCCATAATAAGGACCACTTTCTGCTTAATGAGATATAGACTTATGTTCAGTTCAGTCTACGTGAAGGATATTGAAGTTCAATTCTTTTCATGCCATATCCGTTCAAATGAGACCCGAGAGAGAAGTAAAAGCTCACGTCCCAATAGTTGCAATAACTCCCGTCCCGATAGAGCAACCTTTAGGCAATCATTATTCAGTAAACTTATCTGGTGAACAAACCCCAGTAAAAACAATGTACGGGGGGACCCTAACTCCTTGATCTGGTCATCCCAGGAAAGCAAACGAGATCCTGGCGAATCGAGTGCAGCTAGTTATTGGTTTATTTTTGAATTGCTTCTATGCGCTGCTTGTGTGGTGAACAGCTTCTTTGAATCGCTTCTATGTCCTGTGGGGTGAACAGGGCTTCTTTTAATGGTTTCGTGCAGTATGTGAACGTTTTTAATTGCCTCTCTATGTTTGCTGTAATGCCTTCTGTGAACCAATGGAGAATGCATTCTTGTCAGTTTGTGAACCGACACTTACCAAAAGATATGTTACCCCACGGGGTTGCACGTACGGGACAATGGTTACTACCTTGATTGGTAAACGTGAACGACGCATTACTACTTACTATGCACCTTTGAAGGGTGCTAAGACGCCTCATTATTTACAAACACCTGTGCTGCTGCTAAAATATCTAAATTTGCTATAATGGGTGGGGTAATAGGTAAGAATGCGTAGGAGAACCTCCTCCTGGGTTTTTCTAGACCAAAGATATATAAATAAACCTAAAATAGAATTATCATAAAGGGTTTCACCAGAAAAGCCAGCCCTGTTGGATTTAGCTTGACTGCTAATGGGATTTAACAGGCTTGCGATGGGCACTTTAAGGTTGACTACCCTTTCTATGGCCTACTTGCCTTACTTTATTCCGACAGCAGCAGCAACCAAAACACCACCTGGCGTGGCGTATTTCACTAACCTTTTCCAGACCCGCTCAATTACCCTTATTTACTTCGAGCATTATACGAACGAGCAGCTTGGATCAGCACTTACAGTAAGCATTCGTATTGACTAGCATTAATTTTTTTTACCTTCCTTCTTACCAACCACTTGCTTGACTGAATAATGCTTATAAGAAGGGGTACGCACTTTGGCCATTACATTTGTATTTACCCTTTCTTTATATGCCTACTTGAAAGACTTTCTTTTGGAAGGAAGGAGACAGCTACCCTCTTTATTGCCCGCATTGATAAGAACTACTGCTGCCAGACCTATTTTGGAAGGATGGAAGCCAGGGACAGAAGTCATACTAAAAGGAAAAGGAAACAAGCAAGCAAAGCAAGCGAAGCGAAAGCAAGGAAGCAGGGGTGGGCGATGAGCCAGGAAGATAGCCAGGGAAAGCTAAACCTGAAGGGAATGAGTAGGCCAGGAAAGGACAGACAAATCGAAGAGAGATATTGCATTGATTTATCATATATTGTAGCTAAGCAGAGATATAGACAGATATCAATACATGTGGGTATATATATAGGGAGAGAGTAAGTGAGGACTTAAAAGCATGACATGTAGCACTTTTTTTCGCGTCATGCATGCCCCTCTCCCGCCTGGGGAGAGCGGCTTTCGCTCCTTGGTTTCGATTCAAAAAATCGGGTTATCTCTTCTTATAAGACCACTTCTTAAAATAATGATTGGTTAATAGTTCTCTGCTGCTAGTAGAACAAATAATAGAAATATGAAACCTCATGTATCAATTGGTTTAATTTCTACTTAAAGATTCATTGGTCCTATTCTCTATCCATGCCTACCATTCCAGGTATTCCGGACTCTCGCCATGAAAGGTGGACCTGTAGAGGAGGCAATGAGAGTAACAGCCAATTATCAAGGTGGATTCGCTACCAAAATCTGCGGATGATGGGCCCCATCTAAATTGCACCAACTTTTCTTATTAATGAAAAGCTTGTTCATCTCTGGAATATAGTGCATTTTCATTACTGTATCCAAATTGATTTACTTCAGTTTTGGTTTAAGCCTGCTCTTTACTGGAATGGCTCGAACAGAACAATGTAGCCCTCCGCTACTCATGTTGGGGAATTATTATAAATAGAGCCAAAAGCAAATCAGAATGAAATTCTTTTTGGGGGATTTCACGCGGATTTATATATACCTATATTGCTCAAGACTGCTTCCACAATTGACTTTTCTTAATGTGATGCCATTGGTAACCCGGTGCTTAAAGCTAAGCGGTACCATCCATTGAGAGTTCAGTTCTTTCTGGGTTTTTCAAAAAGACTACTTCTCACTTGAATAAAGAAGCTTCAGGACAATGCATATTTTAGAAATCCCTCAACCGAGACCTTGCCCTTTTCTGACCAGAATTCATCTCTTCTCGTTTGGTGCGATAGTTTGGAATGAAAGACTACCAGGGAAATAAGTAGACTATTACACGGTGCTTGGTGCTCTTAGAATGCGGTCATCCTTACCATTTTAGCTATGCCAGTTAGATTTATTCCAGATTGCTTGAACTCTTTCTTAGACCGCACTGGTTCGATTAACCCCATGCTGCGCCGACCCCATGCTTCTTCCAAACTTAGGTTTCTCATCCCTCTCCGGGCAAAAGGTGGCAAGATAGAAAAGTAGTTTTGTTAATGGTTTCTCCCAATCAGTCAATTTGAAACAAAGCTTTAGTCAGTTAATAAATAGATGAGGGCATGAATCGGTTTTCAAGTAATACTTGGTAGAGAAAGCTTGGTTTCCTGAATTCAGGCGGCAATTTATACATAAAGTTACAACTAAAGAACCTTTATAACATGCATGCTCCTTAGCAGCTTTATGTGGAAAACAAAACCAAGAACCAGTGGAGCAATGATAGATCTTAAGGTTATTTATTTTCAAACTATTAACATCTTTTCAAACTGCTGTTCTAATAAGCATATTTTGGTTGAAGCAGGAATATTATTGATATCTAACAGCATGGACTTGAATGAATAAGCACTAATCCCACCAGCGATAGTCTTCTTCCATGTTATTAGTTATTAGCGAGGTCCTAATATGTTATCAAGTGAATCAATCAATTCGATCAATCAATGCCTCTGCCGTCACCATGTCTGTTGTCCGCCATCAACGGTAGCGCCTCTCTCAGAAGACTTCTTAGTCCCCTTTTTCCACTCCTTCTGTCCAGCCTAAGAAAAAGGAGGTTTATTTAGTTTTATAAGAATGTCAAATGAGGGCCGAGGTACGAGGCGGGGGAGGTTTTCAGAGAAATATGTTCCAATCCAACTTGGTGCCTTCGCCGAATGTGTAGGCCATCAATCGATCACTATCCGGCATAATAAACCTCTCTTCCCATATACTACTGGCACTACCAGAGGAGGAGACTAGCACTAAGTATCTGGCGCATGATCCTTTATAGGTGCGGCATAAGTAAGCATTGTTTATTCATCCCTTCAATGCAATCGACGATGTAGGAACCTTAGCTTCTCATTCCTGGACTGACCAGGGGTTATGCACTCACTGAGTCGGGGTTCAATGAGTAGAGCATGAGTAGAGCTTCCGACTTCATTCACACACTGACTTAGAAGAAGTTCTATCACTGACTGTATCTTCTAGGCACTGACAGTATCTATCCCTCCCATCCCGATAGCTAACCTGAGTAGCCAATTAGATTACTCCTAGCCCAGTTGATTATCCCAGTCGATTAGTCCAGTCGAATATTGCAGCAGCCCTTCTAGTTCAATCTCGCAGCAGTCACAGTTGGGTATCCGGGGAGCCAAGCCCATTCGAATAGTGCAGCAGCCATCCTATTTGAGTAGTAGCCCAGCTGAGTAACCAAGGCAAGCTGTTGGTTTAGGCTTATGGATATTGACTCTCACTCCTATCTGAAGACCGGCTCTGCTCTATTTCAGCATAATCCCTCCAAATGTTCCTCCATCAAGTTGGATCCAATCAATAAAAAAAGCACGCACATATAATATAGGTGAAACATATATAAGCATCGCTGCCTAAATAAAAGAACCGATCCCGCGGTAAACGACTGAACTTACTGATCCTTCCTTCTCTCTTGGGTCAGTATCGACCCGTCCGTTGTACCGCCTCACCTCAAACTATGTTCTAAATCAATCGAATAAATAAAGAAGTCTCTGGGCCCACCCCCAACTAAGGTTGTTGCCCGTCTGGTGTCCGCCTCTCCCCCAACTATGTGTGCCATCAATTGAATAAAGAAATTGACTAAATAACTCCTCATCGGTGACTCACACACTTCTCGGGATGAAGGATTTCACGTATATAGACTTGCCGTATCTGGACTGAACTGAACGTCTGTCTTTCATGGATTGAACTTTATTTAACTTAACTTCTCTGCGATCTAGAACTATTTTTGTCACTATCTAGAGATGCTGCTCTTTCTTCTCTTGGCAAGCATCCGAGAATCCAATCAGTATCTGTGCACCTCACTCACACTCTCGGGTATTGGCAACCAGGAATCGGGACCTCGTTCCTGTAACTGGTGGATCCACTTGAATAAGGCTCCTTCAAGGTATAGGTAAGTTATAGGTGCGGTAACTTGCATTATATATGAGATTCTTCAAAGTGAGTGGAATTTATTGCTTGCCTGCATCAGGCAAGGATACTTTGGAGCAGCGTTATGGCCTGGTTCCATATTGAAAAAACACCGGCGTAGTCACTACCGGTAAGGATATTTTGATTGGAAGGACACCCGGCAGCAACCCCGGTACTGGTTCTGAGTAAGGGCCCATCAAATTACCTTGGTAAACCTGAGCAGAGCTATTAATAAAGGAACCAAAGATAAGTAGTATGAAAATATATAAGCACATTTGCAGCATCTCTCAAAGTGATTGGGATTTTGTTGAGGTCCGCCCTTCATCTGCTAGTTAATAGGAGGTCTCGACTAAAAGGAGAGGAGTGTTGTAAATCTTTTATTTCAATCTTTAACTTTTTCTTTATTTTGCACTTTCATATTATACAATTCCAGTATGAGAGTGGCAGGGGTATTAGAATCTCCAAATTTGGTGATTAAGAATGCTTCGAATTGCAGCCAGTTGATGATAGACCCCTACGGTAGACTTAAGTACCAAGTGGAAGATTTACCTTCGAAGGTGTAAGGGAATAACTGGCACACAAAATCTTCATATTGTACTGATTCATGAGCCTGACAACAAGCATGAACTTCTTGACATGGTCTTCTGGTGATTCCTTATGGTCAAGATTGAACTTTGGCAAAAGCTTCTCCAGATGTTTCAGTAGATCATGCATGGCTCCAGGAATGGCAACTGCATCCTGAGCCAACCAAGACATAGGATGAAGGCAATAAGACCGGTCTAATGCGGACCCAAAACTATAAGGTGTAGTGCCCAACTAAGGAAGCGCTAAATGGCTGCTGATAGATAGGTGGAACAGGTCTAGTTGTTGTAGTTCTTAATGAAATTGAAATAAATGAGGATGCGTAAGCAGGCTCGACCATAAGGGAGAGGGCTAACTCCTTCCATGCTCCTAGGTTGAGAAGGTAAAAAAGTGTTGGTTCTCATATAAATAAAACTGGTTTAAGCAGGGCTAATAAGTGGGAACATGATACCCCAAGTTCCTATGTGGTACCCGGAGGATTCTCTGCTATGTGTGACCCAGAATCCTTAATAAGGCAAGCAATAAGGAAAGGAAAGTGTGATGCTCCGTATATCCTAAGATTCCTGGAAGTGATAAACATATTCTGGCTGGCTCTGTCTGTCTGGGCATATCTATAGCAGTCTTCAGACTGTCCCCCTATCCATCCCATCCCATCCTAACTCTGCTCTCGGATGTCCCAACAAGAATGCGATCTCCCCAGGGCATCCCTGGCAGGCAGTAAAAGGATCATCTAAGCCATCAGGTCAAGCACCACGCGACCCTAAACTATGTGGGCTACTAATCTATCCTATCCCTCCACCCATCCATCTAGCTATGTCTCATCAGTTCTGGCAGTTTATAATCAAATCTATTCGGGGCAGTTCCAGGATCTCCGCTAAAGGGAAAACCTATTGGTATCATCCATCCCCACAGGAACAAGCTCCTGTCCTTGGCTAATAGCCACCACCATAATCCGTAAGTGAAACTTTTTACGTTTCAATTAGGTCTGCGCCTGACCTGCACGAAAAGAAACCCCTTTACCTCTATAACTTGAATAAGAACAGAATAATTAACATAATTTATACATACAAAAATATACTTCCCACCTGTAGGGGAGCCAACGATATGGCCAATGTTAATGGCAATTACTACTTCTCCATGGCAACATCATATGTGAAATATATATAGTATCTCTGTTATGGAATCTTGGAATCTATTCCTCTATCAGGAACAATAGTAACTGGTATCTATAACTTGGTATATAAGTAAGATACTATTTACTAATTATTCATAACTCCTTACTTGGAAGATATTGAAGTTTCTCTATTACTTATCATAACATTAGTTCAGCTATCCCATTAGTAACTCCTAACAACAAGTCATCTCTTCCATAATTAGGATCTCCTTGGAATCTTAGACTTAACTCATCAGACTATCCTAACTAAACATAGCTTCTATAACTAAACTTAATACTACATCGATATAACCAGACTCTTAAGCTAGGACATAGACTATATACCTTGTATCTTCTTCGTAAGCTAACTCCTAACTAACAGTAATCTCTAACTCTATGGTCTATAAGGAAGATATAGCTTGGTATAAAAGGAGGATATTACTTTATAAGGAAATAATAAAGATACTTACTTATATCAATATACTTTAGTATTAGGAATATATAAATAAGATTATCCTATACTTATAAGAATTGCTGCTGTTATTGGCATTTCACTAACATTGAACAATTGCTTATTCTTACATTCTAGCTAATAGAGCTTATACTAGGCATTTGAAACTACTTAAACTGGCATTTCACTGCTACTAACATCGTACTAACACTAATACTAGCATTGAACTAATACTGAACTAACATTGAACTGCTGATATTGGCTTTCTTACTCAACTACACTAAACTTCTCGCTCACTAAACTGTACTAAACTCTCACTTAACTGCACTAAGCTTAAACTCTGCAAATAAACTTTCATCGCTATCTTTTTTATTACCTTTTCAACAACCTTCTCTAGCTCTATCAACAAAACCTCAAGCTAGCTCTTCAGAACTTTACTGCACATACTCCATCCTTAACTACACAACGTATAGCAAAAATTGCCTAATTTACAGCTTTCACCCACCTAACCAACTAAGGTTATCTATTACACATTTACCAAGGGAGGAGATGTGTTCGAAAAAAAACCAGCATCATGACTCATAAAAGTGGGAAAAGTGCATAGTATATAACATAACATACTCTAATCTATCTTTTAAGCAGGGAGAAGCATATGGTAATTATAATACGATATTAACTCGACCATTTACACCATGATGAACCAGTGTATCAGTGTGGTTCCTCCTGCATTTTGGTTTATTCATTGGTTTAGATCGATTGATCCGGGGTGATTGGATGATGATAGCTCGGTGTATATGAGTTTGTCTTGCTTTATAAGTGTATATCTCTATTGATTGCTTCGTTGTTGTTCCTGTTGATCATTGGTGTTAGTAGATCGATGGATGTTGTTTGATCGATGTTGATCCGTGTATAAACTGCATGCATAATCCAGGTATCTTTGTTCCTCAGTATCCATCCATTTCTCTAGTTAGTTTGATTACCCGGTGTCTATACTGCCTGCTTGATTCTGGTATCTTTCTTTTTTGATTTCGTTGGGCCCCAAACAATGGAAGAAGTTGTGAATCCAAAACTGAGGTTGCAGGCCTTGCCCGATGCGGACAAGCACCGTAGGACCTTAACTTTCCCATTTATGAGTACATCTTTCAACATGAATAAAGGGGTCTGTGATGTATGCTATAAGATGTATGCTATAAGGGATCTCGCCTAACCCATGCAGTATAAACTGGGCCCCTATTTATTCTTATCAGTGTTACAGCGTTAGAGAGATGATTCTTCTTACCCAAACAATCTCTGAAGTATGGGCTTTCTATATGTAAAGTGTGTAAGGGCTGTGCTTGCAAAGAAGCTTACTTAAAAACAGCCTTCACTCCGAAGCTACTTCATAATAAATATTTCATAGTCAAGGTGGATGCGTAAGCACGCTCGACCAGAGGGAGAGGGGAAATTCACTAGTGGAAAGGCGTCCTTGCCCTATGAAGGGCAAGACCTATCGGACGTATAAAGATGGGAAATTGGATAGTTCTAAGGGCCTTGTCAAACTGGTAATTTAAATACTTCAAGGGGCCTATAGTGGCTAGCCAACCCATTCCTCAGTTGACCACCACCCCAGCGATCCCTCTCAGATCCATCCAGCCAGCTATTCCAGCTCATCCTCAACCTCTTGTAGCGAACACAATATACAAGCCTTGTATAAAGCTTTTGAATAGGATAAAGGAAATAACTCGCTTGAATGAGCACTGCTGTAGGTGCTGAAGCTTCTTGCATTAAAGATTAGAGTTGTGATAGGCTTCTAAGAGAGTGTTTTGCCTCCTAAACGATCCTATATATGCAGCTCGATCCTCTTGCAAAACAGAGTTGCACTGATCTCCAATACAAAAACACTAGATCTACTGGGTTGTGGGGAACATACCCTATTGGTATTTGGGTGGATGGCATGGCAGGCAGCTTGCTTTACGGTTTCGGAAAAGGTTTATACAGACAGACTGAAGGAAGGTTATGGCCTATTCCCAGACCGATAGTGCCACGATAAAGCCCCTGACAGAAGGACAAGGTTGAGGTAGGAAGCATTAACTATTTTACATAACCACTCAAGCCCTCTCTCTACTAAAGGCCAATGAGCAATATAAATAGGTGCCTCTTAACTGGTTGATAAATTATCACTGTGGGAAGGAAAGTGAAAAAAGAGCATCTTGATTACCATCGATACCTTCTCGGGAATAAAGGTATGTTTGAGGACTTGGAACATGGTCATAGAATCGCTTTTTCACAAACTCTGATATGGCTGGATTTATTACTGGCTGGCTGGCTGGGGTAGTAACCGGCTTTCTGTCTTGCTAGCTAGCTGGGGTTGTCACTGGCTGGCTTTGCTGGCTTTGTACGGTTGGCTGCTTTACGTCTCCCCCTTTCAGTATTGACCCAGAAGTATTGAGTAGCTGCTGACCCATTCTCGCCTATTTGCCCAACAACCCAACTACTTGCCAAGATGCCTCTCTCCAATCCATCCAGTAGAGGCGTATGTAGAGCTGCTGCCTCTTTCCCGTCCTTCTCTTCATAACCTCTTAAGGCTATTAGTGGATGGGGGAAAGTCTCCCCCAAACCCCTCTCCCAACAGCCTTGAGCTTCCCTCACCCATATGATGAGTTGAGCGTTCAAACCCTTGCCCTCCCGATGGTCGGACGAGCGGCTCGTATCCTCGCTTCCACCCTTGAACTTTCCAATTTACCAGTTAAAGGCCCAGATTCATGCATATAAATAAACTACCCCCAATAAGGTCTGAAATCGCTTTCCCGCATCGGGGATAATTACGTATATAAAACATAGGAAGCATGTCGCTAAGTGCCCTACTTCCTTATTATCGTAGTTAAGACGCACATTTTCTTAGACGTATTATTTGGCCCGTAAATACGGTTTGGTCCTTCCTGGGTCTTACCTGAGCCCGAAGAGTTGGTCCTGTAAACCCCTTCTAAGTAAGGTAAGGTCCTGCCAGGTGCTTAGTTATATCCATAAAATGACTTACAATGCTAAGAGTATATCTTTAGACACTCGACCAAAGCCCCAAATGAATTATTTAGTGGGCCCCTAAATTACTTATTGGTGGGGGCCCACTATAGACTGCCCCTAGCGGTAAAAGGAACTGAAGGAATATATAATATATATATATAAAGCTGAGCACGGATACACAATCTTACCACCTATGAATTCCAGCGTGGTTGGTGGTTCTTCCACATTGGAAGTAGGAAAGCTGACTCAATGTTGGACCTCTCTGAATTCTGATAGGGTTCGTAGTGGTTCTCCAGATCGGAAGGAGGAGCAGACCCAACACTGGTGTCCACTTGTTCTGGTTCACGTGAGTATAACAGAGGAAACAAGTTTGATCCGATGACAAGACTTCCCAACCAGGATTTCGATTCATCTGATCGACACGTTCAAGGTGCGTGGGACAAACTGCAAGGAAGGATATTAACTATAATGGAGGCGCCAGACTCCATTGACCAGCTCCATTTATAAGTGTTATCATTACCAGATATAAAGTACCAGCAGTGACACTCCTGGTGTGAATGAACTTAGGATCCCTAGCGGAGATTACTTAATCTTCACTTAGACCTCACAACAATAGTCACCAAATACAATCATTGTATTTAGGGTGCATCATATAAGTTACGCTTTTGAGCATTTTCCCTACTGAATCGATGGCAAAAATCGAAATGAATGAATCAACAATGATTGAAGATTGCATCGTAGAATAACAAGCGAGTGCATTTCTCTTTCTACGTTTCGGATTTCGTCAACGCATCGAGAATGACTTGGGGAATTCTACCTGATGAATCTTACATGCTGGTGAATTATACTGCAATAAACTGGCATAAACGGTGATCCTGGTCAATTCTCAATCAATAAACTGGCCTATTGTGTTTAATATGGAACGAAACTGGCATTTGACTGGTTATTATCTCTGCATGAACCTGTAATTAGTGGTAGTTGTATTACTTAGTTACACTAACCTGAATGCCGTACATGATGACTCCTCATAACTATGATTACCATGTGTAAGTGTTATAAGCATAATCACTTGCTCCTATCACCTGCATTAACCGTGTTCGTAACATGTATAAGATAGTTGATTACAGGAAATGCTATACATATTAGGATGTATCGTATTTTTGATAATCAGATATACAAGGTGACATATTCTTCATAATGATGAAAGCTCTGAAACCACTATTTGAACCAAGCTACTCTTAATGCCATTGGTTCAAGCTTTAAATAAAGTAAGAACAAGCTAATCTATAGCTATTACTTATGGGATTTACCTTAGCTTAAGCACCAATGATCTCAATAAGCTGGACATACTCTATTGATTCCAACACTAGCTATTGGTTTCACTGTAACAATGTATCAAATTTTATGGATAGAATGATACTATCATGTCTGTTATTGATAAGGCACCAAGCTTAGCAACATGTGGTAAAGCTTCCGGGTAAACAAGGACACATAGTTATGGTCATATCTATCACGAGTAAGTAGTGATCAACATGAAGTGATTCCATGTAACATGCTAATTAGTACTGGTGTTTGATTCTAACATATAGAGGGTGTTTTTATAGGTAGACTGGTATGAAAGGGGTTAGTTATACTTACTTATGCTTATACTTATGATAGCTTCGAGCTTGAACAAAGGTTACATAGTGTTCTATAACTAGTACCGGTATTGGAAACAGTATCGTGAATAACACAAGTAATGGTAATGAGCTTACCCAATATGCTGTAAGCTGTGCTCATAGATTACGTACAAGGTTTTATTACTGATATCTGATTACCTTATCTGGTTAAACTGTACTCATAACGTATACCATTATTGGAACACTGTGAGCTATACCATTGATATGTAAGTAATAAGGTTCATTTGTTATACTGATCCCTGTAATGATTGATTACACATTATATGGGATATGACTAATGGGATTACTAGTAAGTACTCATTATGTAGGCTAACAACCACAATGATAAAGCACAGTTACAAGTGATATGACGTGTATTTTTGATATCATGTAGTCTCATAGGTTTCATTGAGCTTAGTTTGATCTTAGTTCTTATTACTTATAATACGCACCTCATAGATCTGATCTAATTACAGCATATCCTGTGTAATCTAATGTAAGATGATGTTCATTCATTATGGATAATACATAGGTTCAGTGTTGTATTAAAATGATATAAGCTTATAGTACTAATACAGGTGCATATAAGCCAACACAATGGTATAGAGTTAAGCTATGACAACGGGCCTGAAGCTACTGTGTTTACTTAAGATGTGTGTAATATCATTACTATTAATTAGGTTAATAACGTAATCATGAACCTCTGCTTACTCCTATAAACTATGAATCACTGTTACTAAGTCACCAATACTAGTGGCTTTGTTTACATCATTCTAGTTAACCTATTAGTATTGATTACATGCTTATCGTACATACTAGTGATAGAGCTAACCCTATTGCCTTTACTTTGATTACTGTTTTACACTACTCTATTGAACACATGTGCTTATAAGGTGTCATTACCATAAACAGGAGCATTCATTATGATATCAACGTGAACATAGAGATCAAAGCAAGTAAGTATAAGTGATAGAGTAAACATCATATCCAGCTTGTTCTGATACTAGTATAATCAATGGTACTCCTTTTACACATGTTCTAACCTTACTAGTGATTACCTTTCATTAGGCTGATATGAGTGTTATACGGATTAAGTATGATGTTATATTACCCTTACTTTACCATTACCCATGGATAATACAACCTCACATCCATCTGGAAGGGGAGGGGACTAAGGGGGCGAGTGGGCCAAACAAATGATCTAACCTTCGGCTACAGAATGGGACTGAGGTATGCTTGTTTTCCTGATGAACGACTTCTCAATTAGCTATCCCCTCTCTTTCCGTAATGCAGATCACTTCCGGGCGATCCATCTATCCCGTGTTCCCTATATTCATTTTCTCTGCCCAGCTCCAATGTTGTGTGGTATGTACCACCATAGGTTATCCTAAGGAATTATCCAAGTTTCGCGTGGTTGAATAAATGAAATACTAACCCCAGGTGCTGGTGCAAAGCCTGGTGGTGCAAGTGATGCTGGTGCTCGGTAAACTCTACACATTACTGATATACCAAAAGTAGGGACAGGTAGGTATGTGCAAAATATTGGAACAGGTGGTAGGGATGCTAGGAGAATAAATAAGCTGCTACTCGTGCTGCTTCAATAGGTTAAACTAGTGCTCCAGCTGGTGCTTTCACTAGTGCTGGTGGATCTGGAACTATATATCCTACTGGAACTCCAACTGGGTATGGATATTCCACTTCTACTTGGTGCAACTAAATAAACTGTTGCATCATCGGCTGGATCTATTGCGTAAACAACTAGCGTCGATGCTGCTGTGCTCTAGCCTCTGCTTACTCTCTGCTGCTGATACTGGTAGTAGTGGTGAATAAGCTAGATATCCTGCTTCTAGAACTGTAACCGCGTCCACTGGCTCTGCTGCTGGATATGCTAGCGGAACAGGAAGGGATGTCGCTAGTGTTCAAAATGGAAGGGATGGTGGGAAGGATGCTGAGGGTGCTGAAACCACTGCCTCTGGATCTTCATTCGTATTTTCTCTTGGTTGGAACTATATTTATTGGATCACTCGCTAATATTGGAACACCACCTATAGGAGCGTCAATTGACTCGGATGCCGCTGTTGATGGATCGACTTCTGCTTATGATGCTTGTTCTTATGCTACTAGAGCTACTGGATATCAATCTCGTTCATCAGCTGTAGAATCTACTGAACAACTGCTCCTGCATCTTGAACTGCTCGTGTATCTCCTACTCCTACCCTTGCCTTTAATGCCGGGTCTACTACTCGATCTTCCTTTGCCCCTGCCTATGATGGTAGTGCCTTTGCCTTTATAGCAGGATATGGAACCGGTCATGGGTCTAGAGATGAAAGGTACGTCCGCTCTGTAGTAATAGAATCTGCTGCTTCTGGTCCACCAACTGGTTCTACTGCTGTTTTTTTCATTGCTTAATTGGCTGGATCAACTCCTGCTACTGCTGGATAAAGATAA
>Ga0233342_1000299_pt1 | contig 14670 bp, 4 predicted proteins | sample GEONDECOMP273_FD_180706 | JGI IMG/M metagenome (GOLD analysis project Ga0233342, IMG submission 180706) | Leaf litter microbial communities from Shasta-Trinity National Forest, California, United States - GEON-DECOMP-273 | ecosystem: Environmental > Terrestrial > Plant litter > Unclassified...
CTGTTCTTACGCTTCCGTCGATTTGAATCCGTCTATTTTCATCACTTTCGTTCTGATTTCATAAATCGTATTCCTTCCCGTTGTACCTTATTTGTTCGTTCCTTCCCGGTGCGTTACCTGCCTGATTACTTTACTGGGTACCTTCTACATGGGGGCGTCACAGAATGCGGGGCTTGATGCGGCGACTCTATTAACCGGGGGAGTCAAAATGGAACAACCATTCATCTATATTAACCAAGGGCCCTATAACAAGCGGGGGATTTTATATGGAAACAAGTTGTCTATCTGAACCAGTGTAGTTGGGTAAGTCCTTCTTTCTATAGGTATATATCTCAGCAACTATCCTATCTCCTACCTACTTATACTACTTTCCATCTATACCCTTCTTCTATCATATAATGGAAAAGCCCCTACGCTCCAGATTAATGATCCCGGTTCAAATGATGCTGGGAATTTTGATGCTTGTGCTGCCTTTGCTGGGCTTCCTTTTGATGTCCTTACCCTGGTTCTGCCGCTGGGGCTGCTGCTCCTTCAACTGCTAATTGAAATAATTTTTTTGTGTAAAGGGGCAGGGAGGCTGTTGGTGAACCAACTGGTGCCTGCTTATTAAACTGCTGTTCGGTCGGCTCTTTGTCATGCTTTTGCTGCTTGGGCTGGGACTTTTGACCCTGGAACTGTTGGTCGTTCTGATACCTCGACTGCTGCTGTCTATAATAATGCTCGTTCAACGGGTGCTCCTAGGAATGATGATGTTGGTTCAATTGCTGACGGGTCTGCTTTTCGTTCTGCTGGGAAGGCTGGAACGAATGCTGCTTCTAATGATCCTGGAAATGCTCTCTCAACTGCTGGTTGAACTGCTCTTGGAAATGATCCTGGGGATGCTGCTTATTGTTGTAGTGCTACTTGTTTTGGTGATGCTGGGAATGAATGATCCGGTTCTATTGCTGATGGTGGGGAATAACGCTGTTCCTTCAACTAGTGCTAATAGAACTGCTCTAGGAACTGAGGAAGCTGGGAAAGACGCTGATTCAACTGCTCTTGGTTATGTCCCTTCAACTGTTTCTTTAAATGCTGGTTCATTTGGTGCTGATTAAGCTGGTGCGGCTGGGTCTGCCTTCAACTTAAAAGGGGTAAAGCCGCGATACAGCGCATTAAAATGCCGATTGAAGCGGTTTAGAACTCATTTATTTAGGTAGGAAAGGATATATTTCTTCTTCTTTAGCCGACGACGGAACGAAACGAAGCCTATTTCTGAGCCTATCGACGCAACAAACCAATGTCCAGTGTATATGGGCCGGCGTCCCGCGTGTGCGTGTACAGAAATGCCAGCGATAGAAGTAAGTCAAGCGTTGTTTCAGGGTAGGCTTTCAAATTGAGGGTGGGGAGAGTAATTAATTATAGGCTTCCCTATTTTAGTGATGAGGGGAAAGAGAGGGCCCCCCTGTTGAGCGAAGCGAGCCCCTCGATACGGAGCTGGGTAAGGTAGAGCTGTAAGAGAGAGAGAGAGAGGAAAAAATGGTACGGTCAATTGGTCGAGCAAGCGGTAATGAGGCGGGTGGGGCTCCATTGGTGTAATAATATGTTTGTGCTACCCCATTATTCCCGAGCGCTAAAAGCTTAAAACCGTAAAGGCCTTAATCTTAAGGCACCTCTCATCCCTCACGGATGAGGCAAGCATGGGGAAAGACGAAGTCTTGAGACTCCGTGAGAATCTGTTACCTCGTTATTTCTCTGTATAAAGAAAAAGCGACTAACACATACTTTTCCCTTAGGCTTCGGGACTATAGGTAACGCCTCCATCCTGTGGATAACAACGTTCAACCCTCCTCCATATACTGCACCAAGCTAGAATGGTCCGCCGGAACACAATATCTTCTCCCCTTCCCGATCCCACACCAGGAGCCTTTCATCGAGCGACTCCTTGGATTAGCGAGGTGTCAGTAAAGTCACCGACTAATGGCCTCCGTTTGAAGCAAAAGTGTGCCAGGTCTCCCGCCTTACATACAATGACTACCCCCTTTTACCCTTGCCCTTGGGTCCGCGCGAACTAGACCGTATTTATTCGACCTAGAATTTACGCGCGTAGGAATAACGCTCCTTACCCGCCGGCTTTACTCTATGCCCCCCCAATAAAGGACAGTCATAGACCAGATAAAAATCCCAGGCATCATACCTGTAACGGCCTAGTAGGGATATAATGGCACAGCCACGGGCCATAGGATAAGAAAAGATAAAATGTTACCGCATATCTCCCTGGAACGGTAAGAACCCCCAACAAATCTCTGAGCTCAAGAGCAAGTTCCCTCCTTCCCATATCCTATATTGCCTTCCCAGAATGTGGGGTTCTTATCTTATCATCATGACTGAGTATCCTCCCCTTCGGCGGTAATAATGATAAAGGTGGAATTATTCCTCTCCGAAGGAAGGAAAGAGTTGGATATGATAGATCAGATCTTTACGTTCTAATAAGGTCAGTATCAATTAGCATAAGGTTCCGGAATCTCTCACTCAAGAGCGGACCTATCAGTAACACTACTCTGAACGTTAGGTTTCACATTCCCGAGAAGTAGGAAAAGCGGGTCTCACCAGCACCAACTCTTAAGTCAGAGTGAGTTGAGCAAGCTAACACCCTAAAGGAGATCCAATAGCCATGGTTGCTTAAGGAACCCGGATTTCAGAATAGTAGACCCAACGATGGTACCTCTCGATGCGGAGCCCCATGGACTTTTAACAGTATTGACATACTATCCTTGCCAGAGCCAAGCCGACACGCCAGGAATGATCACACGCGCTTACCAAAGACTACAGATCGGAAGCTATCTTATCTGTTCAATGAGCCCTTACATGGAGTAACCCTTTTTTCGGCTTGGTATAGGCCTTTTCACTTTCAGGCTTCTGCTCTCATTGCTATTCCCAACCGCACCGAAGCAACAGGTTTATTCAGTTCAGTTTACTAAATTAAATTAACCTTACTTATATGGGAAAACTGGCAGTAATGTAAGTGATGTATGGGAATGATGGGTAAGGGACATTAGGGTGGGGCATGATCCGATCGATGATGGCTGGTATAACTGAGGTCTTCAAGTCGTAGGGAGACCCTAGTGGATGGGATTTATTAGCGTGTTCTTAAGCTATAGTTTAAAATGACTGAAAGACTAGCTGACCAATCTGCTGTGCTTTTTGTATATTCCCCTAGCAGGGCCTATCTATCTCGTGGACATTGAATGAATCGAAATAAAAGAGTGTCTCAATGACGTGAAAGATCCCAATAGAAGAACGAGGAAAGTAACGAGGCCCAATAAGTACTTTACTGAACAGAGAAAAGGTAAAGCCTCCGGGTCCAGGCCAAAAGTATAAATCTATGGCTATTTCGTCCCCGAAACCAGGCACTTGGGTACAAAGCCAAGTATCTAAGGCTTGGGGGGAGGATATCCACTTCCTGAGCCAAACACGCAGGGTAATCTAATAGTGGTTGTACTAAGGTTGTTGTCCTTTGTGATTGGGTGAAAATATTATATATGTAATTATGTGATATTCAAGTGGGTCTGTGTGAAAGGCCAGTATTTGTAAGTACAGTAAGGTGGGGATTTTTAAAAAATTATTTCTATTGTGATGGCTTCTTTATTGTTGAGCAGGGGAGTGAACGGTACGGTAAGATAGGTCTAACCTTGCGGCTTATTATTAAGCAGGGCAGATAGCTACTTTGCAGTATGGTTTATTGTAAGAGTGAGGGAGGGTGCGGGACTTATTACTGAGATGCTATCATGCAATAGTTCGATGGCTGTTTCACGGACTCCGTTAATGAAACTAACTCACTGCTCTATATCGTAGGGGACTCAAGCGAACGCCCCACTCAATCAACCACGGACTCATGCAAGTGTTGATTCAAGAAATCTTCGCGCTCATTCGAATCGGTATGTGACCGCCATACTCCCTCACTGAGCTTTATGCCTTCGACCTAAAGCGGGTTAATTGAACTTCTTAATTTTCTCTGGTGTCACGCATTAGAGCAAAGCGGTTCTCTAGCCATAATATACCGGGTCTTTTTTTATTTCTTCCCCTGTCTGTGGATTCCAAGCGATGATCAACCACCAGTGTTAATCCCGCCCGCCTGGCAAGCGATAGCGATCACCAAAAACAAGCAATTTCGGCAAGCAAAGCGATCATCATTTGAACCGGGTTATCTTTAGCCCTCCTTCCTTGAGGCAAGCGAAGCAAGAATTTCCGTGGTATCTTTCATTGCCCTTTCTTTGTAGACAAGCAAAAGGGATAACAAGAAGCAATTCCGGCTAGCGAAGCGATCTCATTTGAACCGGGGGTATCCTGGCCATTTCCATTCCTTGAGACAAGCAACAGTGATCAACGGCTTAATGAAGGCAATCATTATTGGACCCTCATGCGATGCTTTTATCCGGCAAGTGATAGTGATTATTTGAGCCGATCTTGGCCATTAACCTTTGGAGACAAGCGATCTGGCTCAACCGCACACAAGGAAATTCTGGCATGATCAACCAGCGGCACAAATAAGGCAAGCGTGGTGTATCGATGTATCTCCCCCCCACCCAGGTCCTCCTCAAGGTATAACCAACCAGAGCTATCCCAGGTCCTAATGCAGCAGGTGAAAAGATCTATCTATCCCCACGTCCTCAATAATTTGCTGATGGATCTATCTCCTACCTATGGACTAATCACTACTAACGGCCTGCCTGACTGCTTCACCTCACGGTACGTGTACTATTTGCCACCACCAGTTGAGCCGCCTCACTTCCACCACTATGTGCGCTGTCAGTGGAACCAATCAATGAATCAGTGTCCGGGCCCACCTACATTGAAAACACTAGGTGTATCCCGTCTGTTGTACCGCGCAACCTCAAACTAGTGGTAAGTTGGTCCGCCAAAGGCTCCTATTGATGGGTCAAAACCTCTAATGCCCTCATTTTGCTAGGTTGAACCTAGAAGGTTTCCATTGATAGGTCGAAACAATAACTAATAATAAAGCAACGACTAAAGGGTAACAGCCTAGCCTCAACTGGGCTTCTTATTATTGTTTAAATCCTAAATTGATTAGATTGATGCCTGTCTCTTTCGGCCATCTAATCTGTATGCCGTATGAGGTATAGGGCCTAAGTAAAACAGTCGAGTGAGCCCCTGGGACTTTGTCCCACCAGGGGGTGAGCGTAGACTTAAGTTATCCCGACTTGGGACAAAAGAACTCTTTATATTATTCTGTTGTTCTGGCTTGTTTCGTGAAGTGAGTATTCCTCGGTAAGGCATGGTCCCATGCACATAGTCATGTTATTATTCGCGCCCCTTGCTTGCTCCACCCACGAGCTAGGCAACTCACTGTAGCAACACGTCCAGCCATTATCTCGTATGGCGCATGGATAAAATCTATCTCGGTTTTGGTGTTTAACCAAGGTAAGGTGTTTTACCGGGGTCCTTCTCTATTGGGTTTTGTTTGGGGACATCTCACTCGCCTGGTGGCAACTTTACTGGAACTAAATCTCACTCGTCTGTTGGTAACATGGGGGCAATGATAAAGCAAGCAAACGTTGCCAAGTTATTTATCTCTAAGGCTTGAAGGCTGTGGAGGCCAACCTTATTTCTGGTTGCTGCATATTTAGGCCCTTTGGTGCTTCCCAGTTGAACATGGCAAAAGCAAGCAGGAAATACCTGTAGTTGAATGCTGGAGTTTTCATTTATGCCTCGTTGATAGCTTAAATGGATTCATTCATGAAGTATCGACACCAGTTAAGTCTCTTTCCTTCTGCACATGCTTCTGCCGCCGCGAGAATGTCCAAATTGCATTATCCTTTCTTCTGTTTGCGCATGACGCGGCATGCCAAGATTCGAGGCGGACAGGGGTGGAGCAGATGGATGCAATGTCGGCTCCTTTGTAGCCCCTGTGTGCCCCGTAGCGGGTATACAGGTCCTCTTATCCGCTCTTACTCGCCCGCTTGTTCTGTTGGAAGGCTTTCTGCACCTCATCCCCATTCATTTACAGACTTGCCATATCGCTGACATGCTCCAACGTGAAGGGGTAAGACTGGTCTAGCCACAGCTTTCCCCGGTGTACCCTGCTCATAAAAAACTGCATTTTTGCTTTCCGCAAAGGATACGTGTGGCTACTCAGTGCAATTAGGCGCGTAATTGAGAAAGTGTAGCTCCATATTAGTTTAGGTGATAAGGAGCCAAAATTTGGAACCTCAAACAAGTTCATCAGGGACGAGACTTGCAACGGCTGGAACTCATCTAACACCTCCATCCGCGTCCCCCCCCCTGTGCTGAGTGGTACTTTATGCATGTAACAGTGTTTGTTTAAGTCTGGGAAAAGCTCTCCGTCTGTCAAATCATGCTCAACTATGGGTGGGTGTTTTAGCTCCAACTTTTCTCTGAAGTCCCCCCTCTGAAGCACTTTGACATTAATATGGGGCTTATTATAGCTTCCTTTTTCTCTAACGCTGATCGGATGCTTCTTTTACCCATGCTGTTTTCCTCACTCGCCCTTCTTCTGGAGTATGTGATGGCTAATCCCTGAATTATCCGCTGAATTGTTGCTTGCTTGTTCGCCGACTGGTACATACCACACCGGCGCACCTCTTTCTTCTTCGCATTGACTTAGCCACTTTCAATTCATGAACTGCGGAATAACTAAGTGTTCGCGGATTACAACATTTAGTCATTATTGGCATCAAACAATTGCATTAACTCAGCCTTTAATATTCAGGTGGCCCAATCGTCGTGCAATCTCGACGTAATATTCGCCATAACACTTGCAGTTACTATCAAAGATTTGCTATAACTTCAACACAATGATTACATGACGTCACTGGCAGAGCAGCTGTAAAATTATGCTTAGACTTACCCCGTTAAAATTACTACATCATCCCACATTTATGACTCGACTCGGTTAACCTGAATTGACGGCTGCCGACTCACATACCATGTGACATGGCAACCTTTGCCTTATTCGGATTGGCATAACGGCACAACAAACCCTCAGCCGCCACTCTGCGACAAAACACCGAGCACCCTATTCTTAACTGTTTTCACAACTCACCAAAGATTGGGAATGCTCTCCCCCCCGAACACAAAGGTGGTGCCGGACTTCCTAAAAGCTAAAGAAACTCACATATTTACATTTACTATACCCAATTGAACTGTACTTGACTTACTGGCGCCTAAACCACAGGGTTGAGCGTTATTAGACTCATTCGACTGACGGGCTCAGCCGCAGGGTTTAACCTTATTGACTCAACTAGACTAATACAGGAAAGAAAAGTATTGTACAGGACTTCCTTTTACAGGAGGGTAATACCTTAGATGACAGTAGGGGTAAAGGGTTCAACCCAAGGGCAGCTCCACTCCTGGATGACTGGTGTACCGGAAATTCATCCTCCTAGCTTACTTTTATATTATCCTCCTTCTTCCTCATTGCTGCTGCTGCTCTCCCCTCCCTTCTTATCATATCAAATAAACTCATCTTGACCATCCATAATTAAAAATGAAATATTACATCTATCTATCTATATAGATATCAAATGATATATGCAACCAGGTGCATGTACATTCACCAAGCAAGATCAATAATAATGCGAATAGCATCTACTATAATAATTATCCTAATAGCAAGTAAAATAAGAGTAAAGATGCTCTGCAGCACTGAATAGACTGACCAATTGTGTATGTCTAGCGCCCTCGCGTTCTAATAAGGGTTAATGTGATGATCATTAATGCTTCATCTCTGTAACTATCTATCTATCTATTTATCTCTATCTATATATCTCACCATAAGTTGTATATCCATAAAATACCAATCATTGGTTTAGGGGGGTGGAGGGGAGACCACCTCTCATAGGCTGACGTGGGGAGATATATGATCGGGTATAAGGGGGGTAATGTTTGGGGCCTGGTAATACGGCGATCTTCGGGCCCAGATGTTGGACCTTCCATGGGCTATCTCCTCCATAAAGAAAAGGTAGTCGCTAGGAGATCGAGAAAACGAGCCGCGAAAAACCAAAGACGGTAGGAGGGATAGGGGTCGAAATAAAACCAGTTCATTTACTCTCTCTATGAACCCGAGAGGGAGAGCGGGAGTGATACGACAGGGGAGTGGAGGGAGACACCAGAAGGGACGAAACAACTGGGCTTTTCTAAGAGGGATGGACCTTATATCTAAAGCAAGGTAGGTGGGACGACCCCTTAAGTACGAATGAAGGGTTTCCCTTACCTACCTAATAAATAGGTATTTCTCTTCTTGACTTGATAGCGTCCACTATTATTATCTATATATGTAATTACGCTTTAGCATCGCCCTATTTCTATATGGTCTCATAATCTTGCTATTCCTATCCAGTAAAGACATTACTTAGCACTGGCCCGCTTGCATACTACCCGCGGAGTGCCTGGCAACCTTAAGTAGAGAATATACCTGTCTTAGTGCGTGCCGGGAGATAACCACTAGCGCTCTTTGAGGTACGTAGTCGCTCGACCGTGGAGAATTTTCCAAGATCTATTCTACCCGAACTTTGTGCCTGCCCCAAATGTTGTTGCTTCAGAAGGTAGCCATAAGCGGATCCACTGGAATAAGAACATTAAGGTATAGGTGCGGTAGCTTGCATTATCTATTAAAATCTCCTAAAAGTAAGAAATATATCCTCTGGCGGCAAGGACTTCTTTTATTTATCTCGGGTCTGTGTTAGATGCACGGATACGGATTGGATTATGCTACGGATGCTGGCCAAGAAACGTCCAGAGCGGACAGAGGGGACGGATGATCTACCAGTGTGAGGTGTACCCATTCCCCAAACTACAACACCCAGTGCAGCCAAGTTTTCAACAGATCAACATATTTATTTAGCCAGGGTGGCAACGTCGAGAGACTCGAGGGACCGTAGCATACCAGAACCAGGGAGTTGGGTTAGATCTATACCCCTATCGGAATCAATGCTCCCCCAGTAAAGGAGCCATCGTGTGTTCATCGCCATCGCTGCTATTGCCATCGCTCGCTATGTATTGTCAACGCCTATCCCCATGACAAAATCGAAGTAAACATGCATTTTTTTTGGAACCTAATATAACTAACCAACCCACATGCGATCCGCTCACATACATAACATCTGCCCTACCTATAGGGAAAGTGAAAAAACCCAAGTATAGGGACCACGAAGGTGAGCCTACGTTGGCTAAATTAAGGAGGTAACGCGTAGCCTGTAGTTGTCCCGCCTCGGGCTTTCCCTAACTAATTCTCCCGTAGTTCGTGCAAGAATTAGAAGTACGAGGTGTATCAGAAGTAAAACCGAAATGCATGTCTTCCTTCTTTCGTCGTTCGTGGGGTTGACGGGGGACCCACGAAGGGCTGCTGTTGCGTTATAATGGGTACATAGAAGGTTCGTTTATAGATCATAGGGCTTAGGCAGGATAAGTTTTTAAAGGGGGGAAGGCTTTAGTAACTGTGTTCCTTCTGGTAAGTGCTATTCCTAAAAGGTTTTTCCTCATTTTGCTTCCTAAAAAGGTTTATCATATCTCTGTCGGGGTGAACGCTGTGGGTGCTCTATGCGCAGGTATAAGTACCTCCTTTTGGTTTCGTACTGGTAAGGTGTAGTATGCACTGTGTTCCATAAGGGTAAGCTTTCAATTGTTGGTATCGTTGTAGCATAACTGCTTGCCAGCCTAGTCAGGCGCGAAATAGAAAGGGGACTATGCGAAAGCCACCATACGGTATGTTTTACTAAGTGAAGCTAGCAACTATACTGCCGATGTGGTAAATCAATCAGTTTCCGGGCCCACTTCGAAACAATGGTTGTAGTCCGGAACTGAGGGGCAAGTATAAAACCCGTAACAAGTAGTAACAACCGCTTTAACAACCGCTTTAACATCCAACATATAAGATCAAGTAGCCGGGTAACAACCGCTTTAACAACCGCTTCCAACACGCTTTTAAGTGGCTATGCAGCTTCTGGCCGGGCTCATTTTATTATATATGTAATTATGCTAGCTAGATTCAGTGTGAGTCGAAGGTTGAAAGCATAGTAGCCTCGTAGTATACTTGCGCTGGTTACCAACTCGCCGTGGGAGTTCTGTGGGCAACGTTTTCACTTTGGGGCGGAGCCGCTTTCCCAACAAAGGAGGGGAAAGGGAATGCTCAGGGCTGCTCATTCTTTTCTATATGTAATTATGCAAGTGCTTTTCACGGTTGGGTGGGAATATAAAATTAATAATAAAAGCATGGAAGGGAATAAAGAAAAAGATTGCAATGCGAGATGCAGCAAGTTTTCTTTTTCCAATAGCATAGAGAGGAGGGTAAAATTTATGGAAGAAAACTGGAATAACACTAGATTCGGTGTGAGTCGTATTCCATTCATTCTTTATATATGTCATTACGCTTTCCCTTTTTCATTGATGAAATGGTTTCACATGAAATATACTCCCGCAGATAGGTGTTGCATCAATAACGTAATTATGCTTTCCCATTTTCTGTGATCAATCCGGTGCTGCTTCTAAGAGAAAGTAATGGGTACCCCGGGCATCCATCCATAACTCCATGCTCCTAGGGTGACGGTATAAAGGGAAGGGGGTAAGCTTGGATCATCTAATCCGGTGCTTCAAATATAAGGGTTAATAGCAGTCCCGATTGACTAAGTGCATTCATGTACTTACCTTCTCTTATCAGGGCCGGATGGATCAACTCAACCAACAACCTTACCCCCCTTCACTTAGTACCCTACTCACCTTTGAATGCCCTATACCATTTGATGATTCATGAAGCGAGCAGGAGGTAGGTACTGCTAGAAACTGATATGGGCGGGATAGCATGACATGGTATGGATGGCATTACACTACCTTTACTTCAGTGTTTCCTATTAGATTGAAAAGTTGAATGAAAAAACATAGGAGGTGGATCGATTACTGAAAGCACCTTAGAGTGGGTGGGTGCGTACCTGACCTATTGATCCCACGCACGTAACCTGTATGTTTACATTGAATGAAAGGGTCAATCGCTGTTGATCAATTATCCTCGGAGCAAATTATCGGAGCAAGGTAGGATGGAAATAGCTCTGAAACTCATTTTTTTTTAATCGGTCATTTCGTAACTCTGAATAAGCCCTTTCAGAAGCTCTGCCTTCGGTCCCAACCCCTATCGAAGGTTTCTGGATTATCTCTCTACAGTCAAGCACTTAAGAGAAATGGCGCAAAACGATTGATTCTTGCTCGACAGCCATAACTTCAGAGAAAAAACGAGGCTGGACGGGGCAGAACTGCCCGATTATCTCTCTACAGCCAACACTGAAGCGGAGGGCGTCAAGCACTTCAGCTGAGATCGAGCGTTAATTGCCTGATTATCTCTCTACAGCCAACACTGAAGCATAGATCGTGGAACTTTATTAAGCTATATGCCGTTGGAATGGAAGCTATGGCTTTCCGGTCCTTCCGAAATAAAGTAGGAGCTCAACTCCTAGGCCGAACAATCCAACTGGGATAAATAGATGCATCACATTCTGTGCCTCCATCATGCGCATTTTATCAACCTTGAGCTTTACTTACAATCTCGAAGCTCTATGAACCGGATTGCCTTCTAACCCGCCCGCAGAATGGATTAGATACGTGCATCAAACGCTACTGCTTACAGTGCTGACAGTCCAAGCCTCGTCCGGGAAACTGAAGATGGCCTTTAAAAGTGGGGAAATTTCAGGGGCAGAGCGGTTTAAATCCAAGTCATAAGTCAGTAAATTGATTCGCTTAGAAGGAAGGCTATCTCCCTAATGGGGGAATTAACCCGCCTAAGCCTAGAATTTACCTGCCGAACACTCCGTGCCTAAATAAAAAAGAACTTTAAAACATAAGTTGGTAAAAGAGTATAATCATATCAGGTTAAAAAGCTAGTTTCAAGAAAGCAAAAATGTTGATCTAATCGGTTTTAAACTAAGTGCCTAATGCTCTAACTGCAGCCTCCCAAACTTTTATTGTAAGTACTAAGCATAAAAGCATTAAATTAATATTTGGCTTAATAATAACTTTATTTCTGGACCCCAGTGACCAATGATGCTTCTGCCCTCCCCCTCCTAAAAACGAGGTTTTTATTAATTGAAAGCGCATTTGGAAGCGAAAGCACGCTCGACCATAAGGGAGAGGGAACGTCTCTCGTATCGACCGGGATCACCCCCAACATACCAAACTTGCTTTGAGATAACTGAATGGGCTTATAATCTAGTTTAACCTAACCCACCGCCTAAGCTTCTACTGACACCTGCCTTATGAGATGGAAGGAATAAACCTGACATGCCCTAATTAATAAAGTTGGCTACATAAAAATGTGGGGCTATTGGGACCCCCTAAACACGAGGTTTGCCTATTTTAAAACCACATTTCCGAGGACAGGGCTCACCTGAGGGTAGGAGGGTGAGGGTTTTTGGAATTCACGGACCAACCGGCATGGCATGTTTCGTCATTTTACTTCTTGCTAGATCGATCGGACCTGGGTCAATCCCTTCAAATTACACCTTTGGGTGGAAGTTAGGACCCTATACCCCCATATTTATTAGGAAGAGCAACGGAAGCAAGCAATAGCCGAAGCAGTGATCGCCATAGGAAGGGAAAGAGCTGAAGCCAAAAGGAGCAAACTTCCCAAACAAACGAAGATCAGGAAGCACCATGCAGCCCACCCCCTCTGAATAGCCCACCCACAGCCAGCTAAAAAACTAGCTTCTTTCAATTCCCACCAGCGAGCAATCGCAGCAATCGTAGCGAGTCTATCTCTCTATAAAATGGTGTTCACGTCGTAGCCATTTGTCTTAAAGTCAAACGTAACTTTCGCCTCTATTTGGATCCCAACTCTTATGATGTGTAATCTAAACTGTATTTCTGTAATAGTGAAACTCCCCCTTTACGTCTATAGCTTAAGAAGGTCGGCGGATAAGCTGCGCTGTACCTTAACCAGAGCTAGTGGGCTGAGAAGTTCTTATCACATTATGGGTAAATCCAGTGATCAATCCTCTAAATAATTGCAGAATCCAATTAATCCTAGCTATAATAATAGCTTTGCCATCCCGCCTAGCCGTGGTGAAACGTCTTAAAATGCTATTCTTCCTGAAGGAAACTTCACTTTCAATTTCTGTTGGGGGATCAGTCAAGTAAAAAAGTGTTTATACAGCGATGGCTATTTCAGAGGTTTATACCGGCGGAACTTGCCATCGCTTATTCCATGATTATTTATGCCTTGTTTCACTTTTTATGAAGTGGTCTCGTATATTAGTCCACGTTTCACTATTTAAATTACCACTACTATATCTGTCCCCTATTTGTGTTTTAGGGCCCCAGTTGGGTGGGCACTTTTCGCATTTGTATTACCTTTCCTTTGTTTGGTTAGCCTACTTGCCTTAAGTGCAACCAACCTACCAATTGTGTAAACCACCCTCCCTTCTTTTCTACTTACCAAACTTAGGGATTGATTGTACGTTTTTGGGTTGGCACTTTTAACTGGACGCTACGCTCCTTGCCTATTTTATTGAAGACTGTCAGTTGGACAGCTAAGTATATAATTTCCCTCCCTCTTTTCTTTCTTGATTCAATACAGCCAGCCAGACGATCTTGGTTGGAAGGGCGAGGAGCGGCTTGCTTAGTTAGGCACTTTTAACTGGACTATTTATAAATGAAGACAGCACCCTATTCTACTCGCGAAACCCCAGCTTTTTAAATGCTTCCTTAATACAAACTTTGCCTTTTAGGGAAAACCTGGTAAAGCCTACATACAGAATTAATGTCAGTTAGACACCTAAGTAAGTCGTGTTGGATCGTCGGAACTAAAACTGCCTTAGTAAATACTTCCAGAATAGATGGATTAGGGAGGGGGTAGGCTTTATTTGTTGGTTGGCTGCCTACCACGGCCTGACCTCCTATCCTGGCTGGGTATGATAGACTCAACTGTTAGTACTCAAAGGGAAGATCTAGTAGGGAGAGGTATCTCTCCAACCACAGTTATCTGAAGCATGAACAACCGATCCAATTATTCTATTTAGTAAAAAATCTAGTGATTACTCCTTATATATCCCACCCAACCCAACGCTGGGTTTCTACTTACCTCTGGTAACCTTACGGTAAGTCCAGTGCCAGCCTATAACGGTAAATGCCCTACTAGATGAGTAACTTAAAAGATAAGAGCATTGGAAGAAACCTCCGGATGCATGCGTGGAACAGGTATTAATGTGGGACATAGAATGAACCTAAATAGAATCCTCTTAGAGTTAGTGAGACAGCATTCAATTTACTGATTACCGGCAATGACTGTCGTTGTCTGCCCCGTAAGTGCGTGCAATAGAGATTTACTAGACATAGCATATGAAGGGGATAGGGAAGTGATCCATATTATACATAAGTTATTACTTACAGTGCATTTCAGACCTACTTACATATCCAACAAATAAGGCTATAAACCCTACCTACTCAGTATCGATACCGCCTTACTTTCGCTCCACCCTATTCCTTTCCTTATTTTATTTCCGGGCTCGCTCGGGGGCTCTCTGGCTGGCTTGCCTATCTGTACAACTACCTTTTTATTCCCTTTACAGAGATTGGAAATCGTTTGAGGGTAATAATTTATTTAAGTATAAGGAGGAGGGGCTCTCTGGTGGGCTGGTTGAAGAGCATGAATACGGGACTGAATCTTCTGATGAT
>Ga0233342_1000300_pt1 | contig 14633 bp, 11 predicted proteins | sample GEONDECOMP273_FD_180706 | JGI IMG/M metagenome (GOLD analysis project Ga0233342, IMG submission 180706) | Leaf litter microbial communities from Shasta-Trinity National Forest, California, United States - GEON-DECOMP-273 | ecosystem: Environmental > Terrestrial > Plant litter > Unclassified...
AACTAGTCAGCAAGTGATAGATGCTAACCAGCCAGCGATATCTAATATTGTCGATCAGTGAGCGAATCTATCCATTCCATTTATCCATCCATTCCATCCCATCCCATTCCCGGAAAAGGATTCCTGGGGAAGATGATATCAACCAAATAAGATTTCATATAGAATTCAACAGGAGAGCCAGGGGTGTTATACTTGACCCTGACTATGGCATCTCTTATTGTGTGGGATAAAAGTTCTGCCCAGTTAAAGACTGATCCTTCTTTTTTTTTGTTTAGTATACATCAGCGGTACCTAGGCTTCCTTTAAATGTGAAGCATCCTTTCATTGTTGGCCTAAGCTTCCTTGAAGCATCGATCTCGAATGGATTTTACCCCTAGGCACTTTAAGTCTATTGTTGCTCCTTCCATCCCCTATCAGATGTTCTTTCACTCCCCCCCCTATTGGTTATGGTTTCACGCCCTTAGGCCACTTCAACGTTGTAGGTAGCGCTTGGTATCTTGCGAACGAAAGACTAAACTGTCTCATGCAAATGAAAGACTCTTCGGTCTTCATAGTTGGGCCGCTCGAGGAACCAGTATCCCACTAATATCTTATTAATCGAAGATTAATTCAATAGAGTAATACTTCATAATATAATCCTTCGTGACAATTTTCCTTATTGACCCTACTCTATCTGGGCATACCCATGACCTTTATATTGCTACATCGGCTTCTTCACCGAGAGCATAAAGTCATTAAGCGATACTTCGTCTAAGTAAAGGCAACGTAAAGCAGACAGCAACATAGTGACTGTTGGCTATTATCTCCCTCCCCGGGTAAGCAAGCAGGGCTTTGGGGGAATAAATATTGGTTATTTAGTTTAAGCTTATTCCCCTCCCCAGGTAAAGATCTTATATCATTAAAGATAAAGAGAAAACATAACTCCATAGCATCTGCGAAGTATATCTTTACAAATAAAGTGTTGCCCTTATATATATTGACTCGTCTCATTTCAGGAACTAGGGAGAGCGAGAATAAGGCCAAGACCAAGGAAAGAGAAAATCCATCCGTAGTATAAGTGTTGAAAGCGCTTTCCTGACCCCGGGCTCGGGCTTTATGGATCTAAGCAAGCAGTGGGGGCGCCTTGATATATAAGGAGGGCGTAAGTATTTCTACAGGCAGGGGGGCCAAAGCCAAAGAAGAATCTAATGTGCGCCAAGGCAGGCCAGGATAAGATAAGTGAGCCAAGGAAATAAGTAAGTGTGGTTGGTAAGTAGAGCGCTTTCCATCCCTTTACTGTGGCGCGTTTCAAATAGTGCCCCCCCTAATATCAAGTCAAAGCCACGTAAAGAAGCCAGTGTACTTTTAGCATCTGACCCTTTCCTTTCCTAATAGCGTCCGGCCGCTTGCTTTCCTCGTCCCCGGCAGCAACGTCGTAAGAGATAGCGGGTTAAATATACCTGTTGTGTGTAGCGGGTTATTTATCTACGCTATTTTCCGCCTGTAACTCTTCTCGCTCTGCCTGCCTCTATATATGCATGCAACGGGTCATTGCACCTGACCTGCCTGCCTTACTGAGTAGCGGGTTCGAAATAGCGCCTGACCCAATACTGAACTTAGCCTAGCCTTACCACCTCCCTTCTGAATATATATCTTCTTGGGGGCTACAGAACCTGAGCTTTAACCCCCTTAAATATATAGTAAAGGGCTCTTTGGCATATATTCAGGCTTACGGCCTGCCTTTAAGGAACTGAGCCAAGCACTCTGCTGCCTCTATAAAGCCTGAGCCAAGCTACTATACTTACTATATCTCTTCTGCTTGGTTCTTGGGGGATTGGTGTCGGACCTGACAGAGCTGCTGATTGCTAGGGGGCAAGGTAAGGGCCTGAAAGTGATTACCTGAGAAGCAGAGCCGGTCCTGCCTGAATGAAAGGGAGGTATTACTGGCTGGGAGTAGAATAAATAAAAAGCCTGAATGGACCTGCCTGAGGGATATAGTGAGAAGGGAGGGGACTCAAAAGGAAACCCTGCCAGAATCCCAGCCAGCGAAGGTAACCCTTATCTTATATTTATTTCCCTCAAACTGGGAATAAGCCTGAAAGGAAGGGCTTTCAGAAAGAAATAGAGGTATCACTAGGCCAATTTAATCATTTATATAGTCATCATTCATTCCACCTTGAAAGGTGAGGGTATAACCTTGTCTTCTCCACGGCTAGGACTGCTTAAGTCGAAGAACACCGCTATCTCTAATGTATACTTTTTTTCGAAGGAAGTGCCTAATGATAAGGATACGTTCAAGGAAAGAATTCCTGTGCCTAAAGTGCTGATCTGTGCCTATACTAGAAGTGCCTACGTTAAGTAGCATCGATGAATGGTCAAATATTTACATACCTGAGCTATCTCTTTGAGGGGCGGAGCCGCTCGACCGACGCAGGAGGGCCGCCATCGTCTTTAGACACTCGACCGATAGGGAGAGAGGCGGAGCCGCTCGACAAAAGTGGTGGAGAGGATATAGTTCATTTCAAATAATATCCATTTAAGATCCCCAATGAGGATTGCTATCCGACCTTATCAAGAGGACCCGTTCGGTGCTCGTCCTTCGTACCTCAGGGCGAGGTTTACCTAAAAAAAATACATCAAAGAATACAAAATGTAGAAAGTGTGGCTGGCTATTATAGTGGCATGGGCTTTACTTGGAGGCTTTATAACGCTATACCCCCCGCCCGTTGCCTGCCTCGGGAGGGCTGTAAAAGCCATTTATAACATAGCACAATATGTCAGGCTAATGTGTGTGCATGGGCTTTATTTGAACTCAGGAAGGGGACTTATTCTATCTAACTATATGGCCCCGGCACCACTACTTGTTGTATGGCAATCGGGATAAACACCATGAAGAGTGAAACATATAGACACGATATTGTATATATATATATGAATTGATTTATTTATAAAGTAGAGACTATATGAGCTGTAGAGTTGATTAGCCTTAGTCAGCAGCCTTACTTCTTTTCTTGCCTTAGAGTTAATGTAGTGTAGTTTAGGTGGTGACAATGGAAGCCCTAGAGAAGACTGCTAGCTTCTTCAGTCTGTAGAGTCAGTTCCATGGAAATAAGCTCCGCTTTCCTTGCCCTCTCGGAAGGACAAGAGGCTTCGCGCCTTTATACTTGCTCTTTAGCCTTAGAAGAGTGTCAGTCCCATAGCAATAAGCTTACATGCCTTAAGGCCATAGAGTAAGGTGGAGTATCCATCGGTTGTTAAAGGAAAGAAGAAGGAAAGCCAACTGAAAGAATGCCCCTTACTTGGCCTACCTACTTGCCACCTTGGATGTATGCCCGCTTAAATCGCTTGGATGCTTATCCTCCTTAAAAGGATGTTTTAAAATAAGACTTATCATAGTAGGAAAGATAAGACTTCCACTTGGTAATCCCCTTGGTAATCCCCTAGGAAAGATAAGACTTCCACTTGGCTGTATAATCCCAATATCGTCTATTCATTTTGACTTCCTTCGATATAAAAAGTCTAGCATCCTACTCTTACTTCGATATAAAAAGTATAGGGAGCCTGAAAGCGGTTGTTAAAGGAAAGAAGAAAGAATGCCCCTGAAAAGTCTTAAAAAAGCTGGTGAAAAGTCGATGTATGCCCGGAGGATGTAGGACTTAAAAGCCCCTTAAAAGCCTCGTTTTAACCCTTTTTCCTCGATTTTAGTCCCTCGATTTGATCGATCTTCAAAGCCCTTTTTAACCCCAATAAATGCCCCATTTTTAACCCCAAAAAAAGCTCTTTTTCAAACCAGAATGACTTATATATTCAAAGCCCTTTTTAAAAGCGCTTTTGAACCCCATTTTGAACCCCCCCCCATCGCCCCCTTTTTCCTGAGATTTAACCCCTTAATCTAAGGATGGGAAAAGGATGTAAAAGGATGGCCTAAAGGGTGCCTTGTATTAATCGCTTGGATGTATGAAAACTTCTAATGGTAATATCGCTTGGATGCCCTTCTTTTTACTGACAAGGATGGTAATAAGGATGGGAACTTGGCCTAAAAATCCCTTCTTTTTACTGGGAAAGGATGCCCTTCTTTTTGGTAGGGTAGGCGGGAACTTGCCCCCTTGAAAGTCACTCGCACTCAATCAAATGGTAACTTCCCCTTAAAAGGCTTCTTTTGACTGAGGTTAGGCAACCCCTTGTAACTCAGACCAACAAGCTTAGAAAGGATGTATGAAAGTCCCTTCTTTTGACTTAGGGTAGGGTGGTAACTCAGACCAAAAAGCCTAAGCAAGGATGTATGAAAATCCCTTCTTTTGACTGAGGTTAGGCAACCCCTTGTAACTCAGACCAAAAGCTTCTTTTGACCTTTTTTTTACTGAGGGTAGGGTGGTAACTTCCCCTTAAAAGGATGGCACTTTTTCATCAATGTTTATCGCCGGACTATAACCCCATTATATGTAACTCACTTCCTGAAAGCTGTCTTAAAAGGCCGTCTGTCAGTTCCGGACTATAACCCCATAAATGTTACTACTCGGTTTTCAAAGTCTATCGGTTGTTACCGGAAGAAGAAGGAAAGAAGAAGGATGGTCTACTTATATTAATCCCCATAATCGCCTATCGGTTGTTAAAGGAAAGAAGAAGGATGGTCTACTTATATAAAACCCCATACATACGCTTATACTAATCCTCGTTCGGTTGTTAAAAAGGAAGGATGCGCTTTTTAAAGGTAGGACGGGGGTTCGGGGGTGTCCCCTAATAATGAGGCGGTTGTTGGCTAAGCCCGGGGGTTTGGGGGTGTCCCCCAGCTCATGAGGTATCCCACTTTTTAATCGTCTATCGCTTATACTAATCTTTAATCTTGTCACTCGCTTATACTAATATGAAACTCCGGAGCCTGAAATCAAATGTACTAAATCTTATATTCCGGAGCCTGAAAGCGGTTGTTAAATGTTACGGGTTTTATATGCCCCTTATTATAGCCACTTGCTTTTGAAAAGTCACTTTGAAAAGGCTGGTGAGTGGAAAAGATATGGTAACAATACTTTCACTTCTTTCTTTTAGCTGTCCGGACTACATGCTTTTGAAAAGTCACTCGATCTTATATGAAACACTCGATCTTATTATTGGAAGTTTTAACCCGGAAGAAGAAGGAAAGAAGAATGCCTCGATCTTATATACTAGGGTTTTAAAAGTAACTCGCTTATACTAATCTGGAGCCGTTAAAAGCCAACTGAAAGAAAGCCCCTTACTTTGGATGTAAAAACCCCGTTAAAAGCCCCTTATTTATCTTTTATTTTGTTGGGAGGGTGGTAAAAGAATCCCCTACTTAGCGATGTAAAAACCCCTAAAAAGGATGTATTAAAATAAAGCTCCTCTTTGTGGGAAGGATGTAACTCATCCCTATGTAACTCCTCCCTTTTTCCTTATGTTTTGTGGGAAGGATGTAACTCTCTCTTTTTCCTTAGTCTGTTGAACTCAAGGATGTAACTCTATGTAATCAGACCTTAGTCTGTTGTTCCTTGGTTGGTTGCCATTGGAACAAAAGTGGAGGGTCAGGAGTTGGTATCCGTTGCCTTAAAAGGATTTACTCCTTATGGAATGCCTTTTGTTTAGGGTGTTTTTGCTCGAGAGACCTTGTCAAAGTGTCCAAAGCTTTGGGTTGATCTTGTGCAGGAAGATATGAGATTGTAATCTTGTTCAGAATAGCAAGTGAAAGTAGAAGAATAAAGTTTCCTAGTTGGGAAGATGACGAAAAGCGTGGTGCCGGAGCAGCTATTTATTAAAGCTCCAGCGGCTCTTATATACGCTTCTGGTATTGGAAATGCGATAGATCGGCTCCGCGATAGATCGGCAATTCACTTATCCTCTTTCCCTCCATTCGGTTTTTTAGGTTTCACCTCATTCAGAGAAAAAAACCCAAGAAGATAAGTATGCGTAAAAAAAACCAACTGTATGGATAGGTGCTTGAATGGCGAGGAAACGACGCTTGATGGTAGCAAGCGTGTGGAAAAGTGCTTCTCCTGTCCTTATAATATGAAGGAATCAAAAGTTAGTAAGTCTGTAGTTGTGCTCTATGCTTCGCAGGGGTGTAGCTAGTATCAAGGCTTCATATTATCTGTCATTAAGGACTACCATCGAAAGGTACGGTACGGTAAGGACTACCATAGGCACTCTTCCAGTTAGAACTGTGAAATTGACCCGGTAACTTTCACCCCCGCTTGCATCCGCCTATAACTGTATTAGTTACCGATGAATTTAACGAGGACCTTTCTAGACCTTTCTAGTTTCCGGTTACACGGGAGCTCACCATACGCCTATAGTTTTTAAATCTACCGTGAAATTATGGGTCAGAGTATTTATCGTGGAGCTCATGAAGTGTTGCCGTTGATTCGTTGTTAGGTTTCTAGGACATCCGAACCTAGATATGATATTTCCAAATATAAATCTTGCGGTCGTATTAGTGGTGCAATCTTAGGTTGGTGCTGCCTCTGCCCACTAGGTAAGGTAATCAGTTACAGTAATGATGTAGCGCATACCCGAGTGTTTGGCAAGGGGGTTTATAGGCATGATGAAATTGACCGCCTAGTTCTCATATGGTTGTAATGCAATTACAGGGTGTAAGGGAAGCTCGTCTTGCTTGGAAGGTCTGCCGTTTCTCTGAAATACATCGCAAGATCTAGCGTAATCCTTAGCATCCTTGAAGATTGTGGGCCACCACAATCCATCCTGTAATATCTTCTGAGCAATATCTTTTCACCTATAGTGGCCTCCCGCCACCCCGCTATGGCATTCTCACAATATTCTAAAGAGTTCATGATCCATGATGCAACGCCATTATAGTACCATCGATCCCTAGTTTGTACAATTGTCTGGTCATCAGCTAATAGTTTGCAACCCTTTCAACTAGTTTATTCTTCTGCACTGTGGTATATTCTTGGGGAGCAAGTTCAGTCATAAAAAATATGGCAATATGCTCAAAGTAATCTAGCACAAATTCTACTCAGAAAAAATCTGATTCTGAAAGCTTATTGTCGAGTGATCCGCTAGATTCCCCCGTCTCAATCCTTGACAAGTGATCTGGGCCAACATTGTTCTTTCTTTGCTTCACAATCACTTTTAAATTAAACTCTTGGAAGAACAGAAGCCACCTACAGATGCAACCCTCCAAAACTAGTTTATTCACTAACTATTTCAATGTTGAATGGTCTATTGAAAAACTTCAAATTATCGCTAAGCATATAGTGCCTGAACTTCTGCAGGGAGTAGACCATTGCCAACCCTTCTCTCTCTTTAGTTGTGTAGTTACGCTCTGCTTTATCAAACTTGATACTGGAAAAGCTCGCAAATAGGATGGTCCATTTTCCCTTCTCCAGGTTGCATCAGTATCACTCCTAGAGCAATGCTCGAGGTATCTACATGTACATTAAATGAAATTCTAGAGCCCAATTCATAAAAACAAGGATTGGAGCACTTACCAATTTTTCCTTGAGGATGTCCAAGGAAGCTTTACAATCTTTATTCCATGCAAATTATTCTAATTGATTCAGCAGCCATTCCATCAGTGTAGTTATTGCGGTGTATCCCTTAATAAACCTCTTGTAATATCCAGTGTGTCCAGGGATCAACCTCAACGTATGGACATTAGTCGGAGCCTCTAGGTTGGTGATGGCTGCAATCTTTGTTGGATCCACTAGAGCACCATCCTTGCATACCATATGACCCAGCAATGTGCCAAAAGGCTTGTAGAATATGCATTTATTCAAGTTCAAGGAGAATTGCAGTTGACGACACCTTTCGAAGATGAGGTACAATATTGTGACATGATATTTTAGCATACTGTAAATAGTCCAATCGTCCAGATACACTTCCAAAAATTTATGAATGTACTCACGGAAAGCTTCTACAACAATCCTAGAAAAGACTACTGGGATGTCAGGCCAAAGGGCATGACGTTATATGCATAGGAGCCCCATTTTACTGTGAATGTAATATTCCTTTTTTCTTCTTCCATTATTCATACTTTATGGTATCCAGATAATCCATTAGTGAACGAATAGGTTTCTTTTCGAGTCACATGATCAAGTACTTCATTGCTAAAGGGGGTAGTAAAGGGTCATGAAGACAAGCTGCATTTAGTGCCCAAAAATCCATGCAATCTCCGATTCCCCCCACCTCCTGAATTATTATCTTGGATTACTATTGGACTGATCCAGTATGACTTTGATACAGAAAATATTAACCCAGTCACATTATCCCTTGCTCTCTCTTCGTTCAAGCAAGTAGGATTTTCTCAATTTATTCTAGGATTTAGTTGGTATGGCCTTCTCTTGACTGACTTGGCATCTTGTTAGTTCAATCCTCATGTCGCCAAGATCTCCCTTGATTTTCCCTTCATCTCTGTCAAGTTTTGGGGGAATAGTTCTACGTATTCCCTAAGCAGGGCCACAACCTCGGATACAGTCTCATCATCCCAGTAATCTCAAATAGAAGCCAACCGAAATTGTTCATCCATGTAAATATTGATTTGTTTTCTCTTTAACAGCTCCCTATATATATATATTCCTAGTAAAATAATCTGTTGTTTATTTTACAGACCTTTCTCCTTGCCCGGTGCGGACAAGCAATATAGAACCTTCTGATTCCTTTAATTCCAAATGCCGCAATTTATCTAGATCATCATCTTCCTCTGGTTCCAAATATACCTTAGCACAGTACTGGAAGGTCCACTTGCCATCATTCCGACTTCTGACTCGGTCTTTTGTCACAGTCTCTGTTGATGCACTTTACAAACATATCCCCTTGGTCTGTCTGGGCAAACATAAATGATTTAATGGATTTAAGACCAGACATGATACCAAGAGTCTTACCTAGATATGAGAAGGTCAAATAGAATCCTTGCTTAAGTAGTCCCCACTTGCTTGTCTGACGCAAAATCTCTTTATGCATGTACCATACCTTGGAGATGGGCCCCAAGGTGTAGATGAACTTATGAACCTATTACTATTTGGAGTATTTTTCCCCGATCCATTTCTTTACACAACTATTTGTATGCAAGACTGGATCGATCTCCCCCTGGTACAATTTAGTGAAGGTGATTGGGTATTTTGTTACTATTGGAATATAAATAACCTAGTATTTGGCTGGTGGGTTGAACCAATGTCGCAATGTAGGCTGGACCTCTTCCCAAACTTGAAAGTTATCCTTATGCGTAGCCAACCATCTGGAGGGAATGGGCCTCGGTGTTGCATCCAGTGCCAAAACTAATTGTTCTTCTGGGATCATGGTTATCATGTAATCCATAAATTCTTCTACATTCCCGGTGCCATCAAAGATGGTAGTGTCCCTCAACTCTGTACCAATCCGGTGTACTAACCTAACCACAGCACAACATTGAGATGAAACAAGTTGTATAATTGATCAATCACCCCGCCATCCATAATGTCATCCACCGGTTCTGTGTACTAAGCTCCTTTGACAGTATTTATAGGTTGTATAACTTTTGTCCCACCTGCTTCAAAAGGTGTTTTCGCCTTCTTCAAGTTGATGATGGCTTCGTTGTCATTGGCCCATTAAAACCCCAAGAGTGCGGGATAAGTGTCCTTCTCATCTAATTTAATGACTTAAAAAATTGCCATTGCCTTCACGGTTCTGAGGTTAACCTCAACATTCTCTAGGCAGTCGATGGAAGAATTCTTATACTGGTTTGCTAGCCACAACTGGATGGGTGAGTAGACTAGGTGTGAACTTCCCATCATCTCCCATGATTTCTGTTGCTCCTGTGACCTTAAGGTTGTACCATGTCTGCTGCTTCCATATCTCCTCCTTCAAATAGTAGGAACACGTCATCAAGCAGCCCACCATCTTGCGGCTTGGTGACCATGCCCTCTTCTATAAGCTGATCAAAATTCTCTTCAAATGTGGCTTCCCGCTGCACTATCTCTAATCTATTAGTCTGAACACGCCCTCCTATTGTGCTTCCTCTATAAATTCCTTCTATTATCTAGATGCTCCACCTCCTTACATTCTTCTTTCTGGGCCTCCTTCCACTACCAATCCATGTTATATTAACCACTCACCAACTTTTTTATTCTTGTTTCCGCAACTTCTCCAACTTATTCAGTTGTGATTTTGTGCTTCCCTTCTCATAAATATATATTCTCACCACTTCATCTTCCCGGTGAATATCCCATATCTTATTCAGCCAACACTTTTCGGTTATTGCACCCCAAACTAAATCCTGCTCTGCTCTCTCTTTAGTATGCACCTCCTCCATGGTACCTTCTTCCTTTAGCTACTCATTCTTTCTGGTTCCATCTTAGGTCACCCCCAAGTGCAAGTGCTTATGTTGCCATGACTGGTGGGTTAAAAGGCATATAGTATTTTTATACAAAAAACATATTCACCCAAGTTGTGATTTCCTTTACCAGCCTCCCGCAAGCTCCTTTCTTTAACTTCTCTTCTACTTGTTAAAAATACTAGCGGAACTCAACCACAAATTAAACAATATATCCTTCTATTGTGCCTTTGACCCAAAAATTGAAAGCCCTTGCAACCTTGTGATCGAATCTTTGCAATGCGATTAGGTTTTAAAAATGCCACTGGATCTCTCTCCTCCTTTTCCAGGACAATTGTTGATGCTCCCCCAATCTACTCAATCATTTAAATAGTACCACCGAAAATTCTACCCAGAAGACTTCGTAGGTATGGTGGTCATAATGCAACAAAGTAGATCGAAAACCCTTAGCATATATATTCAAAAAGAGGACGACCTGCCTGAACTACCAATCCTCCGCATAACTTTGGGTGAAAATAACAGTCATACTGTAAAAACACCACACACATCATGGTAAGGTCTCGACAATGGAACCATTTGTTGGCTCACTCTGAAACCTAGGTCTGCATCGGTGTCCAACAAGGGGTCCACTGTAGTCTAGGCACTGGCATTTCAATCCCCATAAAGAGGAAGGTATCACCCGAAGTGTTGTGTCAATACATAAAAGGTTGTGCATGGCTTCAAACAATATGACCAGTACAATCATTTAACATCCCAACAACCATACTTAATCAATGACTAAAACTACAGACCTCTGAACATCAGACTACAACCTCCTTCTGCCTATTCAACTAGAGAACACTACTATCCAGTTCATCATTTATCAAGCATAAGCGCACAACATATAAATAAACAGAATATTATCATCTAACACAACAGATAAGGAATATAAGTAAAGAACATCATCACCATACAAAATAAAGGAAACCAAAAATTGAAAGGGGGGCCTCATTCCATTCATTTCCTGCACAAACCAATACATCATTACACAATAGGCCTTCATTCACCAAGTAACAATAGAAGGAAGTATCCAAAACATGACACAGAGCTGATACCCTCTACCCGACTCTTATCTATTAAATAACCAATCCCCAAATAGGATGAAGCCTTTACATTTATACAATAACACCTGTAGGTAAGAGGACTCATTCAAACTCCAGAAACCCATTAGCTTATTCACAATTCTTCCTTTATTAACCAATTGAGATCTTCTCCAGCTTTGGCCAAGTGTCTTCAGTCTTCTGCCACACTGCTTTTCAGTCACCTGAATTAATGCCTGATGTATTAGTTCTAGTCTCCTGCAATATATGATACTCTTTATTGTTGCTAACATTCTTCATTCCTAGTGGCACAACTCTCATCTCTCTGTCTGTTGAGTCTGCGCCAATGTGTCCTCCATCAAAATGAAGGGCCCAACAAGAAGAAAGGAAGCTTCAGAGGAAGATGGGTAATTTGCCTTTTTTACAAACCCAAGTGAGACTTAAAGAAATAAACATTTTATCGGCTCGGGGAAGAGCGAACTGCCTTGCATGGAGAGAGGGCTTTAGCCCAAACGTGAATCCAGAAGTTAAATAAACAGGTGCCCAGTTCTAAGTACTTTGACTTTGTCAAGATTCCCTCTAACTATAGGACTCACACTTTGAAGCCACCTGCCGAAGGCTAAAGTACCTACCGCATTGCACTTACTAGCCACCCCAGCCCTCTCAGTCATTCATCTTACACTTCAACTTATCAGCACTCATTGTCTTAGCTACGTTGCCGAACCCAGCCTGCCTTCCCTTCATCCACATCAAAGCCAAATTAACAATTTTCCTCAATAGAAATCACATTGTCAAATATATAATGACAATTTGGTCCATTGGATCTTCAAAGAAGCGATTTTCCTTCCTGCTTGTCTGGCTTATTTATGATGGCTTAGATGGCTAGGCGGGTTTGGATCTTCAGCTCGCTGTATCAAGTCATACAATTGACTGAAATATTGCTCTCCATAATACTGCATCACGATCTCGTTCATTGGAATCTCTATCTTTAAAAAAACTATCGATCACGATCATTCATAAGGAACTGGATCACGATCAAGAACATATGCTACCCGTGCTTCTGTTGCTATCTGTGACTATGCGGGTGCCTCCACTGTTGCTTCAACTACTGTAGAATTAACCATATCTACTCATAATTTGACTGGTTATGCTGGTGGCTGTGGGGTCTACTTCTATTGATGGTACTGTATATGGGTAAACTGGGTAAACAACAGGCTCTACCTATTGGTCACGAAGATCAGAATTAAAAGCATGAAGATCATAAACTGGACCACGAAGGTATATATCTCGCTTTCTAACTGGATCTATAGGTTATTGACCACGATCACTAACTGGCTGGTACTCGGTCTCGATTACTAAAGCCAGTAACTGGACGCCTTTAGGTCATAATAAGAATTCACAGTATACTCTACGCCACGAGCATCTGGATCCGGGGTCTAGATATAGATCTGCTACGTATGCTTCACCTGTACCTGGAGCTGGATATGGGTATGTAACTGAACGAAGGTATGCTGCGTATGGATATGGGTATGCTACTACTGCCCTTGCTTATAGATATGATTACCTTGTTACTAGTGGTGCTTCAACTGGATCTACTGATGGATCTACTGATGCTTCAACTGGACAAGATAGTGGGTAAGCTTATGGTCCAACTTTTGCATATGTACCCGTAGCTGCTCCTGCATCTTGGTCTAAAAATGGATTTGGAACGGGTTCTTCAAATGAATCAACCGGATAAACTTATGTTTAATCTACTGCTTAACCGACGGATGACCCAACTGGTAAACTTCTAGCTCATCTACTGTTGCATTACATATAATAAAGTAACTAGCCAAAGCCAAGCTAAGAGTTATTGATGGCGGCGGTGCAGGTTCAATGCTGTATCGGACGGAAAGAAGCCCATTGAGAGGCTTCCAAAGGCGGGGACCATCCGCGATCCATACTTAGGATGGATCTCCGATCCTCCGTGGACGGAATAGATTCATGTACGTAATAAAAGAGTCCTGCCTGTTTCACGCTTATTTAATAAATAACCCAATTCAAGAGACGGAAGGAAGGTTCGCTTTGCTTCGGTTTACAAAAGTCTCTATTATTTGTAACTATGGGGATTGAGGAATGCATTTGGTATTATTTCTTTTCGCGTCCTAAAGCAATCTCTGCTGCTGCAGGCAGGTGAGGCCCAGGCCACTTGCTTTCCGAGAAGGGTACGAGGAAGAATAATATTTCGACGCCTGATCCTGACCTCTTCCATCCAATAAATAACCCGATTATGATGAGTTTTCAGAACGTTATCGTGTATGCATTTAATATATTGAGATACTCGGATGGCTTGCTATTTTAACTCCGTTCTCCTTCTTTCCGAAGCAGGTTTCCCTATTTAACTACCACATTCCCAAGCCAGAGGGGGCTGCCTGCATGCAATTTAGGTACCGACGACCGACCTCACCTAAGCGTTAGAGGTATAAGCGCTCGCCAAAGCGTCCCTATTGCCTTCCCCCTCAATTGTTCACTTCCCACTAAACTAAGTGGGGCCCAATCCTTACTATCTATTTGTCATATTACGAATCTCTTGATTGAGGGCAGCCATCATGAGAGGGCCGCTCGCTAACGTTCGCTACTAAGGAAGGCGGTAGATTGCCAATGAATGAACAGGAAGGAATCTTTATGATTGCTGCTAACGCTCGCTACTAAGCTAAGGAAGGAATATTTACGATTGCCGCGCTCGCTACTTAATATTGACATGAGATAGAGAGGGAAGCCGCTAACGCTCTAAATATTTACCCCTAGGCAGGCTGGCTTCTGATTGCTAACGCCCCCCCTATTTTAGGAGGAGAAATCGCTTGAAATGGAATCATTTTTTTTTTTTCACGTGTCACGGCACGCATGTGTCAGCTAATACCCCAATAGCCACCGCCACTCTGTCCACCTGTAAGCCATCTGTAATGCCACCCTTCTGATCTTACGTACACCGAATAGACCTAGAGGCAGACGTGTTATATACGTTGATTCACCTTCGTGTTCACTTGAGATTTGATCGATTGAGAACTGACTGATAGTGCTGATCTCTAGACCCGATCAATTTATTTATTATGAGTCTGCTTTGCGAAACAAGAGCAACCGAACCTTCGAACTGAGATCTTTGATCTTGATACCTGTACGTCTCTTTCTTGCTACCTGCCTTCGACCTACCTTGCAACCTTCCCCCTTAGTAACTTCCGACCTGACGAACTGCCTTCATCGAACTTGCGACCTGGCCTTCGACCTGATTGAGACCTCGATTGAGACCTCGATTGAGA
>Ga0233342_1000301_pt1 | contig 14619 bp, 11 predicted proteins | sample GEONDECOMP273_FD_180706 | JGI IMG/M metagenome (GOLD analysis project Ga0233342, IMG submission 180706) | Leaf litter microbial communities from Shasta-Trinity National Forest, California, United States - GEON-DECOMP-273 | ecosystem: Environmental > Terrestrial > Plant litter > Unclassified...
TTCCATAAAAGCTTGTTCTAAGCTTTCAATACTAAGTGATTACTCTTAATACGTATGAGCTTGTTTCCAATGAGCACACTCCCCAAACCAAGAGCTTATCTCTGACAAGCCTTACCTTTATTTATGAACTAAAAAGCTTGAACTCGCAGCAGCTTCATGCTTGGGGACTAATAAGCATAGTCTTCTCTTAAGGCTGCCATATCTGAGCTTACAGGTATGGGACTACTAACAATAAAACCAGGTCCACGGTTGGGCCCACTGATACTAGTCCAGCCCAATTTTATAGGTTGTGCGAGAAGGTTCCAACGACATGATTTGTATTTTCAATTCCGTAGTGAAATCTTAGTTCTAATTAGAAGCAGTTACGAAGCTGTAATGTGAAAGAGATTGGCGTTAATAACAACCGATTGTTGCTACCGGCCAGACTATGCACTAGTCCAACTAGTAGTGAACAATGGCACCGTCCCCCTGAAAAATGAAACTAGTAAGAATTAGCTGTAGTGAACTCTGAGTATTAGTCCTGCCCAGTTCAATAAGACTTAGCTTCCACGCAAAGTGGAAGGCAATAATGCTTATAATTAGTTCAATTCTCCACATATTGAAATGATAATAAATAATATAGATTTATCATGGCACTTTTGGCATGGACTTAAGCTATTAGTTCTGAGTGCATTGGACTGTTATAAATGTGATACTGGCATATAGAAGTTTAACTTGTCATGTTCAAACAAACACAATATATGCAATGTTGTAAAATCATATATATAGGTGTAGTGTGTAGGTTAAATCCATATCTATGAACTCAATAATCTCAATAAAAAAAGTGCCTAAGCAAGCAGCCCAGCCAGAGGTTGTTAAAGAGGAAAGGTAGTGTCGGTAGAAAACAGTTAAGTAAAGGAAGTAGTTGCTGCTACCACTATACTAAGAATCCTCAAGCAAGTGTTATGAAAGCCTGTACTGGGCGGACAGACTTGGCTAAAGGTGAAAGTTTATGGCTAAAGGCTAATGGCTCATCATGTTGCAAGGTGAATGTTGAAAGGCAGCTCCCATTGAATGGTGGATAACATAAGGTGAAGGCTTTTTTCTTCAGTTTCAGCAGATTCAATAAAGTATGTTGAATGGCAACTGGTGAATGATTTGCTGCTTAGCCCCTCCCTGAGGACCCTGCCTTACTTTGTGTATGATCTTCAAAATGTATATTAAAAGATGTAAGCTGTTGTAACTCTTTCTTGGTGTGATGTTAACTTGGGTATGGGTGTGACGTTGTTCGAGTAATATCTCTTTGGTCCGTTGGTATTTGGGCATTGACGTAGCGCCGAGTAGCACATGCATAAAACCCGTAAACAGAAAGAAGCTACTCACTTAAGCCATTAACAGCGCATAGAAGCCATCCGCTCACGTGCCGTTTACAGTGGACACAAAAAAGATTCAGTTTTAATAAAATATGCTCTTGAGTAAACAAGCATGGCTCTTTCTATTCTGGTAGAAATGGAAACTAACTGTAGATTATCATTCACTGCACGAATTCATTTAAGAGCATGCACTTTGTAGCCCCCGTGTCATTCACTCACTCACTGCACGAAGCCATCAAAATGATGCACAGAGCCAGCCGCTATGATAAACAGCAAGCACTCCCTTCCTCGTTTATGGGTTATTTATCTCTTGGGTCTGTATTGAACGGGGGACTTTATTATAGTCTTTTGGTAACCTGGGGCGTCGTTCAAGCCCTCGTTATCCTGCACCCCCTGGCCCTTATTTTATGGAATCACCTGAAACTAAACTGAGTCAATTTGTTCATAATTGCATATATAATACACGAGCTCATTAGGGCATGCAGAGCAACTTAATATTCATGCTCACCTGCTGCTCTTAAAGGTTAATTGCTTTATATACGTATACCGGAGGACCACTGGGGCTTGGACAATGGCTCTTATTAGGTTACTTAACAAATGAATGAGGTTCGCCATCAATGCTGAGCGAGAGGAGTTTGTTTCAATACAGGACCAGAGCACGAATTCCCCCCGACCTTGTTAGCCTTATTCCCACACGAGGACCAGAGCATGATTACCGCCATTGCAACATTACCCCACGAAGCTGAGTCCCATAACACGAGAGGCCTTTACACTAGAGCCTGGCTTTACAAATATACTAATACACCTCCACCCATACAACATTAACCAGCATAGAAAGACAGCAAGACCTACCCAACTTGCCTACCCAGCTCTGCCCATAAAACATTGACTGCAGATGGTTTTTACTCCCCACCAGTTAACTTCCAACATGCTCAGGAAGGAGGTGGTTATTCTAAGCGTGTTGTTCTTGATTACACGTGCCCAGTTAGTGAGGTTAGGTGAGTTAGGTGAGTTAGGAGGGTCATTCCCAATAGCACCAAGCCCAGTTGTTCGACGTTACCTTCGCCCCCATGATGATGAAGGATCGCTACCGCTTGCCTGAGATCTATCCACCTAATGATCACCTCGATCTAATTTCACTATCCACCTGGAGAAGCTGCCCACCCAGAAGAGCTAGGGGCCTCACCTCAAGCCTTCACATCACAACCGGCCGGGGAACACCCGAAGTTCTATCATCAAACAGTTAACTACTGACCTCAGTTACACCTGAAGTCTACAGTTCCCAACAAGGAACAATCTAGGATGGATTGGATGCGGCGGGGTTGGATATGAATAGAGAGAGAACTGCCTGGGCCGGTACTGAGCGGACAGATTAGGAGGGATCACCGACCGAGAGAAGAGAACACAATGAGCACCGAAAACTCCAGTAGCTTTTACCTGGCATCCTGGACACGTGACACAGTGAAACTGTCACCTGCCAGCACACTTGCTTTCAGATGGATGGAGAATGCTGGCTGGGTACCGCTATTAATTATTGTTCCCACCGAGGCGAGGAGCCTTGCCGATACGATTATGGAATTTGAACCCATTGCCTAGGAATGAATAGACCCACCTGTATTTCAGTTAATGCCTGAACCTTCTAGTGACACCTGAAGACCTATACCTATTAGCCCTAGACTACTTACTTCATGAATCGCTTAGGAGGTACAACTATGAACCTCTTATCAGGACGATATCGGGATGAAACAAACTTACCCTTCCCCCTTACTTCTTCACTTTACCTGAAGTTTTCACAAACAAAACAATTTACCCACCTTAACATGAAGATCTAGACCTGTAGCCCTAGACACTTGAGGAATAAATCGCTTAGGAAGGAGGTACTGCTATTTAATCTTATTAGAAGGACCGGATCAACCAATCTCTTTCGTCCACTACACTTCCACACAAAAAACCCCTCTTCTTCCACGCATTCTCTTATTTAGCTTTTCTATATGTAATTGATTATTGAGAACTGGTAAATTCAGGCGCGGAGCGGTGGCGTTCGAATTCTTAAGTGACCTATCAATATGGTAAATTCGTGAGAGGAAAGGTGGCGTCGTTAAATGATAGATAGAACGCGAACCTGGTCTATCGAGACTGGGAAATTATATAATGAAAGTGGGCGTTGACCCACGACTAGCTGGGGTGGATGGATAGGATGGAGGGGAACAAGCTTTAACAAGAGGGGTTCTAGGAAAAGGTGATCGAATCTTTTCAATTTATGGATATGTCTTTTAACGTATATTATGCAAATCGCTATTTTTGCTAGTGGAATCAATCTTCATTTGGCAGAATTCGACTTACTGTTTCTCTCCGCATTCCCCAAAAGCGTTATTTTACGATATTATGGTACGATCGATGAATTTCAATTTATAGAATGGATATATATTATTACATATATAAAACAAATAGCTCTTTTTGAGGAATGAATAAGAACGCATCAAGGTACAGATCCGTGCATTTGTTGTATCTTCGTTTCACCACCGTTCACGACATCTATAGAATCTAGGTTGACACCGCCAACTCGCATTCCACGCTTCACCCACCCTTATTGATCGAACAAATTCCGACTTCCATTCATATCGGATTTAATGCCTCGGTTAAATAAATAGACCTGTTATAATGCGTGAACGATACGGATCCAATCTTCCTACCGACCCTAAAAGAAAAGCTCGCCATCCTTATACGAGTAAATATACTCCTTCTACTCCTTGTGCCCGGGAATGACTATGTGCTGTTCATGACACGGGGCAAGGTGCATGCAGTGAATGGATTCTGGATACCGGTTTCCTGGTGACTGTCTAAAGATTCAAGGCTGCTAGAGGTTGAAAGACAAAAGGTGATAGGTGAAAGCTTCTTCTGTGAGAGGTTACATTACAGGTGAGAGGCCAATGTTGAATGGCTTCTGTGTGCTGTGAACAGCTTTCTGTGCATGGCTTCTATGAAAAGCTTCTACTTGCAGTGAGTGAATGGATTATATCGCAGTGAATGACACGAAACTAGGTGCATGCTATGTGAAACAGCTTCTATTTGCAGTCAACGATGGCTGGTCTGTGATGTGAACCATGGCGGCGGGTGCATGCAGTTAATGAATGGCTTCTCTTTGGAGGGGTATTAGGGTAAAGGGAAATATCCTAGTGCCAACTCTACAGAGCATTCCTGGCTTCAGCAATAGGCAGCAGCACTCCATAGGTTTTTGTTGTTGGGTGAAGGGAGTAAAAAAGTAAGAAGGTTGGATCATCCCGGCTGGAAGGAAAGATAAGCCTTCTAGCAGTCCCCACTAAGCACATTCATTCAGTAGCAAGTGTCTAGGGCAGGTCTAGTAATTAAGGTGGTAAAATATAAGGAGTAGGCAGTATAAATAAATGAAAGGCGGGTAGGGGAATTCTTGTTGGATCGGACGAGGGGTGAGGGAACGAACCGCTAAAATAGTACGTTAGGAGATCGAGGGTAAAACGAGATTGGGTACCGGGGGGAATTTTGGACCTGGGGAAATCGCTTCGAAGGAACCATTGGGTACCTTACCCCTAGTTATTTGGGTGGGGACATTGAAAGAAAGGCAGCAGAGCAGGGATTCTCGCATTAAGCTGGATGGGTAGGACACTTCTCGATTGCACAAGGGAGGATATATGGAGAGGATACGCTCTTCTTTTGAAAGTTCAATATGTAAACCATATTCCGAAAACCCTTTTTGTATCTTGCAAGTCAGGCCTGGTAAGGAATATCAGGTCAGGGCAGGCGTTAATTGCCAAAACCTTTTCATTACAATTATTGCCGAATGAACATCGTTCGACTTGCATGTGTTAAGTATATAGCTAGTTCTTGGCGGTATAAAATAGAATCCATCCCATCATCCAGCCAGCCATGTCTCTGTTTCTGAAGTTCTGGCTGTGGAGAATCAATCTATCCGGGGCAGTTCCACGATCTCCGCTGAAGTGCAAGTGCTTGATGATCTAAGGAAACCCTCGTTTTTACGGAGTTCGAAGATCTATATCCACCGGGGTTGATAACCCGCATTTTTCTATAGGTAAATCGATATTTTTCTATGTGGCATTTAAGGTGATTCCCCATCCAATCAGGCTAGGTAAAAACCATCAGCTCTGTTACCATATTGGCACTGGTAATCACACAATAGAATAATAGAGAAAGACTTCCATTAGTGTATTTGATGAGTTTCAAATTATGATCTAGATATTGTTGAGTTCATGTGTCCTTGGGGTTTCTTTGAAAGCAACTCATCTGTGTGTGGGTTGGTGAGAGCTAAACCTTTATGCCCTATCTCTTGACGCAATCTAAAATGCATTTGTTGGACGCATCGATTGCGAGTTAATGGCATAAATTGTTATGTTTTGGTAAAATACTTTCGACTCAAACCTATCAATTGGGTGTTTTATAAAGGTAACCCATATTTGGATTATCGTTTTTGAAGACTGTAGTGTCAGGCTCATTGCCCTTAGTGTTGCATTCCACCGTGTAGTTTCTACATCTATTAAGAGATTGGACTGCAGCATCACTCATGCTTGATGGTCTGAAAAAGAGCTACGACTCAACCGTCACTTGCTTGATGCCCTAGCTTCTTGTTGTGACCAATAGGTGGTTTGTTGTAATGATTTTTTTTAATGTTAACCATTGAAAACCTGGGTTGAATGCTACTATTGACATGTCGTTACATCGACCAGAGATTCATGCATGCTTGGAGATCGTCAACTTATTGACTTAGATACTTTCTGGTTGTATGACCAGAAGATGTGTTTACTAAATTGAAGTTGAAGGTGCGTCCATTCCATTCCTCCTCGGAGACTATTTCTGCTAGCGTCATCAATTGTGCTGATTGACTGGAGCTGTCTATGCCCTAGTTTACTTGCGACCGACTGGAAGCATTGAGAGCTTGACTACACTGCCGACTAGTGTTTCCTAGAGTCAATTGACTCTTGTTTGTTGAGACTCGACTACACTATGCATACTCGTCGATATGGTCAACTGAAAGAACTTGCTTGCGAGTGACCAAGTGATCGGCTAGCTGTTCGACAGCATAATTATTGTATGGGGTGGCGACTGAATGGAGGTATATTTATGACCAAGCATCCGTCTCTTGACTTTTAAGTCAGAGGATAGTCAAACTATGAATTTGAAATTGCATGGGTTTTCTAAGAAAACTCAAACCGCAATATTAAACTGGCCTCCCTCAACTTGAATGAATCAACAAGAATTTGACTACAGTCTGTCGACTTGCTGCAAGTTATTGTTTACTTTTATATCCGTCAACTAAGGTATTGGAAGCACTTATGTATTCACATGGAAAATTGCATGACTAGTCAGTCAATGAGACTCTTTTCTTGTATTAGAATCATTTGGCATCTCTTTATTGGGCCCAAATGTTTCCATATGCGAGGTAGTATTGAACTTACAAACAACATGTTTGTTGTAGCAGAGTCACTTTTCTAATTGTTCTACATTGAAACATATTTGTATTCTGGGGTCACTTGGAATTTAAACAAACTTAATATCAACTTGGTATCGTTGATCGTGATTTGCTTGATTGGGTAAATTATGTTTTGAATAGCATTATAATCACGGTTTGTTATTATTTTATTTTTATTGCTAACCAACAAACAATCGACTTGCCTAGACTGTGTATTGAAAGCCTGTTTAAATATGGGTATGATGGACGATGATGAAGCCTTGGCATAAAAAAATTGTATAAGATTCTAGAAAAGAAGGTTGTGGCCTTAGAAGAATCCCATATTTGGCTTCGTCAAGAAGTCAATGCCTTGCAGACTCTTGTTGTTGAGTTGTAGACATTGAATGAATATTTTCACAAATAGTTGGAAACAACCCATACCCAGCTAGAAAATGAGGCTGCCCTTCAAACCACCATTTTATGATGAGATGAATGGATGAAAGCAAGATTTCCCTAAAAAAATCTAGAAAACTTTTGAACTGGGTATACAAATTTTGGATAAGATGGATTTGGTCAATGAGCTCGAAGAATAGGTGAAAGCCCTCTCTCATGATGATATTGATGGGTTGAAGGATAAGATTGGGAGAGTGGAAGCATAAAATACTAGCTAGCTAATGAAGCTGTCCACTAAGCCTCTGTCAATGAGCTCGTGAAGAAGCTGGCCCTCTTAAAGCATACAACAACTGGTTATTTTACAAATATCAGATTTGAAAAGAAGACTATGATGCCTTGTTTCTACGACTGACTGCGAAAGAGACTATTAAGGGATTGCAGGATTGCAAGCAAAGTATAAAACAGGAGGTCTGTCAATTGCAGATTGTTGAGCCAAAGAATACTGAGCAGTGAGCTGTTGAGAATAATACTATTGAGACGCAGACTATTGAGTATAAACATGCTATTGAGCTTCCAAGCTTCCCCATTACTTATGCCACCTTTGATGCTCTGTAGCCCAGCTATTTGTCAAAAGGACGAATGTAAGAAAGATGTTGATGATTTTTATGTTTAATTTAATGTATTTACTTTGAATGCTTTTTTATATCCTAGTTTGAGAAGCACACTATAGTAGGTATTGGGTGCCGACTGCTGAGCAAGATGGTATATACCTGAGGAGTAATTGGAAAGTATGTACCGGGGTACTCCTGTTCCTCTTACTCCTGAAATGAAGTCACCAAGAGCGGGTCTTGGCTATAATGTTGTTGCTTTCCTTTATACCTCCGACTATGCTTCACCTAGGAAGGTTTTATTTGTTGCAAAGGGATTTAAAAATGACCAACCCTTTGTTTCAAGTGTTACAAAGACTACTAATTTGGTTGTCCTTGATGAGCCAAAGATTTAGAATGTTGTTGCATACACCATTACTAATTATGTACAGGATTGTTCTACTTCTGTCAGTTAGCCAAAAACTGAACCTGCCCCCTATGTTCAGCCCTAATATAAATTGAAGCCATGTATAAATCCAAATCAGAATAATCATAGGGATGTGCCCATGAAACAAAAGTTTTGGGGATATGGAAGCTCCACTTTCAGAAACATACCGAAAAGATGTGAAAGATAGAACCATGGACTAGTGCTGACTACTTGAATAGATTATGGTTTTGGATTGACGAATGGTCATGGAATCATTTGAACCAGTGTTTGAGTACTTTTACCAATGTGTATCTTCGACAGAGCCGTACAATGATCCTCATACTGTTGATTGCTTTTTAGTGGTTGAATCATGATCGACCAGTGTTTTGACTTGCTTATAAACAAAGTTTATACTTATATTTATTTATGTTGTCTTCGTAGTTGTGTTTAAGGGGGGGGATAATCGGATAATTGGAGTAAACCCAACTATTCTTGACTTGACCATTTATTATTGGATCGACTGCTGTGACTGAACGGAACCTTGTTCAATTGAGTTTCCTACGCCTTGTTTAAATATGATTTTGAGTACCTTTTGTATGCAAATACCTATTTTATGGATGGATAGAAACTATATTGCTCACAAAGACTGCCTTTATTTTTGCGCTATAGGCTAGTTTATTCAATGATGAGGAATAAAAAGTAGAGTATGATGGTGACCCATACCATGGAGAGGAAGAATAAATATAAGAGGATGAAAGGGATGATGAAGCTGACAGTGATTATGAAAATAAACAAGGTAAGGTTTTTTCACGTAATGCAATCCCGTATAAGTAAAGAGTATATCCCTCCTAAGGGCTTCTTCATTAATCATAAAGTGGTATAAAGTGGTATAGGTAACCAGGTTGGTAGTATGGTGGATACGAAGGGTGTAGGTCCTAAACGGTAAAGGTCTCTTAGGTCTTTTACAATACCTAGGGCAGTAGTTTATAATTAATTACAAGTATCCTGGGCAATGCTCGGCCGGGACAATATTCATAGTAGTACCCCCTTCATTAAGCAAGCGGTTGTTAAGGGCAGGCAGCACTCCCATCCACTAAGTAGGTTTTTTTAGTCTGGTTGGTAAATAGCAAAGTAAAGGTAAAGGGGTAGCAGAGTAAGGTTCAATAATGATAGTGCAGTTAACACAAAGATTCCTGAGGTTGAGTCATCAGTAAGTTGATTTAGGTTTCCAGTTGATAAAGATACCAGGGGTAACCCCGATTTAGTAAAGGTAATTTGTGAAGAGGATTTAGTCAATGTGCAGCTCCAAATAAAGACCACTCTGAGCTTACCGTGGTTCATCGAGGAAGACAATTTGAGCTCAACTCTTTGGGAAGAGTTCTCCGGTGGTGTTTCACCTGTTTAAAGCTGCTTTTGTGCCGCTTTATCACTGCCGTAGCTTAGCCGGCCAGGCTACTAACGGATCGTAAAAAAATTACTCCTATCCAAAAGGGTTAGTCCGATCTCAAGAGGGTAATAATTATGCTACTCTATATTAGCAATGGGATGTTACTAACCATTCTCCGTGAGCCACTTATTTAAGGGAAGGATGGATGGGAGAGCAGCGCCCGCAAAGGCCGAGCAGATTGAAAGAAGCCGATGCCAGGTAAAGGAGGAAGGAAGAAGATGAAGCCGAGGCTGCACCCGAAGCGAGAGAAATAGAGCGAAGCCATGAATTAAACCCAGAACGAACGATAGTCGAGGCAGACGACACGCCCAAGGTAATACAGTAAGTAAGTTATTCGTCCCACTTGAATTATCTGGGCCAAGGTACATGTCCCACCCACGAGGTCTGGTTCAGTTAAAAAGGCTGGTTCGTTTGTAGGGGTTGGTAACTAGAAAAGAAGAAAAAGCGTAATTACATATTATAAATAATTACTGTAAGATCCAGCGAAGCGAATGAACAATCCCACCAGGGAGATTAAGTGTTGGCTCCAGCCATCAAGAGATGGCACTCTGCTAATTGAACCAGTTACTTCTCGAAAGATAAGAATTATCTCCTGACCCTCGCATGCGGTTCTCTCTCTCTCCCTACCGAATAGCTATAGGAGTTAACTAACAACCTCGGCGTCATCATTTCTTTCTATTTATCCCTCTTACCAACTGGCTTCATCAGCCTGCTTGCCTTTCTCGCTGCCTTATACACCCCATCTCCTTTTGTCTTTGGTCGTTATGCTTTCTATCCATTATTATCCTACCCCTTCTGCTTGCCTGGCGGCGTTGGCTCTTCTCGCTCCGGCCTGTTGTTCCGATCCTTCTCTTCTTTAGTCTTCATTTAGTGCTTGTCGTGGTTGTCGTAGGGGGGGCCAGGGTGTGGTGCGTGTGCAGGGGGATCTTGGTCGTTCCCTTATCCCGGTTCTTCCGGTCTCGTATCTTTCCGGTCTTGGTGTGGAGTGTGATAGGGTGGTGTCGTCGCTGAGGGTGCATTGAGAGGGAGGGGTGGCTCGAGCTTCCAATTAGGGTAGTTCCGCTTCGGTTTCTCCTTATACCCGGGTATTAAGCGGTAGACTGGGTAATATAATAATGGACGAATGCGGTCGTATTGTGTAATGCTGGGCATATTGTGTAATGCTGGATACGATAGATGGGTAGCTCCTCATATTGGGACGTGTCGCGCTTAACAAAATGATACGAGGTTTTTTAACAATGAATAAGGTGTTCCCAATGAGGTAAGTAAGATGAGGCTTACACTATGCATGTTCATGATTTCTTTTCTTTGATGATGTTTCCACATTCGATGTTGATGCTGATTGGCGTTGGCAATATAGCAAATGCTATAAGCAATTAACAATGGCAATAGCGTGAGCAAAAGGCAGATACACATTACACTTTCAGTTAATCCGCCATGCTTTCCGTTCTATAATTAACAAAGTACACCAGGACATATAGCTCCTTCCCCCTATATTTGAACCTGTCCTGTATGCTTTCTCTATTCGCTTACCCCAGTATAATATGCCTTACGCTTCGAACCTTGCCCCTTGTCAGCCCGCTTTACCACATAACCACCTCTCAGTTCGCTGGGTTTCACTTTTTAAAACTAAGGTTGCAGCTGGCTGGGAGACAGGCGCGGTGCACGCAATGATTAAAATAGGAAACGAACCACGGGATATGCTTCATAGAGCCGCCAATCGTAGGTAGATTAGAATCTGTAAGCAACAAATAGCGGTTGGAAAAAATTAAGTAATAATAAAGATGTGGTCTTCCCGGCCCACCCACGACGAATGAGACAATAGATCAATTCATGGCGGCCCCTTCATCTGGGTTCCATAAATAAATTTTGTAAATAGGAAAAAGGTGCGTTTTTCCCCGCTACTTATTTTGCGAATCAATCTATTCGTTTATAAGTGTTTCATTCATGTAGGTTGTTGTTTAATGAAGCAATTCAAAATGAATGCCGTGCTTAGATAAATATAAAGGTAAACGCTAGTTTTTCACTTGTAACCAAACCATTGGAAATACTATTTAATGAATGAAGTATTCCCGCTCATAAAGCAGCACCTATAATATAACACTTCTCATCTCGCGTCTGCTTCCATCAATTTGGAACCAGGGTAGGGTAGTTAGCTATATAACTAAACGGGGCCTATATGGAAGCCAGTTGCCAATCCCTATAAATTATATCTCTTCCCTAGCGGGTCTCTCATTCCACAGGGTAATTCGACAGGGCTATTTATTATTTTCCTGTGTTTATTCAATAAAACAAAACTGGACCTGCCTCTGCATGAATGAGACCTACTTTCATACAATAGTAGTATAAACTTGAAACCTCAAGGCAAGTAATTTATAATGGTAAAGAATAAAGCGAGTACATCTCGCTTGTCTGTTGGTAATGGAAGTCCCTTCCTATTGTCCAATGGTGATGCGGGCCTTCTTCTCTGTCGGGTATGGCTTTAACAATAGGGCCCGGAGGGGATGAGGATACGAGCCCTTCGACCGTTAGGGAGAGAGTGCGAAGGCCGCCTAGGGAGAGGATTTTTAGTAATCCAAAATGCTATTTTGAGAAGTCAAAAATATATCATCGGGACATCCGTATTTTATTCCTTATTAACCATACTCTTTTGGTTCGTTTATATATAATTCCCTGATGGTGTTAATAACAGGAGGTCATTCACTCAATGCCGGTAGGAGGAAAGCAAGAGGCGATACAAGTCGTTAGGCAGTCAATGTAAGGTGGTTGGTATATGCCATTTTCTTTGATGGGAACCAATGGTTGTGGTTGAGGAGGACTCTTATTGGAGGATTTTAAAACTTATGCACGATCTTAATATGCACCTGTTTCAATTTCAATTTTTTATTTAAATAATTCTATCGTAGGTATAGCGCAGGGGCAACTCTCTCTCGGGTAACTTTATAAGGGGACCTTTCTCGGGCATGGAAACCAGGGGCCCTTTACTATTCTCTCAGTAAGGTGGCTCGCGCATTTCCTATCTCTCGTCCAGTGATGATGAACTCTATCTTGGCAGTGTTGTGGTCCTTGCTTCTCACGGGGTATTTAAAGAGGCTGTATCCTCCCTCTATTGCGTCTGGCTTAGATTTATTATTCTCAATTTTATGGTGGTTGGGGGACATGCCAATAACACATAAGCCAGCCATCCGTTCACAGCGCATAGAAGCCATTAAAGCCGTTCACTGAAAAAACCATTTACTCAAAGCACAGAGAATATGTTAACAGAAAGCCATTAACATCAAAGCGAATAGTTGTACCTCCCTATGGGCTATCTTTTTATCCAGGCTATTGACCTCCTGGCGACTGGCTATTGTTACCTCCTGGCTATGAAACTGGGTTTGATCAACAAGGTTATACTTACTTTCGTGTCTATGTTGCACCATTGCTATTATATATGATATAATACACCATGATTTCGCGTAGCGTGCGTGTACTATATATAGTTTTTTCTATGCTATCTTAATAAAATTGATGTATATAATATATCCATCAGTGCTTTGGGCGGTATGCTCCTCATTTAATTTGTAGCTTTGCTCATTCGGCTATGGGGTAGGGTGAATCTACGTGGAAGTTGGCTATATAACACTACTGGGGGAGAATAGATGTAACAAACAGTCGTCAATATGAACAACCAAGGCAGGCACCCGCTACACCATTGGCAATACTTGAATGACCAACTAACACTGTTAGCACTGATTATGCGTCTGTCTCTGTTGGGTGATGCTCTGTCGTCGTTTGTGCCCCTGCTGGCTGGTGCCGTCCTGCCGGTGGTCCCGACTCTCTATCCCATAATATATCTGTTGTCCATCCTTGGCTTTTGAGCTACTTACCTCAACCTATTTTTACCAGTGGCCACCCCCAGCTCCGACAACAATGTTATCCATCAATTGATTAAATAAGTTTATGGTGCCCACCTATGCTGATGTGTGCTGTTGTAGTCCGTCCAGTGGAACATCCCTCTCGAAAGACTTTTTCCATCTATCTAGCTCATTTCCCTAACTGTTTAATCATTAATGAGCTGTATTAAGTCACTCTTTATTTGAAGGTATCACTAAGCCCTGTCCCACACACCCGACGTTGACTGCACATAGCCTTTAAGGTTGAAGGAAACATGGATTATTATTCCCTTTTATCGGAGTAGAAACATCTTGCCCAATCAAAATTTCTGGGCAAGTTGGCGTCTTCAAAATAATATTAAATCCTTGCTTAAATGATATAAATAAATAAATTATCTCCGATTGAAGTAAGTACCTTTTATTTAAATGGGTCAAGTGGATATACTCTTAAGATATATTGGGATAATGGAGAAAACAAGGAAGGATTTATAGTAATAATAATAACCACTCTTATCTTAAGATGGATGTATCTAAAGTTATGACTACAGTTATGCATGACATAGTAATGCCTCTTGTGCCAGATGGGAGTGGAGTTAAGTACGCGGCATAAAAAGCCAAATTTACTGTATGACGCATATAACATCCGTGAGTGAGAGTAGGCAAGGATCAAATATCGGATGGAAGAAGTAACAAAGAAAAGAGTGGAATTTATCATTGCATGAGTGAGGTGTACATAAGAGGTGGGACCTGGCAGTAGCGGGCAATTGCCAACGTAGTAAGTTCAACGGATGGGCAGACGGACAACAGGCAATAAACGACTTATAGTGTTGTTAGGCGTACCAAGAATTATTTTTTGCCCGCAGAGTTTATAGCAGATTCATAATTTCGATCTCAATTGGTGCATCGTACAATAAAGAAGTTCATATATATATATTTTATATTCATTGACGCGCCGCACCAGCTCTTCCTTCCCCACTCTCCGAAGTTACCCGTGAATATTCCCTTCAGATCTTACCACCTCTCGAACCTGCCTCCATCACCCACTACTACTACTCGGCAGCTGCTGCTACGGCTACAGCTACGGTAGCTGCTGCTGCT
>Ga0233342_1000302_pt1 | contig 14602 bp, 5 predicted proteins | sample GEONDECOMP273_FD_180706 | JGI IMG/M metagenome (GOLD analysis project Ga0233342, IMG submission 180706) | Leaf litter microbial communities from Shasta-Trinity National Forest, California, United States - GEON-DECOMP-273 | ecosystem: Environmental > Terrestrial > Plant litter > Unclassified...
CGGGGTATCCACTCTTTTATTGATTCCTTTTTTTATTGACCTCAAGTGAATAAAAACCAGTAATTGAGTAATCACCACCTGGATCGGTCAAGTACTGGAGTGAGTGCAGGGACTCTTTTTTATAAAGCACCAGTAGCTTTTCTTAATTATTACTTTACATGATTATTAATTTTTAGTGATGCGAGGTGTACTTCTTGTAGTGAAGGTAAAATGGTAGCCTTAATTGATGGTGGTTCAATCGAGATAAAAACCGGGATTGGATCTTTCAATAATGAGCCAGATTTGAAACGAACTATGACTTTCTAAATGGAATCGGTCCATTAACTGACTCTGTTACTTGTTATAGGTAAAATGCAAGTGCGAGGAACCAGGTGCTGGGTCAATTACTACCTTAGCTGCTGCTGACTCCGCTACTGGTTAAGGGACTGGAAGGAATGCCATCTCTACTACTTTTGTCGTCTTTGCTTCCGGCGATCGATCGGCAGCGCAGTCTTTAACGATTATGGAGAGCAATATATAAGTTATGTCGGTGTGCTTTTGGTTTTGAAACTGGGTTACCGGGTCCTGATCTCAATAAAATGCCTCTGTTTCCAGTGATGGGGATGCTTCTTAGAGCTCTTATGAATATGGAACTGAGCGAAGTTGTGGAACTAGGCTGGGACTGGTGTCTTAGATGCTGGCTATAAAACTTGAACAGGTGTATCTGAATATGCTCCTAGTACTTGGTAATTTGGCTCTGGAGAAAAAATAGGCAGGCTCTTAATATCCGCTGGAATTGCTACTCGATATAGTCTAATTGAATATGGAACTAGCTATCGGTCTGACTTGGATGCTGGGTTAATTACCTTTGCCTCTATGACTTCTGCGTATTAATGAAAAATTGTTCAAAACTCGCCACCACTCTGCCACTTGCTTTGGTTGCTTGCTCGGATGCTTTTTGCTCGGTAAACGTTTCATGCTGTTGGTTCTACAACTTTATAGGTAGGTCCTGAAACTGCTGCTTCGACCTCTTCTGCTGGTTAATCTGTTGGTGAGACTCGGGCAACTGAATCTGCGTATGGCACTGATGAGAAGACTGCAACACTTAATCTAATACTTGCAACTGTTGGATCAACAGGTTCATAAATCAGAGAAAAAGGGTAACCTTTCTAAGCCTCTAGTGCTGCTTCATCTGGGCCTGGAACTGCTCCTGCTGCTAGGTATAAGTCTCGATATTCAATTTAGAGAGGGCTGGGTCTCGATCTCGCTCATCCTCGATCAGTCGTATTCCATGCTTCGAGAGGCTCAAATATAGAACTCATAAAAATTAGTACGATTAACTAGTAACTAGCAGCAATTATTGGAGCTCACTAAGAAACCTCTTCCTCTCATCAAAGGCAACGTCTGGTTGTTCATTCCACCGATGCAGGAGATCTGAACGCCCCTATTCCTAGTGTCTCCTTTCGCGGTGCCAGATCCCACTCCAAGTTGATGCACTTCTAGAATGAATGTTCCTAGGAAAGATAGTCTTTCAAATAATAATGAAAACCCTCCATCATTTCCAGCGGTGCTTATCCGTTCCATCTGGCTCCTCGTGCTGGTCTCCGTTTCACCCGTCTCTCGCAGCAATAATACCACTTGCTCTGCCTCTAACTGCCGAATTCGTTTGGGCCAACAACTCATGTGCTTATACTCGGTCCTCCCCTAGCCTTAATAGTATAAAAAGCGGGATGGGAGGGAAGAGTCTGCTGACTAGCGCGATGAGCCGGGGCATTTCCACTTACTCCATCCAGGCTGTTCATTTTTATAAGCTAGCGTGATGACCCTTGCCCTCAGAAGGACAAGCCCTCCGGACCTTCAAAATGGTGGTTTCGTCTCGATCCGGCAATTATTACATAGAAAAGTTCGATGTGAATAGGTTTAGGGTGATTCCGATCGTTTATATAAGGGGCCATCTAGAAACAGAGAAGTGATTGGCGGTACCAGATATATTATATATCGCTCACATACTTTATTATCGTGCATGCGCCGGCCCGTTCAAGAAAGATGTCTGTGTGCTGGGGAAACAGGGGAGAAAGAGGGGCGGAGCCGCTCGACCATAAGGGAGAGGGGTTTTTACCACAAGTAAAGCTCCCTTTCCCGGCACGGCCCGTTTCCCAAATCCCCAAACCACTTTATAGAACAAATGGCTACGGCATTGGACCGGTTGCGGTACCAAGGGGCTCATTAAGAGGGGGTGTGCGCCTGCTCCCGATCCTAAACACCTATTTGCTGCAGGATCAGGGACCGAGATGTATTTCGAGCTTGTATGAATTCGTCGCTAGTTTATTAACCTAACTACTCTGGTTCTGGTATCGAGAGAGAAACCAATCGTATATTCCTTGGGGAAGAAACGAGGTGCATATGGCAAGTACATAGACCTATAGAGGTGTATAGCCCTGTTGCTAATACCTTGCCCCTGAGGGTAACCCAGCACTCACAGACTTATTACTATTGCATGTTTTAATTGGACTAATGAATCGGACCAGCAACCAGCCCAGCATATCTATCACTATTGGATATTTTCATTGGACTTGAAAGCACGGATGGTCTCTACTCTTCTGTAACCTTGACTCCAAACAGTACTTACTACCCTTAACGGATGGTCAATCAGTTTAGTAGGTGCGGGAAAGATGCAAATACTATTTTTTGCCTCCTCAACCAGGAAAGAATCACTCGCTAGCCAGGACCAGGAACCAGGACCCAGGACCATAAAAAGGTATCTTTTACTATATGGTTATCTTCTACTAGCCCAATGAGTTTGAGTAAGGCGCTGGCCCAACGAATGGTGAGGCTTAGATGAACCCTGTAACTCGTTCCCATTCAATTAGTTCTAACGGATAGAAAGCCATTCAGTGTCTCTAGGTCTTATAACTCTAGAAAGGCCAGTCTCTTGGGGCAACCCAGCACTAACTATCTTATTGCCTTTTTCTTTTCAGTCATTAGGAACCTACCCCCCAAGCATTAGCAAGGAGACTACTGGATATTTTTCTTTATGGTTGGTCTCTTACGGAGCTCTCCGCCCAAGTCCACAAGGCCCTATCACGGTCTTTTATATTCTATTTTCTTCATTTTAGAACCAAGCTAGCTAAAAGAAAGATCAAGTTGGTAAACGGTATAACCTCGCCTTCCCACATCTCTATCCCTAAATAGCTGCTCCCATCACTGCCTCATATCTATAGCATTTTCTCAGAGTCTTCCCACACCTCTCTCCCTATATAAGTGCTATATAACTGCTCCAGCACCAAAGCAACTAATAAAGGTCTTCCCACACCACCAACTACCTTGATAACTGCCTTATAACTGATCCATCAATATGGTGGCATATGGACCCACTGATTATGGATCCACTCGGTTATCAATGGGCTATGGCTATAAAACAAGGAGGGATCCAGGGTGAGGCTCTGGCTCTAAAACTAGAGGATCTGCTACTGGGTAAACAAATGGAACTAGGCAAGATGGTAGCTCTATATCTATCTTAATAAAGTGCATTCTATATGGTACCGGTACAATCAATATATTAGGAAGGGTAGTGTTACTTCATTGGTGGGTACTACTATAGAATATAAGACTATTGGCTCTCAAACATGGACTCAACCTTGATCTAGGACTAGGGACCCTACTACTGAATCTATATCTGTATCTGGGTATGTAACTAGCTTTTGATCTCATTTTCAAACTAATGCTGCCTCTCCCTCCCTCTAAAGCTATGGGTCTGCCTGGTAACCTATATAAGTATTGATGAATTCAAACAGATTGCTAGGATAGGACCTTTATATGCCTACGTTTTTTCCATGCTACCAACCACCTGGAATGTGTGTGTGTACCAACCAGACCAGACCGGCTCACTTACCTGCTGAACTTCTAGCATTCACGGACGTTCAACTACACACTAACACTTGCTGAAATCATGCTTACCTTGGTACTGCACTTAGTTAGAACCTTTACTATGAACCTTGAATCAGCACCCTATTTACCTTTACCGTTTTACCAAACACCCTTCTTTCCAGACTACCTATTATCCATACTTTGTTAGCCCCAAACAGCGTCACCGACTTCCCATAGAGCTTTTCCACCGCCTTCCAATCACTGGAATCACACTTGCTGACAGGACAGATGCTAGTACCGCTATTACCTATTGTTCTCACCGAGGAGGGAGCCGCCGATACAATATACTTAAGGAAGTTGAACCCACCGGCTAGGAATAGACCTATAATGCCTGGCTGGACCAATTGAGAATTTCATATCCCTTAGGAGGTATCAACTATAGACCCGGGATTGGAATTGGGATTGGATGGCATGAAACAACAACCTTTACTGAAGTGCCTACGACCTATCCCACCTTCAGACCTAGACCTAGTAGCCCTAGACCACTTACTTCAGGAATCTTAGGAGGTACCAACTATAGACAGACCGGGGATGGGATGGCATGAAACAAACTTATCCTTCTCCCTTACTGATGTATGTGTTGACTTACTACCTTACTACCTGCCCACCTTAAGAGCTAGACATTTAGCCCTATACCACTTGAGGAATGAATGCACTTAGGAGGTACCACTATTCACTCTCTTATAAGGACCGGATCAACCAACCTTTTACTTCCTTTCTTACTCCCTTCAACCTAAGATATTGAGTGATGCCTAACCTATTGCCTTCACCCTAGTCGATGGAGTGCTGTCTGTCCTTACCAATTGATGAAGCCAGGAATCGTGGGTAGACACGAGAGCTATGAACCTTTACTCTACTTGCCTTATATTAAGTCTTCTGGGACATATCTCACCTATTTTTTTGGCCGAGCCTTTATCAATCTTGGGAACTTAGGAGGTAAGGTACGGGGCTTTAACCCTTTACTTACGAGCACGAGCATGCTTTCCATCCTACTTTATTTACTGCCGAAATCCCAGTAGGAGAGGGAGTCATGCCCAAACTTATTATACCAGGAAAGGAAGATCAGTAGGGTACGGCACTATTATAATACCTTTTAGTCGAGCGGCTCCGCTTCGCTTCGCTCCTTTGCCAAACGCGCATTTTCATAATAAAAGTTTCCGTGTATCCGGGTTCCCATGCAAAAGGTTCCCGTGTACCTGACCGGCTAGGGTCCTGCACACAATAGAGGGAGAATAGCTAAAAAAAGGGTTCTATGTACTGCACCAGCGGCGGTAAAATCACTATGCGTTTCTCTATATATCGTGCTAAATCACCGGCGACAAACGCAGTTATGCTTTTCCCTATATTGTGTTGTAGCATGACGGATAGCTGGTTTCTGGGTAGCTTGCTCTAGCTCAACGTAATCTTGCTCAGTATACCTTCCTTGAATTGCTCTACTTTTTGAACTCAGTATACCTTCCTTGAATTGCTCTACTTTTTGAAATGTAAGGATCAAGCAAGTAAGCAACTCAAATGCAGTTCGATCGTGGGACTGTAGGAGGGGTTAAAATGATTAGGGCAAAATATAGAAGGGAAAAGCTAAAGTATATAAGTTATTTAGGAGTGTTTAGGTAATATCTCTATTGAGCAATAGCAATTTGTTTATTTCTATTATAGTTTAACATAGTAGGAACCTTTTGAAGATGCTGAAATGGAGTAAGATGCAAGGTTGTTCAATAAAAATGCATTCTGAGCTCAGTTAGAGAAGGTCCTGGATTTCCTTATATGAGGTTTAAAAGCTTATTAAAAGGGTATATTAAAAGGGTAATTTGTGGGATAACCCATGGTCTTCAGGCGGGATTTATGAAGAGCGATAACGAGTTATATGGTTCTTTATTTTTAAGCGCGTTGTATTGCCACTTTAACCCTTCAATGGGGGTTTAATAGTGAGTAGATAGGCCAGAATTATGGCAACTACAATTAATAGTGAGATAATGAAGGTAACCACTTCTTACTCTGGCATTAGAGATAGACCAGGATGATACCTTAAAGAGATGACTTTACTTGGCATACCTTTCTAGCCAGGTCTGACTTGACTTATCAGAGAAATAGATAACTGTATCTGATCTTATTTGTTAGGTTTTACTTGTAATAGACCGGGATAATCTCTTACATTCTTTCCCGTTTATATTGAGGCTGTGATTGTATTTATTGAAGCATAAGTATCGTTCCCGAGGGAAGGAACTAGTTGTTTAAAAAGAGGATGGTTGAAGTACCTCTTAAGAATCTGCCCTTATTAACAGCTTAAAAATTTCATTTTGATTTTGGCGAATAGCCTTTCCCTTTGGTCTCGCCCCACTTCTGGTCTCGCCTTATCTAGTCTCACCCTACTCAGCTTCGAACTTCCTCACAGTTATATCGCTGCCTGCCTTCGATAAATGTTTCTTAGGGGCCTCAATCAATAAAAAAGTATGTCTGTCTTACGCACCTTATACTTACAAAGATGAGTAAGACAATAATGGGGTCTTTACTTTATGCTTTATGGCTTGTTCACTTTGATTAAAGTGGTTAAGTTAAATACAAGTATTTATATCTCAACGTAGACGAGTAGTTAGCTCGCGAGAATAGCTATTGGTAGGGATGGTTAGATTGCTTGCTTGAATCTTAGTGACCATTCTACCAACCACCTAGACCTTTTACCAACTGGCTCACAGGCTTTAACTTTGTACAGTAGAGTAGTCAGTGCACGGGCGGGTCACCACTTGCCTTCATGAATGCGCTTAGGGGGTTTACTATTGCTCATGTTCGAGCCGGGATTAACCCCCAGATATGATTGATTCATGAAGACAGCATTGCCAGTATATGCTTTGATTACACTTCTGGATGAAGGAATGCTCGGGGTGACAGAAAAAAAGGCGGTATATTATCAATAGAAACAGACATGGGTAGCGAGCGGGGAGATCAATTACAGAAAACAAGGCACGGGTGAATGGGATGGATGGTCGATTCGATGAGGACTTTCGTACCTTGCTCCCCCAATTACTGGATGGCATGGCACGGCACAGATTCTAATTCCCTCATCCTTACCGCAGTCGCAGTTGGACAGCTCAGTCATGGTGTGGGATCCTCAGAACTGCCCCGGATTTAGGAACTAAAGCCAGAACCTTTAGCAGGCACGTTTTGAACTGCGCCTTATTCTCTCTATACAGCTAGCACTTAAGCAGATATCATGGGAACTGCCCTATGGATTCTACAGCCTTACTACTTATATTTTAAGGGCTTGCTTGATTTGATTGCGGGCTTGCTAGATTGATTCCGAGCTGGGAGAAAGAAGAAGTACTAAAATGAACCCCGGGACGGGACTTACATATATGGAACAATAGTTCCTACAGCACCAGCACATAGAGCACACAAGGACATGCAGTCATATAGCGCCAGTCATAGCAGTAGCCAGTCATAGACATAGAGAAGAATATGCCATAAAGCATATTGCTTTAGTTCAAAAATTCCCACCAGCCTAGGAACAGCAGGACTTTACCATCCCACCAATAATGACTGACCCACAAAAAATCTGCCCACCAACAGAGAGGGCCTACGACAACCTGCCTACCAATTATGGAACAAACCACCACACGACAATAGGATCACCCACCTCCCTTCCCTTACTGTTCTACCTGACTAGCGCTGTACCCTATCTTATTACTATGCCTTACCTTTACTTACGCGTTACCATGACTACCTATCCACCTTCAGACCTGCTAGAAATGTTAGCCTTAGACCACTCGGATTAATGAAGCGCTTAGTTATGAGGGCCACTTTCCCTTTAAGAACCGGATCACTTTACCCCTGACTTAATTATTACCTTCAACCTAGGGGCATGGATGGACTTATGCCCAAGCCACATTACCCTTCTCTTAAAAGCACCGGCCGGGACCTTACCTTTGACTTGATTTACTGCTTTATACTAGGAGAGGGAGTCATGCCCAAACTATTTATTAGACCGGGAGACCGGGAAGATCAGTAGGGATTTATAAGTCAATAGAATAAATATCTGACTAACTCAACTACAGTGGGGTTCCTCATATCCTAAGTAGGATAGCCAAAGGATAAAAGTATTAATCAAAGGGGTATCGTGGCTTATATACAGGTGGGTAATATTGGGATCAGCTTTTATCACATATATAATAATAGCAATGAAATATTTTGCTCCTTGCCCTACAAGTGCATAGTCAACTCACTCACTTACTCTAGCAACACTTCTAGCCATTCACCCATATGGCGGGGTCCAGATTCTCTCTTGGTAGAAACGACGGGTAACTTCTCTCCCGGGTATGGCTGTAACGGGGTATGGTTTAACAGGTACATTTCTATCGTCTGTTGGGAACTTTGGGTACTTTGATCTTTACCATTAATGGGTTCCTTAGGGTTTATTCCTGAGTTGCACGTTCTTCCAGTTGGGTTTGCAGGCGCTCTTTTTCTGCTTTGAGCTCATCCGTGTAGTACCCCCTGAATGGCTTCTTGCTGCAGAGCGTCCATTTGGGCTTCAAGGTGGCTTAGAAAGGGCAAAACTAGACCTATTGATTCTCACACCTTCGTATACGCGTTTTCAAGTCTAAAATGCAAGACTGAAAGCGCCTATAAATAAAGAGTAATTATACGCCTCTCCTTTTAGTCGAGCTCTCCTTCTGTCGAACCCTGGGACCTGGGAATTTATTTAATGCAAACATAATATTGATATTGTAGAGTGGAAAGGTTATAGGGTTGTCAACTTGGTTCTTAAGGCAATTTGGTTCTTTATTAAGGTGGAAAGTTCCTAAGAAGTATGGTCCTCAGGTTCGCAGTTTAGGGCCAATGGATGGGGGGTTTCAATCGGTAGGTCGGATTAGTTGAGCAAAGCATAATATCGTAAGTAAAGCGAAGCATAATATCTCCTCTCGCATCTGGTGGTTCAACGAATGGATGTGATGTTAACTTTGGACTTGAGTTTTACAGCTTATATCTGTTGGGAACAACTGGGTATTAGAATAGGTTGAACAGCTATCTGTTGGGAATGGGTATTTAAACGGCCATACATAGGTTTACCAGTGTACTCCAGGTGAACAACAGCATGAGTTTCCACTGTGTGTGAAGATGACTAACTGGGTGATTCGATAACTTCGTGCTTTCAGTGAACGTCGTGTCTCGATCGGTATCAACTCGGAAAAAGAAATTGCATATGATGGGGTTTATTTCGCGTGTATGGTTTCAACTTGGGGAACATCTTGAAATCACGTATGTTAACAGCTTGTTTCAATCTCTTCTGGTGGGGACCCATGGGGAATTCATCTCTCTCGTTCAGTGTTTCGTAAAGCCAATTCGCAAGCAAGCAGCAATTTCAAAGCAGGTAGTTTTTACTGTGGATTTGAGGTTATAACATCCCAATGGCATCTGTTTAGCGTAAGTAAGCAAGAGACTTCCCTTTTTAATAAGCAAGTAGTGATCAGTAGGCAGTGTGCCTCACTCACATGGTCATTCCGTGCCGTACCGTGCGTAGTACCTACCATACTGGGTGGATCATCAAGTTGTGATGGTGACTCGGGTATCCTGTGATGGGAAACTCTTTCTTCAGCCCTATGAGACCAGAATCTACGGAAAGCCATAGTCCGTAGCCGTATAAGCCGTAGAAGCCCGTATTATGCTCTAAAGACTTCCTTCCATAGCTCTACGGTAGATAATTTCAGTCCGTACAGTAAGCCCTAATATCTTGTCTTAAGCTTTATAGTTAAAGCTTGAAGAGACTGTAGTTCTATGTTCATTAGCTGATACAAGCTTTATCTTTGCCGTAGTTCCATGGAGGTATACTTGGCACTAGCTTCAGTCCATACAGTCTGTTCCATGGAGTTCAAGCAGGTATTCCGGCGAGTGAAAGAGTCCATACACTTAGAGTTCCATGGCTTATAGCCTTAAGAGACTCTCTTAGTCCCTTTAGTTTTTGCCTCTATTGAAAAGCCTGATCAATAAAAATTAGCTTTCTTTAAAAATCCCGGACTATTAGCTTTTAGCCTTGTCTCCATTTAAATAAAAATATATAGTTCAAGCATAGGTATAAGCCAAAAATCCCTTTTTATAGGGAAGGTATCACCCAAGGCACATTGCCAGGACCATAAGGTAGCGCAAGGCTGGTTCAAATGGTGGAAAGGCTATTGGTACTGAGGCTGGCAATCTGGTAATACTCCTTCTACTGGTGCTAATGGGAATGCTGGGTCAACTGATACTTTGACTGCTAGGAATGCTAAAGCTGGTAATCCCGTTTCTACTTATGATGTAACTGCAGTAGGTTCAACTCAAAAGGCTGGTAAGACTGGTTCAACCAGTGCTGTTAAGAAGGGCCTACTTTATTTGTTTAACCATACGCTGGGAAAGCTGTTAGTTTCACTACTTAAAGCTAATTGGGGTAAGTACTCCATCTTCATTTGCAGGAAATACTACTAATAGTAAATAAATAGGCTAATTGAAAGATGTTTGTTCAACTAGAACTGATACTGATTCTAATAAAGCAGATGATACTCGTTAAACAACTGGTCCAACTTTAGCTAGAAAGAAAGCTCCTTCGGGTGTTGATAAAACTAGTGCTTCTGGGGATGTTGGTTCAACTGTAGAGGCTGGAACTACTGCGACTTCTGGTTCAGCTGGAAATCCGGGATCTTATGTTTGGACGGATTCCTATTTCATTGATGTTTATTATACTGGGTAAGCCAGGAAGACAGGAACTACTTTCTTCTTCTTTGCTGCTAAAAAAAATAAGGGGAAGGTTAAGTTACCCCATTTTAAGCTTTAATCCCACCATCTTCTTGCTTTCAGTTCACCATTTATTCAAGTTAAAGCTTATCTTGCCCTTTCTAAGCTTCAAGTTAAAGCTTTAGCATGCCACGTTCTAGCTTTAAGCTGCTACACCCTGCTTTATGGCTCATACCACCTGCTTTAAGGTACTTAATATTAGCTTTACACTACCTGCTTTAAGCTTTCAGTATCACACCACGTTTTGTGAGGTTGGAAGCATTTATATGTATTCAGGGTATAAGCCGCTGATGCATTAAATATAGGCATTTGTACCAGCTGATGCATATGACCACCATCATTCATTTTAGTATAAGCCAGCTAACGTTGGTATAAGCTGTATAAGCTGGCTAACGCTGGTCTCTAACTGGTCAAGACTGGTCAAGAGTTATTAACCAACGATTTAACTGGTCAAGCTGAGCGATGGGAATCAGAGGGGATCAGAGTACCATCCCTTCTCTGTATCTTTATAGCCTTATAATAGTACCATTCCTTCTCTTTAAGTTATCGAACATGCTCATATTATGAAAAACTCGTCTGACAATACAGGTCTCTCTGCTTCTGAGTGTGCAATGTGATTGAAAGCTTTAGTGAGTCAGCGTTCCCCCTTAGCTAACTAGTCAGCGTTACTTCCCGCTAAATGGAATCATGGATCTTGCTCTCCTCATTCAATAAAAAAATATATATATATATATCGGGCCTAATGAGCTTATATAGTTAGTTATTATCGTGTATTGCTATGATCGTGATAAGCTGAGCCGGTGAGGTTATTGTTCTTGGCCTTCATTCTCCACGCACGGAATAGGAAGTAATAGATAGGGGAAGGAATATATAGTTATATAGAAATAGGCATATAATATATTCTGGGCTTGGACATTCCCTGGGCTTTCCTGGGCTTGGTCATTCATAGCTTGTTCATTTATACTATCCGGGGTCATTCATACGATCTTTCCCTTCATTTATACCTACGGAATCGACCCTCCGCCTGTTAATAAATAGGAGTGAGGCTAAACCAAGAGGAGTTATACTAATTATCTATCTTGATGGGGATGGGTGCGATGCTGGACGGGTGCGAGACGATACAATGGAATGGCAAATATACTATATAGTATATACGATCGCTCTTGTAACTTTCAACACGGGATGGGTAAGAGACAACGGCAAACACAATGGGCAGCGGGGCAATCATTTTAGCATCTTATACAGCTCTTATAATCTGATACTAGCATCTTATAAAGGCACCTTATACAATGAATGGGCAGTCATCTTATAATTTTCTACCTACTCATCTTATACAGGCGTAGGGATCATCTTATACAGGGGTGTTCGGGGATTCTCTGCTAAAGTATTGTTTGGGGAGTAGTGGGCATATGGATCGCCGGGGACAGGAGCATAAACGACGGATTAAAACGGGATGAGGAGGTGGGAATAAATAGGTCTTATTAGCAAAGGGCAAAGCGGGGTTATCACGAGATGAAGATTCTCAATGTAGAGGGATAAATAATTATTTGTCTGGATTGAAGCAAGCGCTAGGGCATCTAAGCCCAGCTTAGCAGGACGAGAGGCTATTGCGCTCTAGCTATAACCTGACTATACCGGATCTAGGTTTTGCCAGGAAAAGGTATTATAAATAGAAATGCCTGCAACATGCAATCAGTGTTTATAGTATAAAAGCTGCCCGGGAGGCAAGAAGCTGTGTGCACTAGACTGGGTGAGTTATATTATTTTAATGAAAACCACAATAGCTTTGGGAAGCTCCCAATTTATAATAGAAACTCATAAAATCGTGAACATTATCACTTACAACCAAGGTGGATACAAGAAATAGCCCAAAGTAAATTAAAACTAATTTATAAAACTAATTTATGAGGCAATACACTAGCAATAGGCCATTTGTTTTTGAAAGGAAAACACTTAGGTTTTTGGCCAAGACACCAGATCGTTGAGGTTGAAGGCATTATAGTTTTCGAAGTGATCAATTTGGCCAAAAGACTGAGTTGGAGGCTTTACATTAGAGGCTTTACATTATAAATCACTAGTTTATAGGGTTTACATGCTAAATCATTGGGCTTTCCTTTATGGGCTCACTAAATTTTGAGGCAAGCAAATTACCTCTGCGGGGCCGGCCGTTAGTAAAAATAAAGTACTCATTAAAACCAACGTTCACCTATCCCTTTATAGTATTGCTAAGTTGAATGATAAAATAATAATAGATGAGTTTATAGGAAAATCACTGAGTTAAAGGAAGTCGTTTTAAATCTGAGATGACCAGCCTACTATTTGCATGCGAGGTTAATGTTTTCACTTGAAGAAAGATCCCTGCCAAAGATGAAAGTGAATATAGTGAGCCCTGAAAGCCCATGAGTGAAGGAATAAAATGTCCAGCTTGTCTATATGCACCAAATAGTTGAGTTGGAAGTTGTGGACGCATCGCATTGAGTTGGAAGTGAAGTTGTTTCAATAATATAATAATATATAAACCATCACTCCCCAATTATCACACTCCGAAAACTTATAACAACTACACATATTACATTAATTAACATAGCAATGAAATCACGTGAGTGTTTTAGCACCTAGCTGGATAAGAACTATTGGGTGGAAATCCATGGAATAAGAACCGGTACTCGCTCACCAAAGCAATAACTCACTGAATATAGATAGGTCTTCAACAATGGAGGCTTTAACTAAACTACTCGAAGAGTTTCCCTACTTCTAAGAAAAAATTGAATTGATTAAACCCCCAGCCATCAAACAAAGCTATCGAGAAAGAACCATTGAGAGAGCTAACTCCACGCATTGGAACCAAGCTATCAAAAGAGAATAACCCCACACTCCCATTACCGCAAGCTAACGAACCTACCTCCTCTACTTACTGATTCTACTGCCTTACCTCCTGCCAAGCTATCATTCTCGAGAGCTAACCCCCTCACCCAAAGCAAGCATTGAGAGCTAATACCCCACATACCGCATGGATAAATAACTATCCTAAACCCCCTCACCCACATACTGCATTGATAGCTAGCTACTATCCCCCCGACCATGAAGTAACACACACTGAGTAACCAACCTTCCTAACTATCCCTTCCAATCATACTTCCGATTGTACCTACCCTACCTCCATTACTCGCTAGCTAACCTACCTGCCATAACATACAAGGCTAACATCCAAGGCTAATGCACACTAGCTAATGCTACTGATTAACAACTTGAACTGCCAAGACTGAGTAACCGATACCACTGAACTACCACTACTGCTACTACTCTCACTAAACTACCTAACTCAAATGTAGGAATGCTCTACTGAACTGAAATAGATAGATTTTCGGCAAATTCGATACGATAAGATATGCTGCTTATTGCTCCTTTAAAAATAAACTTTAAGACTTCGTTCCTTATTTGGTGGGCGTTGAACCAAGGGCCCTCTTTCCTTTAGGGTTCTTTGGAGCTCCTAAGATATAGATGAATTGGGGATGGATGAAGGGAACGGATGATCTCAAAATGAGTGTGACACCGAGCGAGAAAGACTGAGGTTAAACCGGGTGGCTAATAAGGAATAGGAAGTGAATCTCAAGTCATGCTACCATCTGTGACATAGCTCACCTGTTAACTAGAGGCGCGCAGCCCTCAAGGGATGGAAAAAGAATAGAGGAGGAACGCTCAGGGCAGTCAAGTGCAGTAACAAAATACTCTTTTATTTATTCCTTACGGGGGTTTAATTACATTTGAAGAAGGATCCTGATGGCTTATTGCTCAAATGCATGCTGGATTATGAAGTTAAAGATTATCTTTATATATTCTGTTATATCATTTAGAATAGGTTGGACTGCCGAAGGGACAGACAGACAGGAGGCATCTCAGCGGGACATTTACGTGCGTGCCGGATCACTTGCCAACATGC
>Ga0233342_1000303_pt1 | contig 14588 bp, 5 predicted proteins | sample GEONDECOMP273_FD_180706 | JGI IMG/M metagenome (GOLD analysis project Ga0233342, IMG submission 180706) | Leaf litter microbial communities from Shasta-Trinity National Forest, California, United States - GEON-DECOMP-273 | ecosystem: Environmental > Terrestrial > Plant litter > Unclassified...
GCTCTTTCCCGACAAAGGAGGGGAAGGATATTCCTCCCTTAATCAATCATAACTATCCTTCAGCTCCATTCTAAGCCCACCTAAACTTCCCTCATCTATTAGGATATTTCCCCATACCTTTCTTAATAGCAGGGGCCTAATCAAAGAGGACTAATCCACAGGGACACTAATAGGGGCAGGTTCTATCTCCTTCCTGAGAGGCCCATACTCCAAATAATGTCAGGCTGAATAAAGTACCCCTAATTATCCCCCAAACCCATCCGCTACCCCACTCATAACTATTTGAGAAAGCCTTTTGGTTTTTGGTTTAGCCATTTATATTCTCCATTGCCTGCCTAATATAGCCATAGAAACATAAGAAATGCAGTATAGCACTTTGAATCTATTAACTATTTAGCTGGGATACTGAGGCTGGAGACACTTATAGCTTGAATCGACTTGACCCCCAGATGGGATACTCGGACTTGGCTACTACGCTTGGATACTCAACTTGGCTTGGATACTCAGATACTCAACAGGGCTACTCGACAGGGACTGGGCCGGATACAGTCAGTGCAACTTATCATTTACAGTTTTATTACTGGAAGTTCTAGTAAGTGCATGAAGCTCTTTTTGGCACAGCTAAAACTCTTGTAAATAAATAATAGAATGAAGATGCTCTAGTCAGGGATGCTCTAATCGGTCAAGTGCTTTAAAATCTTGTCAATACATAAAGCTATGATCGGTGCATGAAGCTCTAGTCCGTTCCCAGTAGTTCATGCCCAGTAGTCATCCAGGAGTCAATACACTCAATACCGGTACTAAATGCTCCTACTAAATAAACTAAATACCAAGAGTTTACGCCAGGTGGCAATGCCGGTACTCAATGCTGCTACTCATCAGTCGATCCAACATAAAGAAATCAAGTAGGTTAAATCCTCCCTCAAAGCAAGAAGGGCATGTGGGTGCCCGGTTGAAGAAAAGAAGCACCGAACCCTTCCTTATCCGAAGACGTGAAGGCAAAAAGTTATTGTAAAACAAATCTAAATGATAAAGTTAGTAAAGACTACGTCCTGATAGCCACTAAATGGAGATCGGGCATTGGTTAACAACTAACTACTTCGATCGGCCAGAACGGAAGATAAAACATAGATCTATCAAGATCCATACGCGCATATACGACCGAGGGAGATCCTTAAGTGTTTACATACTCACTTTTGATTAGTGTAACGATCATTCCACCTAAGTACGATGCTTCTCTTTCTGCTTGTGGGTTTCCTACGCGCACCTCAACTCGGGCATCTAAACATGCATGTTTGGCGGGCTCAAGATGGCTCCCTTCTGGGCTTTCCGGGTTGCCTTAATTCTGCCTGCAGACACCCGGCCGGGACAATCATGCTTTTAGCGTTTTTACTTACTATCGAACGTAGTTTATTATAACCTTTTACTTTCATATTGGCTTCTGAGGCCGGATATTTGGCTCAATGTTGTTTCCCTCGCCGATTGAGCTCTGCCTGCTTACCACCGCATCTTTAATTGCTTCTGCACTTCAAATCGTATCTTCCACCAGGTAAACTACTGCCTTTTACTCTAACTCAATGGATTATGGTTCCACTGCTTAAACAACAGAATAAACTCTTGCTGGTGGTACAACCTCTCTAGCAGCTAACTAGAACTCTCTCTATATATAATGCTACTGTTGCTTATCTTACTTCTGCAGGCTCAGGATATTACTAAAAAGAACTAGGATCTCACTCACTAAGGTATGAATCTCGATATGTATCTGTATATGTTACAGAAACAACTGCATTATTGGCTGGACCAATGGCTTAAAACAGAAGGTATGCTGCAAGCTCTGCTGTTTATTCGGGATAATAAACAATAATAAACAAGAGCGTATACTACTGGTAAAACTACTGCTTATACTGGTTCTTTTAAACGCTGCCAAGCCACAAGTCAAGGGGAGTTAGTATCTGTTCAGCAATCAAAGTCAAATGCAAGTTTAGAACTAAGATGACAGGTCTACTTTTGATGGGTCAACTTGAACTAAGCACTCTCAAAATGAAAGGTAGAATTATATATTTCAAATACAACGATGCTGGGTATATATATGGAGAAAAGACTACTGCTGATCTTGATCTGCTTAATATTGACCTGGAAATACTCCTTAGTATGCAACAGCTCGTGCCGCTGAAACTTATGGATCCATAGGAACTACACTCTATGCTGCTCTAGTATATGAAACAACTGCTTTATATAGAGAGATAATGCTAGCTATCTTTTGAAACTGAGCAAGATGCTATCTATGACGCTGGTTTTAGTTCTCGCATCTACCCAGGATGTTACAAAACCCGGAACATGTACCAAAAATAGGAACAAGTATATATTAGAGAAAAGAAGCTGCTTATGCTACTAGATCTGGTGCTGCTCTTTATATACGATGCGTAACTTGTAGGGCTACTGCTACGGGTGCTTCAACGTGTACTATTGGTGCTGCTGGTAGGTCAACTACAGGTGCTTATTTTTTTGATGCTTCCACATGGAAACCCGAACTCAACAGATTCCATAGTTGTAAGATCTATGCAATGTGCACCTATTTTATAGGTCTTCCAGAGGGCCACTCGAACTCAACAGATTAAATACCCTGCATTTTATGTACAGTCCCAAGATTCACAGAGGGAGGTCCGTGCTTTCACTGGAATTTCTTCCGTGATCTAAAATAGGAGTTTTACCATAGAGGGCAATTAATCAAAATGTTCCCATATGTTGGTGGTGGGGTCGTTTCATTTATAAACCCAGAGATCACGACCATGATCTGCCCGGTTCAAATCATCGATTTCGGGTGGGATGAAGAAGATCCGGAGGAATGAGGCAAGTAACTGCAGAAAATAATAAATATCCCTTGCCCTTAAAAGGACAAGCCCTCCGGACCTTCTTGTAACCCAATATTCTTTCAATAAACATATGATGAGCCTTTTCGGGAAAAGGGCACTCTAATGCGGTCCCCAGCCACTTAACCATATCTGGCATCCCCGCAGTTGCGCCGTTGAATATGGAGCGGGAGCCACTTGCCTTTAGCCAGGTATATAACTCACTACCCCTCCCTCGCTTGGCGGAAGGGATTTATTGGGGATACGCATGGGTGATTGGGAGGGAATAGTGGGGGATTCAATCATATTCGGAAGAGACAGCAGTGCTTCATTTATATTGCGGGGGAGCGACTTTGATGCTATGAAAAGATTACTTTGATTCCGATGGGCAATGCCGCGAATAGATAACTCCTCCGGCCCTACCCCCCCACAGCAGCTTAATAGGGAGCGCCTCTAGTTCGTGACAAAGGCTGTTTAAACCCATCTTTACTTTTCTCCTTATTTGTGAAGCGGATACGCACAAAAAAAGGTGTTGAAATAGATCCGACTTACTGACTTTATAGTATATACCGATAATACATGTAATACATGTTATGGTGTATTTAGCCAGGATGATTCTTAGGTTGGGAGTCTTCCAACTGCAGTAAATATAATAAAACAGTTAGTAATTCTAGACTGGTATCAAAAGTAATATGAACGAGGTAACATGGTCTACGTGCAGCGCGAGTAGATAAATAGTGAATAGTCAAACCATAACGTGATAAAACTGAAGTAAGACTATTCCTGAATATACCGGTCATCCATTTCATAGTCAATATACCGGTCATCCATTTCATAGTCAATATATCGGTCATCCATTTCATAGTCGCAATAAATCAAGTTGAGTGGTTTAGCGAAGCCCTTTTTGAACTAAACCTTCATCCTTATTTTTTCTCCTTCATGGTTGCTGAGCTGCCTTACTTAGCACCTTCTAACACCAAGCACTTAGATGTTCGGATCAAGGAAGTTCATACTGGAGAGACTGGCCCTTACTTTATATCTCTGATTAGCCAAGTTCCCTTAAATAATATAAAGATAACCGCGTATTGACGCGGAAGGTCTTTACTCGTCGATTGTTTAATGAGGCATTGTGAGCTCACCTTATGTGATGTTATTTGGTATTCTTTATAAGGATAACCGCAATAAGTGTGTCCCAGACGATATTCCTAATTGGGGTGCTGAAGGTGTCAATTCTGAACACACTATATATTGCATTTCAAGTATGTTGACTAGCTCTGTTTTGAAGACCGGTAGTGCCCGACCAATGGGAAAGCCCCTGAGGTAAGTTAATATCCCCGGGATTCGGTACTTTATACACATCTGTTCAGGCAAGGCTGGATTCTGTCCCTTCGAAAGGAATGTCTTCTAAAGGAATGTAAGACTGACTTAAATCTGTATTATATATAGATATAGATATTCTGGGCGTATGTCTGTAGTTGGTATGGGGTGTGTTGTTGGTAGTGCCTCTTGGCTCCCGTTAATGCAAGTAATGCCTTTGATGAAGTAATGGATTACTTTGAGAAATTAATGTATGTATAATCTGTATTCTCTCGCTCTCTGCAGGATAATAAAACCCTCCTTCCTTTGCTTCGCGGATTCTCTCGCTTAGTAAATCTGCTTGGTTGGCACGGCACCTTATAGCTGTGATGAGGAGGTGACCTTATAGCTGGGAATTTATATCTATCTCCTTCCGTCAAGAGCTAGGAGGTAAATAGCCCCTTGGGTCAATAGCTCCAATTGTTAGATCTCCCAATAGCTCCAATTAAGAGAATAGAGGGCACCCCTGTATACTCTCTCCCTGTTCGCATTATTATGTAGCTTAGTTCATCTCGTTGGTTCCCACGGCAAGACTAAGAGTCTAAATATGAATGGGAATAGAAATTAGTATCCTCCAGTTCATAAGCTGCACGGGGACTGGATTTGCTGGAACGATAAGCGAGAAGAATAAGGTTGGTAACTATACTAATAAAGGTTGGGGCGGTATTATGGGTTGCATAACTCCTAGCTACTGAGTAGAACTAAGGTGGGAAGGCCGGAGTCTCGGCTTACCTCCATTTCATGTGCTTCCTTGCTATTGGGTGCGATGACCACAAAGAGGACAGCTCAACATGTGAAGGATAAAAGTGGACCTGGAAGAAGGTTCTCTGAAGGTGGAGCGCTTTTCTCGTAAGATGGGGCGGTTGTCTGTAACGCCTATCCGGGAAGATGGATCAGTTTATCAGCTTGCATTATATATGTTCTTATAAAACAATCGTATCAGCAACTTCTGATGTTGCACCATAATTAATTCCATTCATTAGCAAGGTGCGTAGCTCTTTCCCGACAAAGGAGGGGAAGGAATAAGTGCTCAAAGCTAAGATCAGCTGCTATTGGACTTCTTTCCTTGGCGAGAAGGGTTAGCAGGGAAAGCAGCCTTGTTGATTAAAGTAAAGGACCAGGGGTCTAGCGCTTTTGTTTTGTTTTGTGGGAATACCCGCCTTTTAATATGGATATCAATGACTAAAGTCTCTTCCCGGCTAAGCCCGAAAGAAAAAGAAAGAGAGTTAGATCCGAGAGTGAATTAGAGACATTATCTCACAGATGAAAGAAAAGAGGTCACTTGTTTAAGTCAAGCAATCGTAGAGACCGAGAAGAGTTTGCAGTGAAAATTATCCCTCTACAGGCCTCTTAAAGGCAGAACCAAAGAGAGTAGTGAGGGGAGAGGATCAAACCCGACTCAAGGCCTAGTAGATCTATTCCTGCTACCTTACTTACTTCCCTGGGGGAGGTTGAGTTGAAGAAGCTGTGACAGAACAAGCTGTTACAGAATCAGCAGCTATTGAACCCCCATCTGTTGGAAGAAGGACTACTGGTAGTGGTTCGTCTTATCTTATTAGTAGCGGTCAGTGGGAAGAAGACTAGCTCTGGCTTTCAAGCGTGAACCAGGTCTTGGATTCGGCATTGGTTGGGCATGGCATTAGATTAGGAAGGGGCCTAAGCTAAGCCCTGAAATTGGAATGCTTTACTCTTTATAATGGGATTGTCCATTGGGGGTTTAGGAAGAGAAAAGCACTGTTTAGCTTAGTTAGCTTAGATCCTCTTTGAGATGAAATGCGGAAAAGGCGAAAGGCGCCATCCAAGCAAAGTGGGAATACCCAGCAAGATCCGACCAACAATCGAGTTCATACCCGGCTCAAGGCTTTAAAGAAGAAAGCCCAGGCTCAAGGGCCCATCTCTGTCATATTGTCAAGCCAAAGAAGAGAGAAAGCCTAGCCCTTAAAGCAAGCCTGCTTCACCTTCACTTCCTTCCGTACCTGATTCTTAGTCTGCTCTAAAGGCAGCCAGTGACTCGAGGTCTTCTGGAGTGAAATCACTCTCGGGTAATTCAATGGTTCAGCTCTGGTTCAAATGGTATCTGGGGTATATCTCTTATCTGTTGTTCACGAATCCGTTTCAGGTTTTCAGGCATACCCGGTCTTTTCTCTTTCAGTTGCTGCTCCGGGGAAAGAAGTTTCATTGGGGAAGGTGGTATCTTCTAGTTGATCACTTAAGCTTTTAGCTTAAAGGACTTATCTTTGCTTGAACTTAGCCCGAGTAAGGCCGACTTAAATAAAGATAACTAGGTGCCAAGCCTTTATATGAAACCATTTCTTTCTCTCTGGGAATCATAGCCTACTTTCGTACCAAAGGGTTGAGACTTTCCTTCTGATCCTAGTTCTTGGCACTGGGAAGAGTCTCTATAACCTATAGGGTAAGGAGCAATAGACGGAATTCGCCCTAGAACCGTTAGGCTAGGCTCATTAGACGTAGACGGAATTAGTCTGGTATGGCTGAAGAATGGTTTCATCAGTTTCATTTTGGAAGGTCATATCGTATTATAAAAAAGAAAACCCCGTTGTTAAAATAGCTTGCCTTTCCTGCTTTCAAGGCTTTCCTTGGCAAAAGGGGGAAGGGAGGTTTTTCAAATGCTTTTTGATTGAGTCAGATGTGGCATTGCTGATTCGAGAACAGTTGCCCTTTCTTTTTGCTTCGACAATAGATCAAAATAGAGGCAACAAAGCCACCCTACTTAGATCCCCGGATCGCGTTATTGGATTAGCGGGCGCCACAAGAAAAATTAGTCGTACAAGGACATTCGGCTTATCAGAGGCAATGGCCTTCGCCTACGTCAAAGACAGCCGATTCGTCCTACTAACATGTCTTCTGCTGGGATTGGGTGTCTGGTAGTATCTTCTGCCAGAGCCCCTATTGGTTCAACCAACGGCTTGTTGCTCACCTGAGTGCGCTAGTGCAATTAAGGAAGCCGCACAATGCCAAATGAGGTCTCTGGGCTTCCCGTGTATTCATCCAAATCAGATCCATGAGAAAGTTATGGACACGTTCACGAAACCGGAAGTCTTTCGATCCCATGCAGTCAATGCCAATGGGTGTGCTTAAGAGCTGGTGGCAACCGAATACCTTTCACACCTAACCCAGGCTTTTGCCAACAACCTTTCTTTCAAAATCCACTGGGTAAACCTAGCAAAAGTCCAGGAACAGCTAAAAAGGCTTGAAGAGACAGTGGCTCGACAGGTACAAGGAGGAATATCATTGTAAGATGCCAGTTCATCCCAAAAGGACTTCAGCTTGGTCTAATAAAGGGAGATTTATTGTTGGCCCTGTCTGTGTTCAACAATGCTCTTCTGGATTTGGAATATGCGGGAAGCGTTTCCTTCCCCTCCTTTGTCGGGAAAGAGCTCCGCACCTTCTCTATCCATAATTTATCTAACCACAAGATCTACATATCCAGATCACCAATGGAGTCTCCAGGTACCCTATAGGCCTACAAAATCCTTATTCCCATGGCTGTCTCTTCTTAATTCTTGGGTTATTTATTCTATGGAAACTCTTTGGTAGCAAGATGGACAAAACTGAATGGCACCATGTACGGAATGCAGGTCTGTGAGCCGACTCACTCCTACCTCGAAGGATTAACAATCTGGCAGGACTCAACTGCGCTTCGTATTACTCCGCAGGCTTAGTAGGATAACATTGGCGTCAAGGTAAGGACCCGAGAAAACGCTGTTGTTGGGCAGGATGAGGCCTCCCTTCTAGCGTTCATTTTCTAAGGTTGTACCTATTTAATAAGGTTTATTCATACACTGTAACCACTTCATTATACTAAAAGCTCTACTACAAGCCTTAGTCTTGGTCCATTAGCCTTGAGACACTATCTTAGTCTACGAAAACCAATTTGTTTGTTTCTTATTTGGACGTGAGCAGCTCCTTGTTTATCATTTATGGGTATGACTGGCTTTGGAGTTGTAGATCTGAGTGCTATGGCAAGGTCTCCCGGTTGGGTCTCATTTGTCTGTCCGTGGGACCAGCCCTCAACCCTCCTTAAAGATGTTGTCTGTAAATATACTAATAAATTACTACTCATAATTGGTTTCCACCCCGCACAAACACAAATCTTGGCTCATTCTGGATCCGTCCGTACGTTGGCCAAAACCATTTCTAAGGCTCTGTTTCAGTCAGTTGGGTTTCCCCTCTCATTGACTAATCAGCGTCGCTCAATGAATCACTATCAAGCATAAGTCCCTTGTGCGATGAAGCGTCCTACCCCAGGAGGGCGATAACTTAACGTTCCTAGCTCCTATCCCTAGCGGTCGAGTGGCTTAAAGCCCCTTGGTTTCTATTAACTAACTAAATGCGATGGATTAACGCACTGATAACCTATTGCTTTAGCCAGCCAGGAATCATCGGGGGTATAGCACTCCCTTTACCTTACTACCTGATTAATTATTCTGGGTACCGCCTATGAACCTTCTTGTTGGGTTGGTACCATGTTCCCGCCAAGGAGCGAGGATACGAGCCGCTCGCCTCCCTGAAGGGAGGGCTCCTCGCCGTCCTGATACGAGTCAGTAATTAGAACCCACTGGCTAGGAATAGCCCTACTAATGCCTACACCTTATAGTTACCCACCTGAAAGATCTAGACCTGCTTCTCCCTAGATCACTTGCTGACTGAATGCTTAGTTTAGTGGGGGCCGGCCCTATCGGTCGAACTTTCTCCGCATACTCCCCACTTATTTTATCTACCACTTATTTTACCTATTTTACCTACCCAATGGAGAATAAATAGGCGGTTGGGCCCTTTATAAAATAGCAGCCGGGTTCCAGCGTGGGCGTGAACCTGTCGGGATTGTATAGATAATATGTGTTGCTCCGGTGAGAGAAAAAGAGATTGAGCCATTACATCTAATGCTTTCAGGTTTCCAATGCGATCTCCCTTTGATAAGCTTCTTACAGAAGGAAGGGCCCTACGACTTTTGAAAGATTTCACTTACACATACCTTAGTTACGAAGGAGTTGCCAACTTGCTTAATACCCGTCTACACTTAGGCTTCTCGTCCACTTATGCTTCTCGTTTGTTGGTCCAGCTTTTCCTTCCTATGACGACAAAGCAAATTCCTATACTATGAAAAGCTCTAGCTCTTACACAGGTCCAACTCGCTCATCAAAGTTCACTCGCCCCAATGGTTCCAGTTACAAAATCATACATCTTTGAGTCACCATTTGCTTTGACCGCTTTTAATGATTGATTTCGGGAATGAAAAAAGAACGATTGAAAGGAAGGAGGGGAAAGGCTGCATTCTAAAAAAAGAGGGTTGGTATTGGAAAAGAGATAGAAATAGTAAAGTGCCGAACACAGGCAAAAGCGCTAAAATGCGTGGGTAGGCTCAGTAGCTCCCCGGAATCCCTTCTATTGACAGCCAATGACTCCAATTCGTCTATGGCTCTCTGGAATCCATCTATCATGAACAGGGTGAAAGTACATTTTCAATCATAGCAATCAAGTACAGCTGACGTCCTTCCCTCTTTTCAGTCTGGAAACCTTTCCAGCAACTAGAGAACAAACAAAGATAACAGGAGCAGAGGGGCATATTCTCAAGGTTGGTGAGATAAGTAAGTACCGTAGGAAGCTCGGGAACATTATTTCCTCATCGCTAGCGGCATCCGTCTCATCATATTGGTAAAACTACAATATTCCTCCTATTGCCGAGGTAGGACTCCTCTAATCATTATCTAATCTCTGCTTCCAAATAATTCCAAGCATATATAATCTCTTTCATAAATCATACTTGGTAAATGAGAATAGTACTTTGGAAAAGCAGGGACTTCTTCCTCCCTATCGGTCGGAACGGAGAACCTAACAACTATCGGATCAGGTGCACCCACGGTGACTATTTCTCCATCGTACCCATTTCCGTCTCCCTCGAATCAAGTCAACTACTATCTCACCCAAGCCTTCTCAATTGTAACACCTATATCTTTCTCGTATCTTTCTCATGGTCGGTAGGTAGAGCTTATTTGGTTGGCTTAGTTGGTAATATAATAGTAATAATCTACTAGTGCAGAGCAGGGGATAAGTCCTTCTCTTAATCGTTACTTGTCAATAATTTATGAGAATCCTTACTGAGAGCACAGGGGTATAGGTAGTACAAAGTGGAAATCTAATATATCATTCTCGGAGCAGCTATCTCTAGTACGGGTTAGGATACAAATCTTCACTATTGAACGCATGGGAGAAATCGACTTCTTCTCCTAATGCGATTGGTTCCATCATTCTGTCACCCGCACAGCAGATATGGGCAATAAATCAAATAGAATAAGGGTTGGTCCAGCTATATATTTGGAGGTTCCAGGGAGACGATGGGGGGGGGATGACATACGTTCTAAGGAGGGTCGGCATAACGAAATGACTCGAATGACCGTATCAACGACTGAACTTTAATAACCAAGATCTCTAAGCTCCGAAGCCTCTCTAAATTGCTAGCCTTCTTCTGTTTCACCTCGCTCATAAGAAGTAATCCACCCAGCTATGCTTGATAGTGATAATGCCGCTAATGAATGAAACTGACCGAATGAAGATAGGGCGAGACCGCTTGACTGAGCTAATAATTAGATGTGCTATAATTATTTCCTTGGTATCAAATATCTCTTTTGTAAAGGCTGAGGGAGCTTGCCCCATCAATCGGGTTATCTCCTTCGTGTTACCTCCATCGTGTTACTGAGAACGGAAACAACAGTAAGACCAAACCCAGCCAGAAGGAAGCTCTATTGCCAGTGGGGAATACTATCATTGCACCCTATCATTCTCGGAATCGTGAGGTTTATCGCTTGCTCGACCAAAGAGAAGGCAAGGAAGCAAGTAGTAAAAAATAATATTGTAACGAAGCGGGTCAAAGCCCAGTGGAACTATCGGAACTATGACAACAGCGAACGGAATCCATAGCAAAACGACTACCTTATCTATTGAGCTGAAGTGAAAAAGGAAAATGTGAAGCTGCTCGTTCTGTCCCTCCGTGCATCTCGGTGATGGGCAACTTTCGTATGGCTTGTAATTTTATGTCACTGTGAAGCCGTTCTGGGGTAACCATAATACTACTTAAATGGCAAATGCAAATTCGTAGAAGCATGGTCATACAAATTGGTATATAACCACACGCCTATAAGGGGAATTTAACCCCCTTCCTCAAATAGAAGCTTCCTGACATAGGCAATACGCTTTGCCCTTTCCTTAAGGCAGAATTAGTCCGAACGGGAATCGGGAGTAACTCCCTGGGTAAAGAGAGAGGGCTCGCTCTGCGGGCATCAGGTGTAAATCGGCCTTGATGAACCGAAGGGGTTAATAAATGAGTTTTCAAGTTACAGAAGACAGACCAGCCATCAAAGTCCAGGTCCAGGTGGTAAGGATAACCTGAACCAGTCCCTACCTTACCTAATAGGTAGGTATAATACTGATTCTGCGCTTATTGCCCGCCCCTAAGTAGTAAAAGGCGGATATTCATGACTCGTATAAATAAAGTGGTATGTATGGGCGACAATGTGGCATATGGGGCATCTATCCATATGTAATGTCATAATTATAAAGAAAGCATCGTGATTAAGAATCGATCAGCATATAATCGTATCTAATATAAATAAAGAGAGATATAATTATATATGTAATTACGCTCGCCTTCTAACTATGTTGGGGAGGCGACCCCTTAAGATATGACGGACGTATTGAACTGGGATCTTTTTCTTTTCCGGGCCAACCTTCTAGTTCATTCGGACATGCTTATAGTAGCGAGAGAGAAAACCAAGCATATAAAAGCTTCTTGGGGCCTTACAGTCACCCTGCTGATAAAACCGGAGTGAAGAAAGGGAAGTGGGGAATCCGATTCATTTTTTTATCCCTCTTCTAGGCTAGGAAAGGCGCCTGAATAAAACTAACTCCTATCATCTATCGCCCCTCCGTCCCGCTGTCCCAGACAATTTTGAGCATTGGCAAGTTTTCCATGATGATGCACAGGTGATAAGATTTATTACAGTTTAGAGTTTTATTGCACAAATAATATCGCATTTAATTACTACTATGTTTCTATTATTGCTAGTATGGGCTTCATGTTGATTACTGTTATTACGTATATATCAATGGTATTTACCTTCTTACTTATGTTATAGCCTGTTGTAAGCTATGGTTGATTACGAATACACGTGGTATCAACTTTATTAAGAGTATATAGCTCGTCTCACCCAAGTAGGTATGTGATTAATTATGGTAATTACTATGTACCAAATCACGTAAGCTGATATCACTAGCTCTTCTAGTAATGATTACAGTATTTATTACTATTAATACGTACATATCTCTCCATGGTGTTATAACTAGGATCACTTAAATTATGATATCCATACTCATGTAAAGCAGTACTATGATTCCCATATTAGCTAGTATGGTACCAGTATTTGATAAACTATCACTATTAGTTACAGGAATAAGCTTACATAACTGCTTAGAAAACAAGTGTGTTTTATCACTTTAACTAGTACATAACAAGGGTGAAAGCGGGATATAAGCTTAGTTACATCTCACTGTTATCGATATAATGGCAATCATTGTGCTCTCCATATTTGGTGTTTACTTATAACTCATATCATACGAGATAAAAGCATAGGTTTTAACAAGGGTTACAGATCAGTTTGGTGATTAGGTAGTTACTTACCCTATAGCTTATAGGAAATCAACATGGTTCGACAAAGAGCAATGGTTGTGATTAGCATAACACTATTGGATTACTAGTGGAATAAGGGAACATAGTAGATTGAGTCATAATTACGGGTACTGTATATTACTAATAGTACAAGCATAACACTACTGGTGTAATCATACGTAATTACCCTAATCATATCTAAGCTGCTTAGTTGGAGCTGTAACGATTATTACACAGATTATACAAGTGCATTACTTCTATATAATCTGATAGATACAACAAGCTTAGCTTATCATAACATAGGACACAAAGCTCGGATTAGCTATGATTAAATTCCATAAAATAGGACACACTGATCATCAGCTGTAACAAGGTAAAGAATGGGTTGTTGCTATCGGTATCAGTGATAGGGACAAGAAGAGAGGAAGAAATAAAATAATAAGAGGCAAGGTAAGCAGCCATGGAGGCTTATACACATAGGAAAAGGTAAGAGTTGATCATTGACCCTACAACCAAGGGAACCTGTTAGCATATTGAACAGTTAGAGTAACTGCACCTAAAGTGTAAAACACTGTGGGCTAAGTTACAGAGGCATGGTTACATAGTAGCAGTTCCTGAGCAGAGGGCCCAGTAAGAAATAAACCAAGTTTGGGAGTAATTTTATATAATTTACGTGAATACCCTAGCGATTGACAGTATGGAGAAGATGGAATAAGTGTTAACCCTAATATTACGATAAGATGCCTTGGAAGATGAGAATAAAAGGTTAAGAAACCTTGTAAGGAAGCTGGCATACAAAGCATAAACTTTCTTTATGGTGGTCAGAATGATGAAGAGTCACACCGATGCCGAGATGATAGTCGTAATCAAAACTACCCCACAAATGGAGCACATCACAGAGATGATAGTAGTAGAGAATGCCCCAAAAATAGAAGAAGCCATCATGGGATGGACCCTAGGGTTTGTTGACTTCAACCAGTTCAAGGATGCAACTGTTCATGCATTCCTTGAGTTAGAGCCTATATTTAAGTAGTAGGAGGCTGGAACCAACTCGAGATGAGTTGGAAGGTGTGGTCGGGGAGTTGTTGTGCATAATTGTATCTCATTGCAGGCGTAGAGATGAGTTTAGTAGAAGATGGATCATAGAGGATGAGAACCCATGGAAGCCTGAGTACATGGAGATACAGAAGCCTAAGTTCATGGCATCCAACAAACCATATTAGATATACTTTGCACCTAGCTGCATCAACCCTCTATGCATATTTCCTAAAGGTGTAGATCCTTTTGTATAAGTGTGTTATAGCTAGCATATTCTCTAAGAATATTCATGAATCTTCTATAGCCACCTCTAAGGCAAATATGTAAATATTATTCAGTTAATCAGGGAGTTAGCTAATCGAAGTCAATGAGTTAGTTCATAATTCTAAGTGAGTTTATAATAGTTCTTTAAAGGTTGTAATGGGATTTTTGATAATACAATGGAAGACCATTCTGCTGATGTCTATGTGCTTGTGGCATACCTAGATGATGTGTTTATGTTTATCTTTTATGTGCATGCATTATGTTCTATCAATTTTAATGAATGTGATTACACCTTTTTCATAGGAGATCCGGTATTACCTCCTCTCCCCTTACAACTTACCCCCGATACCTTCAACATCGCCGCTGCCTTCATCGAACTTCAACCTGGGGACCTTTCA